>Ga0208373_1002133_pt1 | contig 22971 bp, 20 predicted proteins | sample RifOxyC2_FD_184036 | JGI IMG/M metagenome (GOLD analysis project Ga0208373, IMG submission 184036) | Soil microbial communities from Rifle, Colorado - Rifle Oxygen_injection C2 (SPAdes) | ecosystem: Environmental > Terrestrial > Deep subsurface > Rock core/Sediment | place: Rifle, Colorado... | reverse complement strand
GTCTTCCAGCGCGCCAATTGATTTTCTTATTTCGTTTTCATTCAAATGAAGACCAAGCGATATAATAATCGGCTTGCCCCGACGGCCGACATTTTTCAAAAAATCATAATTAATTGATTCACCCGAGCCAACTTTAAAAAACGGCACGTTTAATTCTTTGTCTAAAAAATCCAAATCAACATTCGTATGCGCGGTAGCGAAAAATTCTATATTGCGGACTGAACAATATCTTTGAAGTTCGCGGATTCCATGATATGACAATTCTTTATATTTCATCCTCGCGTACCAGTCCGGCGCGACTTTTTTTGAAACTAATTCTTCGGTTGTTTGCGCTTGAAATTTAATCGCATCACAGCCCGCAGCCATCGCCGCGTCAATTTGTTTTTTAGCCAATCCCAAATCGCCAAAGTTAGTTACTCCGCCTTCAGCAATAATATAAACCTGCTCTCCTTGCCCAATTAATTTATTATTCAAATTAACTTTTTTCATTTTTTAACATTCCTATGTTCTTTTTTGTCATTCCCGCGAATGCGGGAATCCAGTATGGGATAAACAAATTGCAATGGAAATTTATTTGTACCCCTGTCGCTTTTTAAGCGAGCCTCGCTTTTCGCTGAAGCCTGTCTAAAAACTACAAAATAGAATTCTGGATTCCGGATCAAGCCCGGAATGACAGAATAAAAAGTTACCCCTGCTCCCATTTAATTTTCGGCATAATTGTGTCCTTGTCTATATTGCCCTTGTTCTGATAAATTTTCCGCAACATGCTGTCAATTAAAACATCCGAAAGATAATTTGGCTTTAATCCCAAGTCAATTAATTTAGTATGAATTGGATTATAGTAATGCTCTTCAGCTTCTTTGCGCGGATTTTGTATATGCTCTATATTAACTTTTAGGCCAACTTTCTCGCCGGCCAATTTAACCAAATCCGCCAGCTGATTAATGGTAAATAATTCAGTAAATTGATTAAAAACCCTAAATTCCCCTCTTTGCGCGGGATATAAAACTGCCAGTTCAACGCATTGCAAAGTATCAATAATATTTAAATAGCCCCTGGTTTGCCCACCGCGGCCATAAACCGTTAACGGCATGCCGGCAATCGCCTGAACGCAAAATCTATTTAAAGCAGTTCCAAAAACTTCATCATAATGAAAACTAGTCTCAAGCTTAGGGTGCAATTTTGTTTCCTCTGTTTCAATGCCATAAACAACTCCCTGGTTTAAATCCGTCACCCGTAATCCCCAAACCCGGCAAACAAAAAATATATTATTCGTATCATGAACTTTTGATAAATGATAAAAGGAACCCGGGGTCTTGGGGAAAATCAAGGTATCTTTTCTGCCTTTATGCTCAATTTCAATAAACCCTTCTTCAATATCAATATTTGGCGTTCCGTATTCTCCCATTGTTCCAAGCTTAACCAAATGCGCGTGTGAACAATGTTTTTTCATAGCGAATAAAACATTTAAAGTTCCCATAACATTATTAATCTGCGTTTCAACGGCGCGCGAATTATCAATCATTGAAAACGGCGCAGAAGGCTGCTCGCCATAATGAATAATCGTATCAGGAATAAATTGGGAAAAAACTTTATCCAAAAAACGCCGGTTTAATAAATCACCAACAAAAATTTTAATCTCTTTTCCGAAAACTTCCTGCCAGACTTTTGCCCTTTCATGCAAAGTTGCCACCGGAATTAATGGCCTGGCACCAATTTGAAGTTCCCATTTCCGCTTATTAAAATTGTCGATAACCGCTACTTCGTGGCCTTTTCGAGAAAAATACATTGCTGTTGGCCAACCAAGATAGCCATCTCCGCCTAAAATTAAAATCTTCATAAATTTATACTCTATAATCAATATTTCCGCTGTTTTTTAGCTATTTAATGCCGCAGCAGGCTATAAACTATCGTTTTAATTGCTCAAGGATTTTATCAATTATTCGCTGTTCTGTCAATTTCCAGGCGTCTATTGTTGACCCGCCGATATGCGGAGTAATTAAAAAATTATTATGGGTTTTCGCGTAAGCTAAAAGCGGGCTTTTTCGCAATAATTCATCGTGATTCATTTCAAACTCGCCTTCAAAAACATCAATGGCCGCGCCAGCTAATTTTCCTGTTTCCAGCGCCTCAAGCATCGCGTTTTCATCAACCAACTCTGCCCGCGAAGTATTAATTAAATAACTCCCAGGCTTAAATTTGCTAAAAAGCTCTTTATTAAATATTTTATAAGTTTCTTTTTTTGCTGGAATGTGAATTGTTATGATATCGCATTGGCAAACTAATTCGTCCAAGCTATTAGCCTTTTCTATTCCCGCTATTTCGCAATTTTCAACAAAAGGGTCATAGTATAAAATTTTTGGCATTTGAAAGGCCTTGGCGTATTGCGCGACTAATTTTCCCAGCCGCCCCAAGCCAGCAATGCCAATAGACATTTTTGACATCATTGCCTTTCCGCCAAAAGGCCGCCTGTCCCAAGTTCCTCCTAAAACCAACTGATACGCCCAGGGAGTATGCCTTATTAAAGCTAATACCAAACCCCAAGTATGTTCAGCGGTTGGCGTGATGGTTTTTAAAAATTCCTGCTCAAATTTTAAGGAAAAAACTTTAATTCCCTTGCTTTCGGCATATTCGCGGCCTATATGAGGCTCGCCGGTTGTATTAGAAGCGATTATTTCCAGTTTTGGCATTCGATTAATTTTTTCTTTATCAAAGAAAAATCCCAATGGCGCAAAGGCAATGTTAATATCAGACAAAATTTCATCAGTATCGTCCTGCGGAGTTTCCAAACTAATCACATCAAAATTATCTTGAAGAACTTTCAAATTTTCCGGCTGGAATTTTAATATTTTATAATATAATAATTTTTTCATAGTTTTTTAATTTCTGCTATTCTATAAATTTTTTTAACATGCACCCGAGAAAGAATTCTGGCCAGCCCCACAGTCGTTGTCCCAAATTGTTCGAGCCCGCTTTTAATAATTTCTATTTGTTGTTGGCTGCGCTTGAATTCAATAAAATTAGGGCAAAATAATTTTATATTCGCCATTGGCAAGTTAAAATTATTTTTTTTCATTTTTTCAATATCAAAAAAGAATTTTGCCTGGTATTTATTTTTTACGTTAAATAAATCGTCTTTTTGAAATAAGCTGTATTTTTTTAATTCATCGAGAAATGAAAAAACACTTTTTTTGTCTTTTATTTTTTCTTTATTTATTAATTTTTTAGCAATATCAAAAATAATATTATGGATTTCCCTAATATGCTTTATATAAGCCAATGTTTTATATTTGAAAATTAAATTGCTGCCATATTCTCCTTTTAAATATTTTTTGAGATTTTTTTCGTTTTTAACAAATTTTTCCAATTTTTCCTCTGAATTCCAAAGTTCCGCACGCGTTTCTCTTAAAAATTCCTTATATAGCTTTAAAAGGCTGGCGGAAAACTTCTTTGTCCGCGCCTTATGAATTGCCGATAACACATCAAAGGGATTAACGTTAAAATTCTTTAAAAAAGAAAAAAGCTCCGCCATAATATGATCGTTATAAAAAATCTCCAAAGTCAGGCTGAAAACTCGGCAATCAAGATAATCTTTAAAGCTTAAGGTATTATTAGCCACGCAAACTTCTTCTGTTTCAACACAGAAAATTTTCTTTTTCCCAAATTGATACGCCCCAAAACAGCGCGGTAAAACCCTAAATTTAGTTGTCATGCCGAATCTTTGACGAATTTCTTCTGTGCCTAAATCCGCGCCCTTAAAAACCATCAGCGTAAAACAGCGAATAAAACTCAAATCCATATTAACCATATCTTCAATGCTTTTTAAATGAGCTTTTTTCGTGTCGCCTGGCAAAGCCAAGATAATCTCTGAATAAGTATTGCTGCCAACTTCTTTGCCAGCTTTCGCCAGTTTAGCCAAAACTTCCGGCGCGACATTAACTCGTTTAATATTAGCCAAAACATTCGAGTCAGTTGACTGAACTGACGCTGATAATCTTATCGCGCCTTTAGTAATTCTCGCAGCTTCCAAAACTCCTTCTTTATTGCTTTTTCCCGCTGCCACATGGATATATTGCGGGTAGTTATATTTTTCCTGAACTTTGGCAATTGCCCTGGCAGTTTCTAAATCTTGCGGATACTGGCCAAAATTAGAATCAGCCATGTTAAGATTTTTATTACCTTTGCTTTTTTTCGCGATATATTCAATTTCCCTAGCTACTTGCTTGGGGTCGCGAAAATAAACTCGATTGAAATAACTTTGGCCTTCGCAGCAATAAGCGCAACAAAACGGGCAACCGCGAACAGTTTGGATAAGCGGCATAAAATTGTCTTTGAAAAAATCATCCATTAAACCAGCTAAATAGGGCGACGGCATTTCTTTCAAATCAAGGCGCGAGCCAGCTTCATTAGCAACAAAATTTCCGTTTAAAAGATAATGGCAGTTTGGCAAGCGCACTTCTTTGGTTTTAACAGCATTAAAATTATTTTCCGCCAAATTTTTTAAAAGCTGGTAAAAACTTTCCTCGCCTTCGCCAAAAATATAAAAATCAATTTTTTTCCGCTCCTTCATAAATTTTTCTCTTTCACCTGCCTCAATTGGATAATTCGGCCCGCCAAAAACTATGATTGTTGAAGGCGACAAATTTTTAATTTCTTTGGCTAATTGATAGCTTAAATCTGAATTCCATAAATTATTAGAAAAACCAATCATGCGCGGCGGCTTAGCTAAAAAATTTTTAATTAAATCATCCGGCTTTTTAAATATTCTGAAATTAATTTTCTTGCCAAATTTTTCTTGGCAATAAGCCGCAATCATTCCAATTCCCAAAGGCATTGCTTCGCTGGCAATTGTTTGCTGGGTATGGGTCAAATCGCATAACCAAACATCAGGAACTGATTTTTGTTTTTTATTTAAAATTTTTGGCATTATTTTTTGTTTTTCTGCTTTTCAAGAAACATTCTATTTCCCAAATATCTTCCAGTGTGTTAATATCATGCGTTGTATTTTTATCAACTTTAAGCGCATAATTCTTCTTTCCTTCCAGCCTTCCGTTCCTGATTAAAGTGTTATAGCTCGAAACATAAAGATTCCCGAATTTTCTGAATTGCGGCTTGCTTTGTCGCGTTGGAAATTTATAATGTTCTTTTTCCATCCAAAATTTAATCCGACCGTCAGGCAAAATATCGCGAATATTATAAGGATGCGAGTCATGCTCCAAGTCAATCGCGGTAATAACTGAATCGGCTTTCTTTCTTATCACCATTTTAACAGCCGCGCTAATCTGTTCTGGCAAAACAAGCGGAGAGGTTGGCTGAATCATAACAATATAATCCGGCTTATAATTTTGCAGTTTTTCAAGCATTTTTATCGCGTGCGCTAAGGCGAGATAAACCGGGCTCGTGTCTTTTGCCAGCTCGCGCGGCCGCAAAAAAGGAATTTCGGCGCCATATCTTTCCGCAACCTTGGCAATTAATTCGCTATCAGTCGTACAAACAATTTTATCAACTGCCTTGCTTTTTTTAAGCGCTTCAATAGCATAAGCAATCAGCGGCTTGCCAGCCAAATTAATTATATTTTTATTTTTGATTCCTTTTGAACCGCCGCGAGCGGGAATTAAGCCTAATATTTTATATTTTTTCTTTTCCATTTTTTTGCCAAAATTATTTATTTTTCCAATTTTTTTGCCCCCTATATCTTAGCCATGCATCTATCAATTCCAAATCCTGTTTATAATCAATATCCAAAGAATATATCGGGTCAACAACTAACGGATAATTTTTCTTTCCTTCCAGCTTTCCTTTTTTTACAAGGGTTTCATAATTTGACACCCAAATGCTGGCAACATGATAAAATTTTGGGCGCGGCTTTTTTAAAAATTCATAATGCTTTTTCTCTTGCCAAAATTTAATGGTTTTATCCAGCAAAATTTCCCGGATATTGTATGGATGATTAATATTATCAACAGGCGCCACCGCCACAACAGAATCCGCCTTTTTTTCAAGCGCCAAATTAATCGCTCTTTCAACATCTTCAAATTTGACAAGCGGATTGGTCGCTTGGAGCAAAACAATATAGTCCGCATGAAAACTTTCTTCTTTCTCTAACCTCTTTACTGTATAAACTATTGCTTCGGCAACTGAGCTGCTATCTTCGGCTAAAGAAGCCGGCCTCATAAACGGAACTTCTGCCCCGTATTTTTTCGCAGTTGCCGCAATTTTTTTATCGTCTGTTGAAACAATAATCCGATTAATCAACTTAACTTTTTTAGCAATTGCAATCGGATAACTCAAAAGCGGCCTGCCATTAAGCAAATATAAATTTTTTCCAGGAAATCTTTTGCTTCCACCGCGAGCGGGAATAATCGCGATAATTTTTAGCTTCTTCTTCTTCTTCTTCATATTTTTATTTTCGCGCCATAAATCTTAATTTTAAACCGATTCCTAATTCCGACATTTTTTTCTCAATTTTAGCAAAATTCTTTTTATCCAATATGAATTTCTTAAATTTCTCCGGCAAATGCGAATATTCTTCATCGCCAAACGGATCTAAAAATTGGAAATAATTTAATAAAGAATCTTTCCCAGTCCAAACAGTTTCAATATTCGATTTTTTAAGCCCGACTTTTTTAAACAATTCGTCCAAGGTTTTCGGCGAAAAATAGGAAAGATGTATCCGGCCGGAAAAAGTCCTTGATTTTTCATGCAAAGTCATACAAACCAAGCTGTCTATATTCGGGCAAATGCCAACAAAAAATCCGCCTGGCTTTAAAATTCTTGCCACTTCCCGCATAACTTCAACTGGTTCGGCCAAATGCTCAATAACTCCAAACATTGAAATAATATCAAAACTATTAGCTGGAAATTTGCATTCGTGAAGCAATTTTCTTTCAACTTTAACTTTAAATTTTTTCTCCGCGTATTGGGCGGCTTTTTCATTTAACTCTAGACCCAAAGCGTCATATCCCCTATCTTGCCCCATTTTAACAAATAGCCCAACCGAACAGCCAATATCCAAAACTTTTCTTTTCTGCTTTAACTTTTTTTTGCCCCAAGCTTTTTCCGCGCGGTCATATAAAAGATTATATAATTCCCGATTCACTTCTTGCTGTTTTGGCGAAGCAATAAATTTTATTGCTAAATCGTTCGATAAAGAAGAATCATTATAATAATCAATCATTTTTTCTTCCTGCAGCTGCGGGTTAACATAAACCAGCGAACATTTTTTACAGCGGACAAAATCAAAACCATTCTTAGAAAATAAAACGCTAAATCTTTTAGAATTACATAAAGGGCAATCAACCAAAACAACCAGATTCTTAAAAACTTTTCCTGTTTTTAGGTCAACCAGCGCGTCTGTTTCCCTGTCCCGCTGGGCAAAAAAATCATTTCTTTTTGTTTCCCGGTCAAATTTACTCATTTTTTTATTCACTTCGCAAAAAAAGTATTCACACACGGCACCCGTACGTAAAACCTTTCCTGATGAAAGCGTTTAAGTGTTATTAATTATAAACTCATATTTTGTCATTCCCGCATTCTCTTTTGTCATTCCCGCGTAGGCGGGAATCCAGATTTATAATTACGCCTGAATCCCCGCTGGAGCTTACCCCGTATGATACCAAAAAAATTTCTTGGCTGAAAACAATTCTTTACTTCATATTATTGACAATATCGTTTCAGTAATTCGCTCGGAAGACTTCCCATCAACCTTATAACATAATTTTTCTTTTAACTCTTTTCTTTCTTTTGCCTTATATTGAGGATTTTGCAAATACTGATTTATTTTGGCTATTAATTTTTCGCCATCATCAACCAAGCTCACCGCCTTAGTTTCCAAAACCCACTCGTAATGGCAAGTTTCATACATTAAATCAGTCCTATCCTGGCCGTTGATAAATTTTACTCCATATCGAACACCAATAACCGGCTTATCAAAACATACGGCATCAAGCGCCAAAGTTGAAGCAAATGTTATCATTAAACTGCAATAAAATAAAGAACTGGCAAAATCTTTCATATCATTTTTGCTTGGATCCCAGCGATCATTAAAAAAATCAGATTTTCGGTAATCTTCATCAATATAAACATTTTTATAATCTTTAAATAATTCTCTGTAACTATGCTTGTCGCATTCGCTATAATGCGGACGAATTAAAATATTGCATTGGGGCAAATTTCCCTTCTCCCGCGCCATAATTATACTTTCAAATATTTTATCGTCTCCTTTAGACCAAGCGCCTTCTGAGCCAAGAAAAAGAATCGGCAAATTTTGATCAAAATTTTTGCGCTGGCAATAATCAGCTTTAGGGATTATCGCAAAATTATCCGCATATAAATCAAATTGCGGAAATCCGACAACTTTAACTTTATTTTCATTAATTGCCTGAACTTTTTGCGCTGTTTTTTTCATTCTTTCATTTTGCGTCAAAAATAAATCCGGCTCCACTCTGAAAAAAAACTTATCCAAATTATCCCAGCTGCGCGGCATTGAAATTGTTTTAACTCCCCTCTTTTTTGCTTGCTTTAAAAAAGCTATGTCAAGCTGCGACATAATACAGGTGGAAAATAATAAATCCGGCTGATATTTTTCAAAATACGGCGCGTAAATGATTCCCGGGAAAAATGAATAATCAAAAAAACGGATTATTTTTTTGAGAAATTTTAATTTGCTTAACGGCCAATAAATTAAGCAATATAAAAAATATCCTAACTGGCCAATCCGGCGCTCTTCTTTTATATGGAAACGCATATAAAGCCTAGTGCTTTTGGTAAAAATCAATTTAGAAATAAAATAATTAAAACCTCTTTCGATTTTCCCCATTTTCTTATTTTCCACTAATTCAATTTTAACGTTTTCTCTGGCAAATTCCTTAAAAAAATAATCAGGAATATTTTTTCCTTTTATTTTGGGAATTAAAATCACTATTTCCAATTCTTTATTCTGCGCCAGCAAATCCAAAACTCCAGCGCGCAAAATATTCCGCGCCACCATTCCCCGAGTAATTGTAATAAATATAGTTTTCATAACGAAGGAGTTATTATTTTTCTTTTCTATTATTTTCACCCAAAATTATATTAACTATTTTTTTAACTGAACTTCCCTCGCCTTCGCTTTTTGCGATAGCTGTTTTTTCTAGCCGTTTATATTCTTTTAAATACGCTGTTAAATTATCTGGCGAAGAAACAATTGCCAATCATTCCTGCTCGTTTAATATTTTCATCAAATCTCGGCCAAAAAGCCTTTTTAAAATTTTCCCGCCAAGCGCGTTTTTGATCAGACGCTAAAAATCTTCCCGCGCTTTCCTGCTGTCCCATTTCTTGAACTAATCCCGTTTCTTGCACAACAGGAATAATTTCTTCCTGGTGCTTTTTAATAAATTTTAATTCGTTGTTAAATTCTTTCATATAATATTTTATTTTTTACAAACTAATACCATTGATACGCCAAATGGAAAATTAGTGTATTTCAGTAAAAATGCTTCACACCAAAAAATTCCATACAATATACTATTAATAAAATCAAATTTTAAATCATTTTCCGATTTAATTTTAATTTTAAAAATTCTAACAAATATGCGCGACAGAGCAATCGGAACAAAAAGAAAAAAATTAAAATATGAAAACCTCAATATCGTTAAATTATTTTTTCCAGCTAAATTAATTAGCTCTTTTTTGGCGTAACGACGATAATGCCTACTGATTTTGTCCGACTTCCCCCATAAAAATTTAAATGCCGGAACAAAAATGATTATAACTCCTTGTTTTTTAACTACCCTTTTTATTTCTTGCAAAGCCAAATAATCGTCTTCCACATGCTCCAAAATATCTAACGCTAAAACTATATCAAAAGTGCAATCATTAAAAGGAATATTCGTAACATCTCCTTGTTTAACATTAGAAACTTCTCTTGTTTTACAAAAATTAACAGCAATTAAAGAACTATCTATTCCATAAACTTTTCCAACTTTTTCTAATTCTTTCAGTAATAATCCCGTTCCGCAACCAACATCTAAAATCTTTGGCTGCGGACACAATTTATATTTATTAATTAATTGCCGAATAATTATTCGCCTAACCCTATACCACCAATTTTTCTGTTCTGTCTGATATATGAGCTTATACATTATATCTTCCATATTATTTTGTCTATATCGCCAATTATTTTGCTTTTTGCGCCTGTTATAAATAACAGGAAACAACAAAAAATATCGCGCAGACTTAATTATCATTTAATCAAATTATCACTCTTAATAATATAAATATATATTATATTTTTAGAATATTTTTAATTATAAACTAATATAATTTTTGAACACATTAACAAAACAAACCAAATTCCAAAGAATTTTTTGATTATTTTTTCTACCTCTAAAATGCTGATCTATTAGTTTTTCAACTGTCGAATAATTTAGAAAGCCAACCATTTCAATATTTTTTTTGCTTAATGAATCTAACATTAGACTTTTTAGTTCATTTCTTAACCACTTGGCCATCGGCACGCCAAATCCTTTCTTTTTTCTTTGGATAATCCGTTCCGGCAATTTTCCGGTCATTAATTTTTTCAAAATATACTTGCTTTGATTAAATCCTCTTAATTTTAATTTTGTTGGTAAATTATTTAAAAAATCCGCTATTCGATAATCTAAAAATGGCGCCCTGACTTCTATACTATTATACATACTCGCCCGATCAGTTTTAAATAAAATATCATCGCTTAAATAATATTTCTGTAACAGTAAACCAGCTTTTTCTAAATAGCTGTTTTTTAAATGAAAATTAAGGAATTTATCAATAAAGAAAAAAATGTCACTTTTTTTAATTTGAAAATCGAATAATTTATCGAATTGGTTATTAAATCCTCCGATTACGATAAAATCTCTGTATAAACCGCTAAATTGGCTAGCATATAGCGCTCGCTGCGCCTTAAAAGAAAAAGACATATTTTTTTCTGAAAACGGCAAGCATTCTATCAAAATATCAATTATCTCTTTGCTCGGCTTAATCCTGAATAATAAATTCGCTGACAATTTTTGAACTTTATGGTTGGGATAACCATAAAATAGTTCGTCTCCTCCATCTCCGGATAAAGCAACCTTGACTTGCTTTCCAACAAATTCTGACAATAAATAAGTCGGCAAAATAGAAGAATCGCCAAATGGCTCATCAAGCTTAGTAAAAATTTTTGAAATAACTTCTAATATTTTCTTTTCAGAAAATTGTTGATGATAATGATCAGTTTTCAAATGAACAGCAGCTTGCTTCGCATAAACTGTTTCATCAAAACTTTGCTCTTCAAACCCTACTGAAAATGTTTTTAAATCCGGTTTTATTTGTTTGGCATAATAAGCAATAGTTGACGAATCAATCCCTCCGGACAAGAAAACTCCTAACGGAACATCGGCAACCAAGCGCAGACCAACTGAATCAGCCAAAAGCACATCTAAATTATTTATAGCTTCGCTTTCCAAAATTTCCACTGGTGTTGATTCAAGCTGATAATAATATTTCAATTCAATTTTTCCTTTTTCGCAAACCAATATTTGCCCACTTTCCAATTTATTAATTTGCTTAAAAATCGTTCTTGGTTGCGGCACATAATCAAATGCAAAATACTGCCAAAGAGACAAATTATCTAAATCTCTTTTCGTTGCTGGATGGAGCAATAAAGCTTTTATCTCTGAAGCAAAAACTAAATTTTTTCCGTCAAAAAAATAATACAACGGCTTTTTACCAAACCGGTCTCGCGCCAACAATAATTTTTGCCGTGGCTTATCCCAAATCGCAAAAGCAAACATTCCATTAAAACTTTCTGCGCATTTCTCCCCTTTCTCCTCATAACTGTGCAAAATAATTTCTGTGTCGGCCTTTGTCCGGAAAACGTGATTTTTTTTCTCCAATTCTTGTCGCAAAGACTTAAAATTATAAATTTCTCCGTTGAAAACAACTATTATTGATCCATCCTCATTAGTCATTGGCTGGCTTGCCCTTTTATCCAAATCAATTATACTCAACCGGCGATGCCCCAAACCAATATTTTTTTCGCAATAATAACCAACGCTATCCGGTCCGCGATATTTTAAACTATCAGTCATTTTCTCCAATATTTCTTTTGTGCCATTGCCCATATATCCGGTAATTCCACACATAATCAGTCAAAATTAATTTTTTCTTTAATGATATAATCCGTTTTTTTATTCGACTCGTAATAAATTCTAATTAAAATTTCAGCAAGCAAACCCATTAAAATGAACAAAATGCCAATTACAATTAAAAAAATAGTTAGCAAAGGCAACGGCGTTTGAACAAAATGAACGCCTTCGATATATTTTAAATAAAACATTCCTATTCCTGATAAAAATCCTGAAAATAAAGAAACGAACCCAAATTTACCAAAAAAATGCATTGGCCTATTAAAATAACTTGAGAGAAAAGCAACGGTGAATAAATCAGAAATAACTTTGAATGTGCGATTTAAATTATAATTTGATTTTCCATATTTTCGCGGCTGATAATTAACAATAACCTCTGTGATTTTTGCTCCGCCCATTGCCGCATAAACCGGTATAAATCGATGCATTTCCCCATAAAGACTAATTCCTTTAATCATTTCCCGCCTGTATGCCTTCAAGGTGCAACCATAATCATGTAATTTTATGCCCGTTATCCTTGAAATTAACGAATTAGCCAATATAGAAGGAAGTTTTCTGGTAATAAATTTTCCCTGCCATCGTTTCTGCCGCCAGCCAGAAACGATATCATATCCTTGGTTAATTTTTTCAACTAGATGAGGAATATCTTCCGGATTATTTTCTAAATCGCTGTCAATAGAAATAACGACATCGCCAGTAGCGCTGCCAAAACAAGCAGAAATTGCCGCAGTCTGACCAAAGTTACGCTGAAAATTAATTATTTTAATTTTTTGGTTTTTAGCAGCCAATTTTTTTAAAACTTCTAAACTATTATCACTTGAGCCATCATTTACCGCAATTATTTCATAATCACACAGCATCTCTGCTAAAACAGAAACAGAGCGGGTAAATAATTCCGTTAAACTTTTTTCTTCATTATAGATTGGCATAATCAACGATATTTTTTTCATATTTTTAATATTTAAACGCTAAATATAATACAAAAATTAAAATTCTATATCTATTCACCTAATTCTTATATTTATATATCTCGACATTTTTATCGTCATAAATTTTTTCAAATTTCGTGAAATCTGCTGAGCTAATTTCTTTTTCCCGCGGGCCTAAATATAAATAATCTATCCTATATTTATTTTTAACTTTTTCAATGTCTATTGAATCAAATTTTTCCATAATTTTTTTATAAACGCCAAAGGGCATTTCTAGAGTTGTTTCCTGCCTGGCATATCGCGTGTCTAAATCAAACGCGTCGCCAACATATTTATAACAAAAAAAGTATAAACTAGTACTATCAACTTCGCACATTCTGCCTTCTATTTCGTTCAAATTCTCGCAATTATGTTTTTTTTCCGGATTAAGCAAATCATCTAAATATTCCCGCCCAACGCCGAATAATTTATAGTTTATAATTAACCGTTCAATAATTTCATCCTCTGGAGCAAATGAATTAAGCCCAAGCGGAATAAAAATATTATTGTGGGTATATAAAGGAATTAGGGTAATCACGCTTAAAACGGGCGAGGCGACAACAGAATCAATTTCTGTGTTTTTATCCAGCCAAACAAAAGATTCCTGCATATATTCCGGAATTGTATAATTTTGATATTGCGTTTTATTTTGCTCAAAAAAAACTTGAATAGAATGCGCAGTCAAAAAAAGACTTATCAAAATGGCAACCAGAACAACAAGAATATTTTTGCCTTTTTCCTTTGAATATTCGCTTATCCGCCAAAATACAACCAACCATCCCAAACCCAACCCAAGAAATATAGTTCTAATCTCCCAATGTCTTGGCTGAAGATTAAAGCCAAAAACTAATTGCATATTAAGAACTAAAATTCCGGCTAATATAAAACTAATTACGAAATAAGCGATTTCTTCTTTCTTCGCCTTTTTTCCCCACCAAAAAATATAGCTAGAAAAAATTAAATACCAGAGATATTCTTTCCAATAGCTTAAACGAAACGCATGACTCTTTTCAACCCCATACCTAACAATAACATCATCATATTGCGGCAATAACCGCAATTTTATTTGAATATAGAAAAATGGAATCAATGCAAACAAAGAAATCGCAAATGCCCAGATAAACCTTTTAATAATATCCCATCTTTTTTGCGCGCATAAAATAATAACTAAAATAAATATCGCGGCAGACAAAAAAATGAAATGAAATGGATAAGTATAGGCGTTTAAAGCATAAAATAAACCAAATAATAAAATATAAATTTTTTTGTCATATTTATAATTCAGATATAAAAATATTATAGCCAGCAAAAAAATTGGCAGGCAGGGAATAAACGATTCTCTGGCAGTTAAAACGCTGGCAACCGGATTATCTCCAACATTAAACGGAATCAGCATTTTAACAAATTTTTTAAGATGATCCAAAATAAAGGGCGGCATATTTATGCTGGCTTCGTGATAAAGCGAGAAAAAATATGCAAAAAACAGGCTTAAATATTTTTTGTTCGTAATAACATAGCCCAAATAAAAAAACATTAAAAAGATTACTGCCGGAAACAGAAAATTTGCAATTATTACTGACTGAATCACGCTATTCGTTAGTTTTAAAATTGGATACTGGATTAAAGAAGGCAAAATTGGCCATATAGGAGGATAATTTTTATATTCGTATATATTTATGTCTCCAACTATTGGATGCCCGTCTATAACTTCTCTTAGGCGGGGACCGGCTACATATGTTTCATCCATACCAAATGTATAGGGATGATACGTTTTCCCTTCTTTTGTCAATTTTTTTATGGACAGCATGTCGGGCAAAACATTAATAAAACCAACCGTAATGGCGCAGATTATTAACAAAATTACAAAATTTTTTTTGTTGATATTTTTAAAAAAATTTGAAACCATCATTTTACTTGTCACATGATTAATCACATGCAGAAAATTATCTGCGGCAAATTACGGTTTGAAGATATGTTTTTTTTGTCAATTTCCCCAAAACAAATATAATTAGCAAGCCAACGCGCGCGCAGAAATCTATTGCAACAGAATCAAATCCCGTATTTGCTGATTTAATCGGGATATTATGATGAAGTGTTTCAACCAAAGAAAATCCTTGACCAACAAAAAGATTCCTTAACGAAAAAACATTAAAATGATTTAGATGGTGCCTGCTATACAACCTTTCAAATGGCTGCCTTAATCCAATATATTTTAACATTCTTGCTGTTTTATACAAAAAACCTCGGTTATCTATGGTCATAATAAAAATATGCCCATTGGGTTTACATATTTGATAAAGTTTTTTTACAAAACTCCGCACATCAGCAATATGCTCAATCACAGCCAATGAGACAATAACATCATAAGTTTGGCTAAATTTCTCATTCAAAAAATCTCCTCTGATAAAATTAATGCCAGCTGCTTCGGAAGGTTGAGATAAATCAATTCCAGTAAGTGACAGTTCTGGATTTGTTTTTTGAAGATGCAATAAAAAATCTCCTTGCCCGCAACCGATATCAATCACGGAGCCAGAAGAACAAATCTTTTTTATATACTGCGATATAAAATTAAATAATTTATAGTTCGGATTGTGCCCCCAATTTGTTTCATAATATTGAGGCTTATAATTTTCAAAATACTCTAACGAATTCGCATCTGTAAAATAATGATTACACACAAGACAACGATATAATTTAATATCATTGATTTCTTCTTCTAACACAGCCTCGGCATCACAAATAGTGCACGACAACACTTTTGTGGTAATTTTTTCTTTTTTTGTTAATTTATTCATAATATATTAATATTATATTAATATTTTAGCATTACGCGCCATAAATTGCGGTTATATAACTTTCCATTGGCTTTAGGAAAAAGAATGCTGCTTTTTCCAATCCTAAAGAAACCCGATGCAAGTTATAGCTTATCAAAGCCAATAAAACCATTAATATTGGATGCTTATGTTTTCTTTCTAATTTAACATATTCTAAATTTAGGGCTAAATTAAACAGCGCTAATTTCTGCCTTAAAGAAAACCGCCAAAAATTCTTATTATGCGCCTTTAATATATCAAGCGACGGCGCGTATTTGCCAAAAAATGTTTCGCCGGTCTCATATCCTTTAAGCGGCGATCCTCTTAGCCACCAATCTTTAAATCCAAATTTTTGATAATACATTTCGTAAAGCTCTGTTTTGGGATACGGAATTAAAGTTGCCACCGCAAAATTAAAATTCACTGCCTTCGGCACAGCGCGCAAAAGCCGTATATTATTCCTAAAATTATTTTTATTTTCCCAGGGAAATCCCGCTAAAATTCCAATATTTATATTTCTTAAATCTGACGCTTCAATTTCCGCAAAACCTTTTTCAATTTGGGAAAAAGTATAAAATTTTTTGATTTTCTTCAGCGTTTCATCATCTCCAGATTCTATTCCAAATGCAATAAAATTAAATCCAGCTTTTGCCATTATATTTAATATATCTCTGTCTATTGAAGTTATCCGGCACCGCGCCGAAAGCGTTAAATCTTTTTTTCCGTATTCAATTAATTTAGAACACAAATCATATATCCGCGCTTTATCAATCAACGGCTCGTCATCCTGGATGGCAATATGGCGGACTCCATATTTTTCGTATAAAAGATTGATTTCAGAAAAAACATTTTGCGCGCTTCTCGCTCTATATCGCCGGTCAAAAACATTCCGCGAAACGCAAAAAATGCAATTACGCGGACAGCCCCGGGAAGTAAACATTGACCAAAATAAACGGTTGAAATTAGGATTCTTAGTTTTTGTATAATTTTCCAAAGGAAAAAGATGATAAGCGGGCAAGGGCAATGTATCTAAATCCGCCACAGGCTTTCTCATGGCGCTAAATTGAAAATTATTTTTTTCATCAATATACGCGCAACCGGAAATTTCGCTTTTTGAAAAATTATCTGAATCAATTTTATCCGCTATTTCAACAATTGTTTCTTCGCCTTCCCCAATTATAACCAAATCCGCTCCGCTATGGCGCAAAACTTCCTCTGGTTCGCATGAGGCATGAGAGCCTCCCGCCACATATAAGGCCTTATGATATTTTTGCCTCATTTTTTTTATAAAATCATATTTTTCAATAATACAATCTATTCTCAAAGTAAATCCAACAATATGCGGCCGGAATTTTTTAACTGTTTCAAAAGCGTCTTCCAAATTATAAGGAGCCAGATAATCAATGCATCTTACTTTGTGCCCTTTATTTTCTAGCGCCGCGGCCAAGTAAGCCAAATTAAGCGGCATAGTCGGCGAAGTAGGAATTGTTGGAGGATTAATTAATAAAATTTTAGCCATAATTTTTTTCTAATTATCAAATTATGTCAGCCGCTGGAATCCAACTTGCGCCACCGACCCTTCCAGCAAATTTTTAACTTTATTTTCGCTAATAGCTTGGGCAATAATTGAAAAAACTTCATCAACTGCTTTTAAATATTTTTCAATATGTTTTTTTGTGTGGCTGCAACTAACATAAACGCAGAGCGAAGCTAAAAAACCGCGCTTGAGCATTTCTTGGGTAAATAATGTTTTTATTTCCTGGGCATTCTTATAGTTAAAAGAAAAATTAATCAAAGCATTCGGCCCGCCAACAGTTATATCAAGCCCGCGCTTTTTCGCTAATTTTTTCCACCCCTGCCCAATAAGCCCGCCAATCATATTAAGATGGCGCGGCGCATTCAAGCGCTTCATTTTTTTTAACGTCGCCAGGGCAGCGGCTGGCCCAAGGCGTTCGGTCCAATAAGTGCTGCTAATAAAAGTTTCTTGCGCCGCGGACATAATTTTATCTTTGCCAATAATCGCGCCCATTGGATAGCCATTGCTAATTGCTTTGGCGAAAACCGCAATATCGGGAATTACTTTGTAAAGCAAATGAACTCCGCCAACATTCCTGCGGAAGCCGGAAGATATTTCATCAAAAATCAAAACCGCGCCAATTTCATTTGCGATTTTCCTCACCTGCTCTAAAAAATTATTCTCCGGCTCTTTATGGCGGGATGGCTCCATAACAATAACCCCAATATCATGTTTTTTAACAATATCTTTCAGTTGATCAATTTTATTATAATAAAACGGCAAAGCAGTATTAATTAATCCGCGCGGCACGCCATTCGGGTTTAATCCCAGAAGCAAATGGCCGATTAAATTTTTATTGCTTGAAAGATTAGCTGCCAAATACCAATCATGCCAACCGTGATACCCGCAAAAAGCGATTTTATCTTTTTTGGTATGCGCGCGGGCAATTCGCACGGCCACAGCCATTGCTTCTCCGCCTGTTCGGGCAAAACGCGCCATTTTCGCCCAAGGATGCATTTTTAATAACAATTCCGCCAGCTCCACATCTTCAGGAGAATTTAGGGTTGCGGCATTGCCTTGGTCAATAACCTTCTTTACCGCTGCGTTTACATTTTTATCAGCATAGCCCAAAATGTACGGCCCAACCCCCATATAAGACATATCAATAAATTTATTGCCGTCTAAATCCCAAACCTCAGCGCCTTTGGCTTTTTTAAAATAAGCCGGCCATTGGTCTGGCAAATGAAGTTCAGCGCGCTTGCTTAATAGTTGCGTTCCGCCTGGAATTATTTTTTTCGCTTTTTTCCAAAGCGCCTGCGATTTTTTTACATTTTTCTTTTTCATATTTTTAAATATTAATTATTATTTTTCATTCTCTTTAAATTTTTTGTCTTGTTCTAAAGATTTGCGATAGCCTTCGTCGCGCTCAATTGGAGCGTTTATTTTTTTCACTTCCTTATGCTCGTCCAAAAATTTCACTATATTTTCCATGGTTAAATCTTTTACCTGACCCACTATAATTTTCAACGCTTCATAATCTCTCTCTTCGTCAATTGTCAGGCGATAATCTGACAAATCAACATTATTTTTAACATTAAAGTTTTTGAACTTCTCCGGATGATTCCAAATATAGGAAGTAACATGTTCCCGTTCTGATGGTAATTTAGCTTCTTGCCAGCTTTTTTCCAAAGCTGCAAAAGAAAAAACCCAAGTGTCAAAACCATCAGGATAAGTGGCAATTGGATGGCTGTTTGAAACATAATCATAGCCGCCTTCTCTGTATTGCTTAGCTGCCTCATCAATAACTGCCGGGTCTATCAAGGGACAATCAGCAGTAACACGGCAAATGTGTTCTGCCTTAAATTTTTTAGCAGCTTGATAAAATCTGTCTAAAACATCCTCAAGGCTGCCGCGAAAATATTTAATTTCTTTTTCTTCGCAAAGCTTGGCAATAGCGTCATCTGGCGTTTCGCTCGAAGTAGCGACAATAACCTGCCCTATTTCTTTTGCCTGGTTCACGCGGCCAACAACATTTTCTAAAATTGTTTTTCCGCCCAAAGGTAAAAGAACTTTATTAGGAAGCCGAGTTGACTGCATGCGCGCTTGAATAATTGCGGTAATCATAAAATTATTTAACTTCCATCGCTCCGATCGCTCCATAGCAAGGGCGAAGGGATAAGTGCCGGTGGACATTAAATCCGTTTTTATTTATCTTATTCGGGTCTTCATAGCGGCCGACATAAATCCTATCGCCATTTTTATCTTTATCATCGCACCAAATAAAATCATTTTTCCATAATCTTTTTTCTTTATTCAAAAACCAATACGCGAAGAAAACAAAAGCCGCTAAAACCGCTAAAGGAAACTTTTCTTGGCCAGAAAAATTTTTACTGCTTTCTTGCGGATCTTTTCCTCTTGTTTCTTGAAAAATATTTTTACTAATCAAATACCATTTAAATTTTAAATTGGTTTGCGAAGCAAACTTTTCTTTTAAATACCAATCTTGATTATAGAAACAAGGCTCTTTTTTGCTTGGGTCAAGGCCGAAAAAATTCCTCATTTCATTAATTGTTAATTTTTTTCCTTGGTTATTTTTGGGAATTCCCAAAATTAAAATATAATTTCTGGCAATTTTTTTTGCGGTTTTTTCGTCTATTTTGATTGCGGGAATTTTTCCTAACGAAAAAGGATCGGCAATATTAAGCTTCCGGAAAATTTTTTTTAATTCCTCCGGCCCGATAAAATTATTTTTGAATATTTTTTTTGCTTTTTTTATATCAATCATATTAAAAATTATTTTTGTTTTTCTTTCCATTCTTGATAAAAAATAGCTTCTGGAAAATCCGCCATGTGTTTCTTGTATTTTTTAATTTTTTTAGCTTCGGGCTCCAGCCAATCAAATCTTTTTCCCCATTTATTTTTTTCAAACCACGGCAAATTTTGCGCCGGCGAATTAATAATTTGCAGCTTAATTTTAACTTCCTGCATTGCTTTTAAAAAAGTTAAAAATGCCCTCAACTGGTGGTGTGGAGAAGCAACTAATAAAATCTTTTTCCATTTTTTTGCTTTTGCCATTTGCATGATATTTATGGCTTGCTCTCGGGTATTTTGCGATTTTTCATCAATAATAATGTTTTTTGAAGATATTTTTCTTTTAATTAATTCTTTCGCAAAATCAACGCTATGAAAGCTTCCATAATTTATATTTTTTGTCCCGCCAGAAACAACAATTTTAGGAGCCCATTTTTGTTTATATAAATAAATTGCCTCAGCCAAGCGGAAATTCCCGTCGCCAGTAAGCAAAATAATCGCGTCTGATTTTTTAAGCGGCTCGTTAAAAATTAAAATATTCAATTTTTCCCTTAAATTTTTATTTTCCATTATTATTTAATATCTTCCCATTTTAACGGCTCGCCCGCTTTTTTATTTTTCTTTAATTTCTTGTTGATAATTTTTTCCTTAAAATTAGGCGAAATTCCCAAAGCAGGCCGCAGAACATCAATATCACTTTCTTGAATTTTTTCATTAGCCGCGATATCGCGTTTAGCATATAATCCGCGGCGCTGGACAATAACTGTTTCTGATTCCTCAGCTTCCACTTTTTTATTCCCAGAACCCAAAGCGCTTTCAAGCTGCCTGATTCTTTTTACCATTTGGCTGAATTCGCGCGGATCCATTGAATGCGGATGATCTGGCCCTTTATCTTTTTTATTCAAAGTAAAATGCTTTTCAATAACTTTTGCCCCCAAAGCAATTGCCCCCAAAACAACAACATCCCCCGGCGAATGGTCTGAATAACCGATAATTGCCCCGAATTTTTTCTGATAGGTTTTTAAAACATTAATATTCGCGCTCTCAATTTTCGACGGATAATTTGTTATGCATTGGAGCAAAATAAGATTTTTATTCCCTGTTTTCTCAATTGCCTTAACCGCCCCGCTGACTTCCGCCAAAACGCTGGCGCCGGTTGCTAAAATAACCGGCTTTTTTTTCTTAGCGATATATTTAAGCATTTCATGCCAAGTTATATCGCCCGAACCAATTTTATAGAAATCAACGCCTAATTTTTCCATTAAATCAACTGCTTCAAAATCATAAGGTGAAGAAGAAACCGCGATGCCGATTTTCTCGCAATAAGCGAAAAAATCCTTATGCCATTTGCGCGGAAACTCCGCTTCGCGGAAAACTTCGTCAACCGGCTTCTGCCAGCTGCCATGCACGCCTTTTAATTCCATAGACGAAAATCCTTTTCCAGAAACAATTTTATTGGCTAAAAAGCTTTGAATTTTAACCACATCGCCGCCCGCTTTCTTAACCGCCATTGCTAATTTTTTGGCTTTTTTCAGATTCCCGTCAAAATTAGCGCCAATGTCGGCAATAATCAAAGCTGGCTGCCCTTCGCCAACCCAGCGCTCGCCTATTTTTATTTTTTTAGGAAATTTATTTTTTTTCATATTTTTTTTATAAAAACATTTTCCAAAAGCAAACCGTCTAAATTTGACTGGTCAAAAATCCTGAAAGCTTCTTGAGCGGTCTGGATTATCGGCTCTCCGTGAAAATTAAATGAAGTATTTAAAACTCCGCCAACGCCGGTAATTTTTTTAAATTCTTTAATAAGCGCCTCATAGGCGGGATTCTGTCCGGGTTTCAACACCTGCGGCCGGCAGGTTAAATCTTCGGGATGCAAGCCGGCCTTCAAATGCTCGTGCGCCAAAGGCTTGGTTTCAAAAGCAACTGTCATATACGGCGCGCCTATTTCTTTATTATAACCAACCAAGTAATTTTTAGCGCGCGATTCTAAAATTGTTGCGGCAAATGGCATCCAAAAATCCCTGCTCTTAACCGAATTATTTATTTTTTTAATCACCTCGCGGTTGCGCGGGTCGGCTAAAATTGAACGGTTACCCAGCGCCCGCGGCCCAAATTCGCTGCGGCCAACGCATCGGCCAATAATCTTTCCCTCAGATAAATCTTTGGCAACCATTTTCAGGCTTGGATTAAAATAAATTTTATACTTTCCCATATCCTTTACTTTTTTCAATAATTCTTTAATTTCCCTCTCTTCAACGTCCGGGCCTAAATACGAATCCTCCCAAAATTTTATTATTTTTCCCGGATTTCCTTTTTGTTTTTTTGCTTCCTCGCTTGCCAGCGCGTAAATAGCTCCAACTGCAATTGATTCATCAGAAGGCGCAGATGGCACAAACACTTCAACTCCCGGAATTTTCGCGATTTCCATCATTGCCTTAACATTCATTGCCGCGCCGCCAGCAAATCTGATTTTTTTTATTTTTGTTTTGGCAATAGCGTTTTTTGTCCAGTTAATAAGAAGTTTTTGCACATAATATTGCAAACCAGCGGCAATATTATCAAACCGCCTGCCTTCTAATTTGCTCAAATAATAAAAATACAAATCAGAAGGCTTGTTTTTATAAACAAAATCCAAACCTTTAACAACTTGCGCTTGGGAAAATATTTTATATATTGGCTCAAAATATTTGAACTTTCCGTAAGGCGCCATGCCCATA
>Ga0208373_1002132_pt1 | contig 22972 bp, 19 predicted proteins | sample RifOxyC2_FD_184036 | JGI IMG/M metagenome (GOLD analysis project Ga0208373, IMG submission 184036) | Soil microbial communities from Rifle, Colorado - Rifle Oxygen_injection C2 (SPAdes) | ecosystem: Environmental > Terrestrial > Deep subsurface > Rock core/Sediment | place: Rifle, Colorado... | reverse complement strand
TAAGCAATTCGGCTGCAATTTTTATTCGGTTATGCCTACAAACCTCTATGGTATAAACGATAATTTTGATCTTCAGACTTCTCATGTACTTCCGGCATTAATTAGAAAATTTCATGAAGCAAAGAAGGAAAGCAAAAACAAAGTAACAATCTGGGGTACAGGTAAACCGTTAAGAGAGTTTCTTTATGTAGATGATCTTGCAGAAGCAATTCTTTTTTTGCTGGAAAAAATAGAATCCCAAAACCTTTATGAGAAAGGAATTACACACCTGAATATCGGTACAGGAGAAGATATTTCTATTTCCGGGTTAGCATCTATTATTTCTGATATAGTCGGGTTTAATGGTGGAATAGAATATGACTCGACGAAGCCGGATGGAACACCGAGAAAGTTGATGGATGTTTCAAGAATAAACGAATTGGGGTGGAAACATAAAACCGGGCTTAAGGATGGAATTGAGAAAACGTATAATTGGTTTTTGAAAAAAGTATGAATGCATGAGTTGCATGGCTGCATGAATGTATGAAATAAAGTTATTATTAATGAAATGGACGCAGAGCTTTTAAATAGGAATAAAAATATCAACCGGGGGTTTAGAAAACTCGAGGTTTGGAACGAAGCTATAAATTTGTATGTGTTTGTAAAAGATAAAGTAAGAGATTTAAAAGAGGTTCCTTTTAAATTCAGAGCGCAAGCAGAAGATTCAGTTAATTCATGTCATTCCAATATTGCAGAAGGGTATAGCAGAAGATCATTAAAAGAATATATTCAATTTGTTAACATTTCTTTGTCCTCACTTGCTGAGAATTACTCACAAATCTTTGCATTACACTCTGCCGGCGACATTGACCGTGAATGGTTTGATGAATATGATAAAAAACATTATTCATTAGAAAACAAATTAGTACAAATGAACAAAGTAATGATTGCAAAAGTCGATCAAAATGTATGGAAGAATGATTACATTTTAAGGGAAATAATAGAAAAATATGAACTCTAATCAGCATACGCAACATGCAACCATGCATTCATGCAACCATGCATTCATGCAATCAAGTGTTCATTCTATTTATCGTTAAGTGTGCATAAATAATTATTTATTAGAAACATTATTTTTTATAATTGATTTTTAGCCTATGAAACGAGCACTCATCACCGGTATAACTGGTCAGGACGGAAGTTATTTAACAGAAATACTTCTTGAAAAGGGTTACGAAGTTCACGGGATAATCCGTAAGAGCAGTTCTTTTAATACAGGCAGGATCGATCATCTTTACAGCGATAAGAATATTTTGAACAAAAAAATGTTCCTGCATTATGGAGACCTTGTCGATACAAGTAATCTTAACAGGTTGCTTGAAAAAATCGAACCGGATGAAATTTACAATCTTGCAGCACAGAGTCATGTTAAAGTTTCATTTGAAATCCCAGATTATACAGGGCAGGTAGATGCACTTGGAACACTCCGTTTTCTCGATGCAATCAGGGAAGTGGGTTTGGGTAAAGTTAAATTTTACCAGGCATCTACGAGTGAATTATTCGGTAAAGTTCGTGAAGTACCTCAGAAAGAAACTACACCTTTTTATCCACGTTCTCCTTATGGTGTGGCAAAGCTTTATGGTTTCTGGATAATTGTCAATTACAGGGAAGCATATAATATCTTTGCTTCAAACGGAATTTTGTTTAACCATGAATCTCCGAGAAGAGGAGAAACTTTCGTTACAAGAAAGATTACACGGGCAGTTGTGAGAATTGCAACAGGAATTCAGAAAGCACTTCTTCTCGGTAACCTCGATGCAAAAAGAGACTGGGGATTTGCGCCCGAATATTGTGAAGGAATGTGGCGAATCCTTCAGCATGATAAAGCTGAAGATTTTGTTCTTGCCACAGGTGAAACGCATACCGTTAAAGAATTTGTAGAAAAATCATTTAAAGCCGGAGGAATAGAGCTTGCCTGGGAAGGAAGAGGAGTAGATAAGAAGGGAAAAGTGAAAAAGATTAATTGGGAAGCAGCAAAAAAGCTTGTCGGTGAAGATGTTTATTCCAAATGCAGGTTTCCTTTAACTAGCAAACTTAAAATAGGAGATGTGGTTATTGCTGTCGATCCGAATTACTATCGCCCGACAGAAGTAGACTTACTTATCGGTGATCCTTCTAAAGCCAGGAAATTATTAGGGTGGAAAGCAAAAACAAAGTTTGATGATCTTATAATATTAATGGTGAAATCCGATCTGGAAAAAGTTTTGATGAGGGGTTATTAATTCGTACCTGCTCTTTTCAGATAGGATGTTTTTTTCAGAATATAAAGAACGAGAACAAAAGCTATAATTAAAGAAATTCCCGCTAATAATAGGTAAAGATCTGTCCCCTTCTTAATTTCAATCTTATCAGTATTGCCTGTTAAAATAAAAGCGCTCCAGAAATAAGGGTTGGGGGAATATTTTTTAATGAACTCGATCTTTGCCTCTCTCATTGCTTCATCTTTGTCATAACCTTCACTTAATTTTTTGTAGAAAGAAGTCATAAACTTTGAAGTATATTTATCGTTTACTTCCCACAATGAAACTACCACACTCTTAACGCCGGCTTCAAAAAAAGCTTTTGTCATTCCGATAATACCTTCGGAAGCATCAATAGTACCAAGACCCGATTTACACGAACTCAAAACCACGAGATCGCTGTTTAATTTTAATTGAACAATTTCACCCGCTTCAAGAAAACCATCGTTCTCTTCATCATCATTGTTTGAAAAGAAAATTACAGGCTGCTTGTTGAATAAAAACGAATGTGTGGAAAGATGAATAATTTTTGAAAACTCCGAATTCTCTTTAAACCCTGTTTCTGTTGCTTCATTACTTGTTAATACCTCGTCGGCATCAAGCAAATTGTTAATCTGTGCTATTTCTTCTCCCGAGTATTCTAATGGAAAAAGCCCAACATTTCTCGGAAGACCTCCCGATTCCTCTAATAATCCTCTACGATCCGCATACTCCATTTTTTTGTTGCCAATAACGGGATTACCCATTATAAGTACCTTATCATTGTTTCTGAAATTATTTTTCTTTTGATGTAAAAGAATCGATGCGGACGGGGTGTAAGAAAAATTAAAATGATAGATAAGGTAATCTTTACTTCTGTAATTATATGCGCTTTCTTCTTTGGTGTAAGAAGATACCAGGAAATCAAAAGGCAATGTGATAAGCTCGCTCGACGGGGAGACTATTATCCTTTCTCCTTCAGGTATTTCGTTTAAAACTTTTTTCAAAAATGTTTCATAGAAATCGTACGCAGCTTCTGCATTGAATGAGAATAAATCCTGGTTGTAAAATGTACCGGAGATTGTATTATCTGTTGTGAAATAGGGAGAAATATTCCCGGTATATGTTAATACTTTTTCTCTTCCCTCATTTATCTCAAAATGTTGGAAGCTGTTATTTGTAATTAAAAAGATATATGTTTTGTTTTCAGTAGAATAAAACGACAGAAGATTTTCATCATCTTTCAAATTTGCCTGTATGTCGGAAAGCGCCACAGGTTCTTCAAAATTAAGGTATCTCTGAAGCAAAGGTTGTTTGGATAGCAGCATTTTTTTTAATGCAGCATAATCTCTTTTAACAGAATCTGTTTCATCATCGTTGTAAATACCGGAATGAATTATCCATTCGTATTCATAAATTTTATTCAACCTGCTTTGATCTTTAATCAGGGACTCTAACTTTATATTATTCAGATTTTGAACTGTGTTCCGGGAACGGGACTTATCGATCAATTCGAAAGCTTCCTTAAATTTATTCTGATCAAGGTAATGTTCTGCAAAGGAATCATATATTTCTCTTTGAGTGGAGAAATATGAAATCTGTAGATCCTTTTCTTCAAAAAGAGGACGGGATATATCTTCAATTAAATTTATTGCCGATTTATAATAAGATTCGGCAGCCTCACCAAACCCCTTCCTGTCAAACATTTTTGCAAGCAAATAATATGTTTCTGTTTGCAAGCCGAATTCATTTAATTGTTGGGATATTCCTAAAGCTTCTTTGAATAATTTTTCTGCGTATCCAAATTTATTCTGTTCATCTGCAATTTCTCCTTCTACTACTTTTGCCCGCCCATTTAAATACTCAAATGCATATTCTTGCGCTAACTTTTCTCCCAGCCCGAGATACTCTATTGCCTTTTTGTAATCCTTTTTTTGCCTCAAGAGTTCAGCAAAATCAATAAGAACAAGTGATTCGTAGTAAGGGATGGAATTTTCTTGTGATAAATTCAGAGCCTTGTTGAAATAGTCTTCTGCTGTTTCCAGGCTGTCGAGCTCATACCAGGATGAGGCAATTTTATAATTCAAATCAGCCTGGTAATAAGGATCCCCGGTTCTCTCAGCAAACCTTTTAGCGGATGAAAAATATTTTATTGCATTATTGTATCTGCCCAGATTAAAGTTGAGCGCGCCGAGTCCGGAATTAATTTCTGTACTGAGCGAAACCTCTTTTATTTCGGATGATAGTTTCCGGGCTTCCCTATAATATCTCAGTGCTTTAGTATAATTGGAAAGATTTGCATAAACATCTGCAATGCCTGTAAGATTCATCGCTTTTGCTCTCTTACTATCGCCGGCATACTCAATTCCCTTTTCAAAATATCCGAGCGCCGATTTATAATCGAACAGGCTAATAAATATTTTTCCAATGTTGTTAACTAAAAGAGACAACCTTTGTCTGTTCCGGAGCCTCTCAAAAATCTCTTTGCTTTTAATGTAATTTTTCTTCGCTTCAATCAGGTTATTTATGAACGTGTAAGAAACACCGAGTTCGGAGTATGCAATAGCAAGGTTTTCAAAGTCATCAATTGAAGAGGCAATAGCTACAGCTTTATTAAAGTAGTTGTGCGAATTTTCGTAATCTCCATTTATATCTTCTATTATCCCAAGATTTATATAAGATTTAGCTTCGTTTTGCAAATCGTTGTTCTGCCGGGATAGGCTTAATCCTTTTTTATAAATCCTGGCGGCAGTATTATAATCTCCCGACAAAAAGAACAAAGAACCTTCAGCCAGTAATATTTTAGTTTTAAACTGAGGATTAATAGCAGAAAATGAATATGCTTTTTTTAATAGCTTCCCTGAATTATCATAGTTTCCCAAATTTCTATAAGCATAAGAAAGCTGGTAGAGAATATTTTTATTTGTTGAATCTTTCTCTAATGCTGCTTTAAAATAAGCCGATGCTTTTTGACTTTCTCCGGTTGCTGCATGTACAAGTCCCAACAAATAGTTTTTATTTTTGGAATTCAAACCGGACAGCTTAATACTATCCACGAGTAATAATACTTTTTCTGTTGCAGAAGCAGCAAAGACAAGCTCATCGTAATATGGAAGATAATATTGCTGTTTTGAGAAAAAAGAGAACAGAGTGTTAAACATTTCTTCATATTTCTGTTCTCTTTTTAATATGATCGACATCAAAAAAGATTTTTCAGAATCCCCGGGCAGTTCTGATAATTTTTTCAGCTCATCTTTTAAATCCGATTTTGAATTGACAAGATAAAAGTAGTAATCCTCTAAATGATGGCTATTCCATCCGCCCTTTTTTATTGATGTATTAAGCGAATCTATATTAAGAGGATAGTTCCGGTTACTGTTTGAATTGCCGGTTATTATGAATTCTGTGCCTGTCGGTTTGAAAAAAGAGAAGAGAATGAGCGGTAATAATATAGGTATTTTTTTTAGAGACATTTAGCACAACTTATTCCAGTTCATTTAATAGTTCCTGTGCTTCAGACATTTTGCTTCCTTTTTCCGAAACGACCATTCTTAAATATTTCTTTGCCGATTCAACATCGTTAAGCATAAGGCTCCCCTTTGCGTAGTAGAAATATGCATTATAAGTTATATCAGGAAACCTTCCCGAACTATTTTTTTCAGTGCACAGTTTTAAATTTTCAAGTCCCGCCCTCACATCATTCTCGTTAAAAGATTCGAAAAGACCGGCGAAGCTTTTCTCGGCATTTTCAAGATATGATAAACCGAGAATATAATGCGAGTAAAATATTGTCTGGTCGCCGGGATTTTTATCAATGTCTTCTTGTAAACAAGAAATTGCTTTGCCGTAATCTTCTTCTTCTAAAGCTTTTAAACTCTCCTGGAATTCATCAGTCGCTCTTCCCCGTGTTACATAAAATTCCGATTTGTCTTCAAGCCTTGCAAGCTCATAATTATCCGGAGTTACAATGTCTGATACAACCAGAAGTGATAAAATTATAAATGTCATTGCAATTAAAGATGTAAAAAGATAAAGAGGAGTTCTCCGGGTTTCCCCGGATGTATATATTGAATTTGCTTTTCCGGCTTCGTCTATTTTTCCTTCGGCTAATTTCTCCGATAGAAAAAACTCGAGTTCTGAATATTCTTCGCCAAGGTTTTTAAATTCATTAGCACAGCGCTCACATTTTTTCATGTGCGATTCAATATCAGGTATTCTCTTTACAACATCCTGATCTTCCGGGCACATATTGTTTTTATAAAGGATGTAATCTCTTAAATCATTATAAGAAATATGCGGTGATTTTAGGGCGGAGTTTATTTTTGTATAGGCATCATAAAATTCCTTACTTTCCGGATCGTTTTCAATTAATGAATTTAATAAAGCCAGTTCTTCATCCGATAAGTTCTTTTTTTGAAGAAGGTCTGATATTTTATCTTGTTTATTCATACTTCATCTTTTAGTCTTAACACTTTAGTAAAACAATAATTAAGAAAGGGACACAATTATAGTTTATTTCTAAGCTCCTCGATTGTCCGGTAAAACATTTTTTTAACGGCATCTTCGGAGCGATTTAATATATCTGCTATTTCAATAAACTTCAGATCCTCATAAAATCTCAGTTTTATTATTTTTTGCTTATCTTCGCTTAAAGTGTCTACTATTGATAAAATCCGTTTAACATCTACCGAATCGCCCGGGTTTGTATTCCTTTCAGCCAAATGATGAACATCGTCAATGTCAATCGTTTTTCTTGCTTTGTTCTTTTTATACCAGTTTACAAAATTTAAAAACAATACCCGCCTGAGCCAGAATTCGAGATTCTCTATTTTATGATATTGTTCTGCAAATGATAAATAAACATTGTTCGCCAGGTCTTCTGCATCATCTTTGTTAATAATTTTTCCTTGCCGTACTTTCGAGCTGAAATAGCTGTAGGAAATACTCCTTATGTAACCCGAAAGTCCACTGAAGGCTTTTGAATCACCCTGCCTCGCAGAATTAAACAGGGAATCTAATTCTTTTTGAGTGAAATTTACGTAATTTAATTCCTGGGAACCCAAATTATATGTGTCACTTTAATTAAATATTATGTACTTATAGTTTAAATATTCTCTGATATTATAACAATGTTTAAATCCCTCAGACTGCTTATTTTGTTTTTTATTCTTAGTACGAATTTCCTGTTTCCCCAGCCGCATCTTGTAATTACTCCCGGTGAGATAGAGTTTCAGAATGTTTTCAACAGGCTTGGAAATTTATATTTCATTAACACAGGTACAGAAACTTTAGTGGTTGATTCGATAGTTTATAACCGCGATTATTATTTTGTAAGGTTTGATGCACCTTTGTCTTACCCCTTAACTTTAAACCCCGGAGATACAACACAAATGGACTGTATTATGGCAGGCTATTATTACGTTCCTTCTGCCGATACACTCAATACGATGTATATTTATAGTAATAGTGTTGATGGTATGGAAGAGGTAAAAATCAGGATTCGTTATTATTCAGATGAAAGTAGGACAGGTATAATCAATGGGCAGGTGACCGACGGCAGTGTGCCAGTGCAGGGGGCAAATGTTAATTTCTTTTATGCCGGAAATTATTTAATGCGGACTGTGCAAACGGATGAAAATGGATTTTATTCAGTTTCCCTTCCTCCAGGGTCGTATAAGATAGCCATAGAAAAAGCCTCGTATTATACAACTTTCTTCGGTCAGCAGTTCGATCCTTTAAATGCGGAATTTGTTACTTTGTTAAAAGATTCGATAAAAACCGCAAACATAATTCTTTCGCCTATGAAGAATACGTCAATTAAAGTATCCGGGAGAGTTTTTGATATGAAAGCAGGTTCATCGTTAAGAAAGAGTATTGTTGTAACAAGACCCGGAAGCCACAGTCCTACTAAAAGAGGAGAACGCACAGTGACTACTGATGATCCCTCTGTATATGATGCTTACACGGCATTTGTAAATAGCGATGGAACTTTCAGCATAGATAATATTATCGACCCAGGGTATTATTATGTACAATCTTTTTCAGATTATTTTGTCCCTAGCTATTATAGTTCTTCTGCAAACCCAACATTCTGGCAGCAGGCAGATTCCGTTTTTATTGATTCAGATGTTTCAAATTTAAATATCTATATGCCGCGGGACTCATCAATTGGGGGAGGAAGTGTATCGGGGAAGATAAATATTACCCCTTCGTCAGGAGATACAATATCTGATGTTATTATTTATGCTGAGGCTATTAACAGTGAATCATCGATTTTTAATTATGCTTTCTCAGATCATGATGGAACATTTAAAATACCGTTCCTGCCGTATGGAAGTTACAGGCTTGTTGCTCAAAAAATAGGATATAACGATGGATACAGTTCTGAGTTCACGATTGGTATTCAGAATACAGATGTTAAAGATCTTAATATTGCATTGAGCCCTACTTCTGTTGATGAGAATCCGTTCGTTCCTGAAAATCACGTTTTATTATATAACTATCCTAATCCTTTTAATCCTTCTACCACTATAGGATTTAATCTACCTTTCTCATCGGATGTTCAGGTTAAATTGGTAAATATTTTAGGGGAAGATATAAAGACCCTGGTAAAAGACTTTTTCGCTGCAGGTTATTATGAAGTTGCTTTAAATGCTGCTGACTTAGCCTCAGGAACTTATTTTGTGATTTTAAGAACAGAGAAAAATTTAATAGCCCGAAAAATAATTTTATTAAAATAGTTTTTTTCGCTCTTAAAAAGTTCATCCCTGTTATAAAGGCTTAAATAGAGCGTTTTATCAAACTAAAAAACTTCATTTTTTACATATTCCCGGCTCATAATTTGATAATCTTACCTCAAGAGTCATACATAATAAAAATTCTACAATAACCAAAAGGAGTGAAAATGAAGCGGATATCATTTTCTGCCTTACTATTCTTCCTGCTTGTCTCCTCGTTTATTTACTCCCAGGAAAAAAGCAATCTCAGATATCATGCCTTTTCAGGAACTTTGATGTTTGGTGCAGAGGCAGGCTTCACCTGGGGAATTACGGATTACGATGAACTGAAACCACAGGTTGAGGGAAGAGGGGTACTCGAATATTTCTTTCCTGCAACATCAGCGGGAATTTTTGGTATTAAAGGATATATGGGAGCCGGATATGTTGGAGGTAAAGATAACAATCAGAATCCTAACGAGTTCAGAACAAATATTGTTGACCTGGGGGGAGGCTTTTCTTACAATTTCTCTGTCAAAGACGCTGTATTCCCTTATGTTTTTGTAGGAGCTTCACATTTATGGTTTAACCCCAGAGACAATAATGATAAGTCCCTTCCTTATTCCGGAAGAAATTTTAAAGTGAAGGAAGTTAATTATCATGGAGAACTTGGCGCCAGGGTTCTTCTCTCGGAAGCGATTAGCCTAAATTTTAACGCCGGGATCCAATTTAGCCCGAATGATAATTTAGATGCTCTTTCACCAAGCGGAAACAACGACTACATTTTGCATACGCGGGTGGGTATCGGCTATTCGTTGTTTACCGAAGTTGATAGCGACGGGGATGGTGTAATTGATTCTAAAGACCAATGCCCTGAGACCCCGGTAGGAGTAAGAGTCGATGATTTCGGCTGTCCTTTGGATGCAGATAATGATGGGGTCCCGGATTATAAAGATAAATGTCCGGGAACAAAAAGTGGATTGGAAGTAGATGAGAACGGTTGTGCAATTGATTCCGACAGCGATGGTGTTCCTGATAAATTGGATAAATGTCCGAATACTCCTGCAGGACAAAAAGTAAATGAATTAGGTTGTCCTGATACTGATGGAGATGGAGTATACGATAATTATGATAAATGCCCTGATACTCCTGCAGGTGCGCCAGTAGATGCAGATGGATGCCCGAAGGATTCCGATGGAGACGGAGTTCCTGATTATAAGGATGAATGCCCGAATACTCCTTCTGGCACCCAGGTAGATGAAGCCGGATGTGCCAAAGCAGATACAGTAGCAGTAGTTCTCCAGGGAGATACTAATTTCGAATTCAATAAAGACCAGCTATTGCCGAATGCTTATCCGGTATTAAATGAATTAGCAGAAACAATAAAAAGAACTCCTGCTAAAAGATGGAAGGTTGAGGGTCATACCGATGCGATAGGCTCTGAATCATACAATATGGATCTATCAAGAAGAAGAGCCCAGGCAGTAGTTAATTATCTTGTAAGTCAGGGTGTTAACAATAGCCAGCTCGAGGTAGTTCCTTTGGGAGAATCTCAACCCATTGCAACTAATGATACCCAGGAAGGCAGGGCAATGAATAGGAGAGTTGAAATAAAAATAATTAAATAGATAAATAATCAGTCTATTTATTTCCACCAGCCCGTCAATTTTTGACGGGCTTTTTTATTTTATCCCGATTATTGCAGCAGTTGTTACAGGAATCAAATAATTTTAATTTTATGTTGTTGTATTTTTTGTTCAAAAAATTTAGAGGTAAAAGATGTTTGATGATAATTATAAATTCACCTGTGTCGAAAGATTTCTTGAATATGTAAAATATGATACTCAGTCAGATGAAAATTCAAAATCTTTTCCAAGCACAGAAAAGCAAAAAATCTTATCTGCTGATCTTGTAAAAGAATTGAAAGAAATCGGACTCAAAGATGCACATCTCGACGAATGGGGATACGTTATAGCTTCTCTTCCGTCAAACATAAAAAAGGATGTACCCGCAATTGCCTTTATTGCACATGTTGATACTTCTCCGGCTGTAACGGGAAAAGATGTTAAAGCCGTAATCAATAAGAATTATCAAGGTGGTGATATAAAACTAAAAAATGGCGGATGGGTAATTAAAGAAAGTGAAAATCCCGATCTCAAAAATATGAAAGGTTTTGACATCATAACTACAGATGGAACAACTTTGCTTGGTGCAGATAACAAAGCAGGTGTTGCGGAAATTATGGATGCAGCAAATTATTTAATCACTCATCCTGAAGTTAAGCATGGCACAATTAAAATTTGCTTTACACCCGATGAAGAAGTAGGTAGAGGAACTGAAAAGATTGATTTAAAAAAGCTCGGGGCAAAATACGCTTACACAGTCGACGGCTCAAGTAGGGGTGAAATTGAATTTGAAACTTTCAGCGCGGATGCTGTTGTTATAAAATTTTTTGGTAAAAACATTCATCCCGGTTATGCCAAAGGACAAATGATTAATTCAATAAAAATTGCATCAGCTTTTGTTGATAGTTTGCCGAAAGATAAATTGTCTCCCGAAACCACAGAGGGAAGAGAAGGATATGTTCATTGTAATGCTTTTAACGGAAATGAAGAGCTAACCACATTAAAGTTTATTATTAGAGATTTTGAAACGCCTAAGTTAAAGGAGTATGAAAATTTCCTAAAAGAGTTAGCAGAGAAGACAGTTGCAAAATATCCGGGAGCTAAGCTTGAATTTGAAGTGATTGAACAATATAGAAATATGAAAGAAGTCTTGGTTAATCATCCCAAAATAACAGAGTATGCTGTTGAAGCAATGAACAGGCTTGGAATAAAACCGATTATGCACCCGATCAGAGGCGGAACAGATGGCTCCAGATTAAGTTTTATGGGGCTGCCAACCCCAAACATTTTTGCAGGCGAACATAGCTTTCACTCGCAGCTTGAATGGGTTGCTAAACAAGATATGGAAATGGCTGTTAAAGCTATTGTTGAGATTAGTAAGGTCTGGGAAGAAAGGAGTTAAAGAATAGAACGCGGATGACACAGATTCAACGGATTAACGCAGAATAAATCCGTATAAATCTGTGTTATCAGTGTTCTATAAATGCTTTATGAAAAGTATAATTAAATCCAAACTTGAGCTAATGTCCCCTGCTGGCGATTGGACAATGCTTACTGCTGTAGTTAAAGCCGGTGCTAACGCTGTTTACTTTGGTGTGGAAAAATTGAATATGCGGGCAAAGGCAGCTAATTTTAAAATTGATGAACTGCCTGAAATCGTTTCCTTTTGTAAAAAAAATAGTGTTAGAACTTATCTCACATTAAACACTATAGTTTTTGAAGAAGAACTTGATGAAGTCAATGAGATAATTTCAGCTGCTAAAAACTCCGGAGTTAATAGGATTATCTGCTGGGATTTAGCGGTTGCGATGAAATGTAAGGAACATAAAATTCCTTTTTGTATTTCCACACAAGCGTCTGTCTCAAATTCCGCAAGCGCTGGCTTTTATAAATCAATCGGGGCTGAAAGAATTGTTCTTGCACGTGAATGTTCTCTTGAAGAGATAAAGAAGATCAGGAAAAATACCGATCTTGAGATGGAAGCTTTTGTACATGGTGCTATGTGTGTTGCAGTTAGCGGAAGATGTTTTATGAGCCATCATCTTTTTGGCAAAAGTGCAAACCGGGGGGAATGTATTCAGCCTTGCAGAAGGGAATATTCAGTCTCGGCAGAGCTGGGCCTTGATAAAGAAATTTATGATCCCATAATTAAAAAATCTATGCTGATTGGAGACGATTATGTTTTATCTGCAAAAGATCTTTGCACAATTGAATTTATTGATAAGCTGATTGAAGCAGGAATTAATTCTTTCAAAATAGAAGGAAGAAAAAGAAGCCCCGAATATGCAGCGAAAGTAACATCGGTTTACAGGAAAGCAATCGATCTTTATTATGAGAAGAAATTAACAGATGAAGCAAAGAAAAATTTATTAAAGGAGCTTGAAGAAGTTTATAACCGTGGTTTCTCCTCAGGATTTTATTTCGGTAAACCTTCATCTGAAGATTATGCTGATATATATGGAAGCAAAGCGACTAAAAGGAAAGAGTATATCGGTAAAGTCCTGAATTATTATAAACGAAATAAAATAGCTTATATAAAATTAGAAACAGGTAACCTTAAAACTGATGATGAGATAATGATCACCGGTCCGACATCGGGAGTTGTAAATCTTAAGTTAGAAAAAATATTACTTGAAGAAGCATTTGTTGATAAAGCAATTAAAGGAGATAAAATAACTTTTCCTTGCGAAGATTTGGTAAGACATAATGATGCTGTTTATATAATCTCACAAGTTTAACTCAGTTAAATAAATGTTTTAACCTGAATTCTTTGGGGCTCATACCCACTTTCTTTTTAAATAGTCTTGAAAAATAAGGTAAATATTCAAAACCGAGTTTGTATGCAGTTTGCGAAATACTGTCTTCCGAGCTTAACAATAAGTTCTTTGCTTCATCTATAAGATATATGTGAATATGCTCTACTGCTGATTTACCAGTTTTAGTTTTTAACAAATCACTTAAATACCTTGGCGATAAGTTTAATTCTCCGGCGATTAGTTTTACTGTTGGCAGTCCGTCAGTTTCTAATTTTCCCGATTCAAAATAGCTGCTTAAGACTTCATTAAATTTGGTTAATAATTTGCCTGAGCCTTCAGCCCGGTTAATAAACTGGCGCTTATAAAACCTTTGAGCATACGAAACATTCTTATTTCTATTTGTATAAAAAGAAGCTGTCCAAAAAATAAATATCATTGCTAATCCTGCATAAGAGGTTCCATCCCGGAATAAAACCGAATGTACATGATATTCAATAACTTCAGCAGTATGTTCATCAATAAATTTTGCACGGATTGACAGTGTTTCTTTGCTGAACTCATCCTGGTTATTATAATATTCGGTTTCAATCTTTTTATATACTTCATGCATTATATGTTCTTCAGCAGGAGAAAGATGCAGAGCTTCATTCACCTCGTATTCAAAAAATCCGTACTTTTTAATTTCTTTATGCAGATCATATCCTTTTATAAAATCTGTATGAAATGATATTAAAAAACCTCTTTCTTCAAATGCAATATTTTTTAATTCAACCAACTGACCTGGTTTGATAAATGACATAGTTCCGTTGCTGTGGTCATATTTGGTCCTTCCGTATAGCATTATACCGGCTTTTATTTTTTTTAATGCTATCTGGTAAAAGTTTCCTGTAAATTCTTTTAAATTTTCGGGGACAATCGCCTGCGGATTTTCAAAAGAAAAGATGCTTAGCATAGGGTGTTCGGGTGGAGGTATTCCGCAAGCACGATGGAATTCAGTTAAGGTTTTAAAATGAATCATAATTCTTTTTAGCTAATATGAAAAGTAATTTCTGAAAAAAGTTATTCGCCATAATAAAAAGAGAATTAAACCATATGCGGCATATTCAAGTACCATTGCTAAGTATCTGGATTCACTCTCCAGATAAAAGAATGTTTGAACAGCGCAGAGCAAAGCCATTATAGAATAAATAATCGTCATCAAAACAGGAACATATTTTGAGCGTAAAATAAAACTAATCAGAAATAAAAGTGATGCTACAAGAATTGCCGACCAGTGTATGAAGAGCATAGTTTTGTCAAATAAAGGATTGCTGATTCTTGACCAGAAGACATCAGGTACAAACCACTCAATCCAACCAGCAATTGCCCACAGTCCTAGGAAAAGATGAACTACAACAAGTACATATAAAATAATTCGTGCTATTGTATCATTCATAAATTCTGCGGTTTAAAAACAGTACTGATCTTCAGAATTAATTATTCAGTTAATGATTTGACCTGACTATTGCTGCAACCAAAAGAAACCCTATAGCATAATGTGAAATAATGGCAACAGGAATCAAAGCCTGGCTTAAGCTTGTTGAAAATATTCCTTCATTTTTTAATATCAGCCACATTACCCAATCCACTGTTGCACTTGCAATCTGGTAAAAAGCCAGGGCTTTTGCAACACCTCGGTGAGGAGTCTTTCTGAAAATCCAGGCTATATATGCTTGAGCAAAGAGTCCCATACCAAGTATTTTTGCGAGCCAGTGTCCATCGGCATTTAGAACCCAACCTGTTAAAGGTTCTACTAAACTTGGTGGAGTTAATGAAAGCAGCGCGTATGTAAACTCAACAATTGCTACTAATGTAAATAAGAATTTTAAATTAACGAGCTTCTTCATTTTGATAATTTCCTCCCGAATAATCAGTTAATTTATTTAATAAAATTCTTCTGTGATTTTGATTTAAGGCTTTGGGAATACTGATAACACAAAGAAATCCAAGTATAAGATCTCCCACAGCAATAACACCAATGAACAAACCAACACCCGACTTGAAATCGAGAAGAAAAGCTACTACTGCAAAAAGCATTCTAATAATTCCATTCCAGTATGGAAATACTCCGTACCTATGCAAATCCTTTGAAGAAAAAAATAGCACAATGCTGGCAAATAAAGCAAGGAGTGAAGGAAGCCATGTCCAGAATGGTGAATATGGTTCGTTGATTCCAAAAAATTGTAAACCTCCGGGTGTAAGAAAAATTATAAGAGCACTTGCATTATATAAAGCTGCAAACCGGACGAGGTTTTTTGCAAACTGTAAGCTCATCATCTTACCTTTTTTGAATCTTAACAAAAGAGATTTATTGAAATATAAATTTGTAAGCGTGGCTTTGCTTATACAAAAGAAGGAAAGTTTGATACTTTTTTACGAAGTGATTATTAAATAGACTTTTTGGGTTTAATTCTCTTTTATCAAATAAAGCAAGTTATCTTCAACTTTATACAGCATTGGTGCAACCATTATCTTAGGGTAACGTAATCTCAATCTTTTTGCTTCGCTGAAAACAAAGTCAGCCTCATTACCTATTTCAAACATTGGCGCATAATAATTAAAATGTTCCTCTGCTTCTTTCTTACTCCACCCGGCTTTTTCCGTCAGTCCGTTTATGAAAAGATCTTTTCGTGAATTAAGATTTACCATTCCGCAGTTGTTGTGCCCGATTAGTGTAATGTATTGAATTCCCCCGATCGCAATTGCATAAGATATTTTGAATTCGCTGTACCTCAAATTTGCGCCGCCCGAACGAATGATAAATGCAAAGTTATCGGGAATATGAAGATGTTTTCTGTTGTCCATACACATTCCGACTAAAAGTTTAGCCTGAATATATGTGTCATACGGTTTCTTTAGATTGTGGTATTCTAACAGCAGCCCGATTGGGGTTTGCCGGTATTGTTCAAAAATATCTTCCGGTTTAGATATATCAACAAGTCTGTTCATTTTATCTGGTATTGTTAAATAATGGTTGGTTGCAATATTGGGGATAATCTTTTTAAAGGCAAGAACACTCGATCTTGAAATTATTTTAGAGCGCCGGCGTTATTTAATTTCACACCGGCGCTTCTGAATTCTTCTCCTTATTTCATGTAAGGATGTTCCTTAAGTTCTACCAGAAGAAATTTAACCGTTTGTTCCCCTACATTTTCGGTAACGTGCGGGCGCTCCGGATCACCGTAACCGGCGTCGCCGGCTTTGAGATCATAAGTCTCTTCACCACCATCCGTGTAGTGAACAAGGAGTTTGCCGTCGGTGAGAGCATAAAAAAAGTTGGCAGGATGTGTGTGTGCATCGCTCTTTTGCCCGGGCTCAATTGTAACTACAATTGCACGCAGAAGGGTTGTATCAACAATTACATTGTTCATCCCCGGATTGGTGTTTTTCCAATCCTGTGCTAAAGTACCAGTCGTAAAAGTGAACAAAGCAAGAATGAATACAGCTGAGAGAAACAGAGATGTTTTCATAGCGATCCTTTCTTATTGGTAATGGATGATGTGAAATTATAAAAAATATTTGTTATTTGTCAATCGTTTAAGGAAAGCATCCCTCAGGAACAAACATTGCCTAAAGCGGAGAGGTTGGGGATTTTTTTGGAGATAATGATTTATCATCCATACTGATAATAATAGTTTTTATGAATTACTTTTTTTTATTTTAAAAGACCATTTATAACTTAAAAAATTATTAGTAGAAAAATAGAGCCCATGCTTTTAGCTCCAACTTTGGGAGTTCTGAAGTACAATTTCTTTGTAGATGACAGGAAGGTTTTAAAATTATTTCCTATTGGCAGGACCATGATCATAGCTTAAAACTCTGGACATTTTCCAGGTGCCATCTTTTAGTATCCATATCTGGGCAAACTTAGCTAAACCGTCTAACCGTTCTTCTTTGCCACGCTCAATTACATAAAAAACATGTTCACCGGAAATAATAGCACCGTAAATAACCCCTGAACCAGTTAACGGAAATACTTCAACGGTTCCCTCGACAGCTTCACGCCTCAGTTTGAAATTATCATTGCCGCAAAGATTTTTTTCAATACCTGCTGTTAAATCCTGTAATCCCTTTGTAAGGCCTCCCCTGTCGTGATAAAATTCAACGTCGTCTGTAAAGAATTGTTTCATTGCCCCGACATCGCAATTATTATAAGCAATCCAGAAGAGGCTGTCTTTCAGCAGAATTAATTTTTCCAGGCTATCCGTCCCAGTTTGAGCAAAAGAATAATTAAAACATGGAGAAAGAGAAAATAGAAGTGTGAGGAGGATATTGATGCAAAATTTTATTTTCATATCTAATTGTTTTTTTGTTGAATAAATGATTTGAAGTTAAAAGCGGATAAAATATTTATTCCTGAAAAATAGGTTCATAATTGATTCTCCGCTAAATGTTATGACTGCTATTCTGAAAAAAGGTTACAAAAAAAGTGTTTTGATACTATATTCTTCAGGAACAACGTTGCCTAAAGCAGATAGTCCGGGGATTTTTTGTGGGGAGAGAGATTGCTTCAAGTTAGATGGCCCCTTATTTGCTCAATCCTTCAAGCCGTTTAATTTCCGCAGCAATTTCGTCAAGCACTTCTTTATTTCGAATTTCTTTTTTGTTCCTTACTTTACTTGAAAAAACTACAAACACTCTACCACCATATTTATCTTCAAATTCTTCAAAGTTTGCTTGCATCCTTTCAGTCAATTTATAATTACCGAAATTTGCATTTGCTGTGATTGGTTTTATTTGAATTCCAAATGCCTTTTTACCAACCCAACCAATATAATCAACATCACCGGAATGATCTAAATCAGAATCAGATTCTTCAAATTTAACTATCGGAAATATTTTTACCAGATAGTCATTAACAATGGATTTTTCAGTTAAAAAGCCGTCATAAGTTCGTGGAATTGTTAGCTCATAAATATAGTCAATACAATCTTGTTTGGTAATCTGCTTGAATGCCTCAGTCCATTCAGGAATAACAGTTTCGGTTATTTTCGCATAAAGTCGTTCACCTAATTCGTTCAGTATTTCTTTAGTTACTTTTATTGGAATTTTCGTTTTAGTATATGCTTTTTCATAATAAAATTGTTGCCATTCTTCAAATGTTTTTGGCTGGCATTCTCTGATAAGTTCCATTACAGCGCCGACCTTTTTAGGCCGTGTAAGATGATAAGTATTACTGGTATAGTTTAATACTTTTTCTTTTTTACCGAAAGGTTTTGCGTATTTATAAATAGGTTGTTCTTCTTCTTCAGTTTTTTCCATTTAGTTCTATCAGAAAAATAATGAGTAGGTTGTTAGACAAATCGGTAGTTCTTCAATTCTTTTTGAATAACATCTGACCTGTTCTGATATAATTTTTTAAATTTTGATTTTAAGCGGTAATTGGTTTTATCGTCAACCATAGCAAAACCATTTTTTAAGATATGCGCATTAATAAATGTTTTATTTTCTAAATAGAGATAACACAACAAATTTTCTTCTTCATCATATTTAAGTTCATCAAACTTTAAGAAGATTTTATTACCATTAAATTTTTCTTGCAGAAATTTACAACCTTCATGATTTACATATTCTCCTAAAAACTTATATCTTTCAGGATAAGGAATAATACCCAGTAACTTGATTTCTAAATCATTCTCTAGAATTAATCTGTTTATACTAATTATCCTTTTTACCTTGTATAGATCCATTCTTTTTATACTACCATTTTTATCTATCTTAGATCCGAACTGCAGTTTCTTCGGGTCAACTTTCTTATCAAGTTTGTGAGGATCACTAAAGATATATGGCAATAACTTAACTTCTTTTTCAAAATCTACAGAAGTAAATTTTTGCTCATCAAATGCAAAAGAGGTTCCATGAATATCTGTTTGATTAGCATTTAGTTTTTCTCTTATTACCGGAATAAACTCAGGATTAATCTCATAGCCTATAGAGTTGCGATTTAAATTTCTTGCTGCAAGATTGGTAGTTCCGCTTCCGGTAAACGGATCAAGAATTGTATCGCCAACAAAAGAAAACATTTTAATTAAACGTCTTGGCAATTCCTCCGGAAACATTGCTAAGTGGTTATCTTGTTTTACTCCGGCAAAATTCCAGTGCCCAGTGAAAAATGTATTCCATTCTTCCGCTGTCATTTTAGAAAGTTCTTTTTGTTCTTTTGTTGGTTTGGGTGCATCACCAAGCTTTTTGAGAATTAAAATAAATTCATAATCCAATTTGAGAATTCCATTTCTTGGATATGGATACGAACCCATTTGAACACCGCCGCCGGTTGTATTTGATGTTGTAACTTTCTGCCAGATAACAGCACCCATATAATCAAAACCGACGTTCTCACAAAACTTAATTATTTCTTCTCTAATCGGAATTACTTTATAACGACCATAATAAACGGAACGGGCAAATTGATCTCCAATGTTTACACAAAGCCTGCAACCAGGATATAAAACCCTATAGCATTCTTTCCAGACAAGATTCAAATTATTAATATATTGTTCGTAGCTATCATCAAAACCGATTTGATTTTTAGCCCCGTAATCTTTTAGCTGCCAGTAAGGCGGGGATGTGATAATCAGATGAACTGAACTATCAGTCAGCTCGCTCATCTGCCTGCTATCTCCGTTTATTATTTTATGATAAGTTTTCATGTAACCAAAGAAGTTGTAAATGAATTTACATATTATTTAGAACTTGTGCAGTCCTTCTTTTATTACTTAAGTTTTGATAACCCTGCCTAAATCTTTATTTTAACAACTCATTTTACATTATTTTCCGCCATAGGCGAGATAAAAATATATTCAGAAAGCTATGCGATTTTCTAAATCTTTTATTCCAACTCTTAAAGAAACTCCAAGCGATGCTGTGGTTACTAGTCATATCCTGATGCTGCGTTCAGGAATGATTCGTATGCTCTCGGCAGGAATTTATTCTTTTCTTCCAATCGGTTACCGCGTAATTAGAAAAGTAAGCGAGATAATAAGAGAAGAGATGAATGCAATCGGCGGACAGGAGTTTCATCTGCCTGCACTTAACCCGAAAGAAATCTGGGAGGAAACCGGGCGTGTCGAGGCATTCGGCGATATTCTTTTTCATATTAAAAATAGAGATTATGTGCTTGCACCTACTCACGAAGAGATAATGACTTTCCACGCAAGGAATGTTTTAAAATCTTACAAAGACTTTCCACAAATCTGGTACCAGATACAAACCAAGTTCAGGAATGAACCGAGACCGAGAAGCGGCGTTATTAGAGGCAGGCAGTTCCTTATGAAGGATGCTTACTCATTTGATATTTCACTGGAAGGGCTTGATAAATCTTATCAGCTTCACGACCAGGCGTACAGGAAAATTTTTGACAGGTGCGGACTAAAATATTTTGTAGTCGGTGCGTCGAGCGGTGCAATGGGCGGAAGCGGCTCTGAGGAGTTTATGGTTCAATCGGATGCAGGCGAAGACACTGTTGCTCACTGCGAGAAGTGCGGCTATGCTGCGAATCTTGAAGTTGCGGAATCAAAGGTTGAAGCGAAAGGGCGAGAGGAAAGAAGTGAGAAGCTAGAGGAAATACATACTCCTAACATCAGATCGATTGATGAGCTTTGTGAATTTCTTAAGATAAAAGAAACGCAATGTGCAAAGTCGAGAGTTTATATTCATAATGGAAAGCCTGTTTTAATTTTAATGCTCGGCAATGAGGAAGTGAATGAATCGAAGCTTGAGAAATATTTAGGTAGTGCTGTAAGACCTGCTCATCCTGAAGAGCTTGTTGAATTAACAGGCGCCGAAGCAGGCTCGATTGGTCCTGTTGGATACAAAGGAAGAATTATTGCAGATTTAAGATTAAAAGATGCGAATAATCTTTACAGCGGAGCCAATAAGACCGATTACCACTATGGTGGAATTGACCTCAGGGAAGTACAGAGCCTGCCTGCCGGCAAGGCAGGTATTGAGTATGGAGATTTGAGACAAGTTCAATCCGGTGAACCTTGTCCAAGATGTGGCTCTCCATTAAAAGTTTTTACAGCGATAGAACTTGGACATATTTTTAAGCTTGGTACAAAATATTCGGAATCAATGGGTGCAATGTTCCTGGATGAAAAAGGTGAAGGGCATCCGATAATTATGGGAAGCTACGGCATCGGCGCAGAAAGAGTTATGGCATGCTTTATAGAACAGCATCATGATGAAAAAGGAATTATATGGGATGCTACTCTCGCTCCTTTTCATATTCATCTGCTTGGATTGAATCTGAAGAATGAAGGGGTTGCGAAAGCCTGCGAAGAAATTTATAATAATCTTATCAATAATAGTTATGAAGTTCTATTCGATGATAGATTGGATGCACAAGCCGGAGTAAAGTTTAACGATGCCGATCTTCTCGGTATGCCTTTACAGATTATTGTTGGCGATAAGAAATTAAAAACTAATCAGGTTGAGGTGAAGATCAGGAAAACGGGCGAGCGCTTTGATGTTGAGCTTGCCTCGCCTGCAGGCGGGCTGAATAAGTTGATTGGGAAGATAAAAGAAATATGGAGTGAAACGGTTTTGAAGTAAAATGTCGCATCTGTCTGCCGACAGGCAGGCTTCGACAAACTCAGTGTGACAATGCTATGTCGTTCTGAATTTATTTCAGAATCTCATCATCATTTATAGGAAGATGCTGAAACCTGCCTACCGGTAGGCAGGCAAGATCAGCATGACATAAGACTTATCAGAAATTCTATAGCCTTTCAAAAATCCTATAACGATTCTTTCTCATTACAAATAAGAATCCTAATTGATACTAATAAAATGAACATTTCATTTGTCATAAATGGCGGTATGCGGTTTGGATATTAAGGGAAAATAGGGAGTTGCAATGAGAAAAATCTTAGTTCTTCTTTTCATATTCATGAAATTAATTTATCCCCAGGAAATTCATTTACGTACTGTCCCGCTTGCAGCAGGTAACCAAGCCGATTTTTATCCGTCTTTATCAAGAGGTATGGGGAATTTATCAATTGCTTTTGATGATTCTCTGTCTGATCCGTTGGTAAATCCCGCTAAAACATACAAACTCAGGGGACTGAAATTATTTTTTTCACCTACACGTAATACCTGGAGTAATGAAGATGGTCGGGCAGTTTCTACAAGTTCAGGATCAGCTAAATATTTAGGTACGGCAATTAATTCCATGCCGTTCGGGCTTTTCCTGAAAAAGAACGATTTCTTTATTGGGGGAATAATAAGCTACCAATCGTATTCCTCGGAACGATCTATTCCTCGTAACTGGTTGGGCAGTAGTAACACCAAAAGTGATATTGGTAATAATGTCTATCTTTTTGGATTAATCGGAACATATTTTCCGGAGTTGAAACTTTCTGTTGGCGGGAGTGTATCCTGGAGTGAATTTGACGCTATGGATGGTGTTAATTTACTGTATCCCGGGAGTTATGATATAAAACAGGATGGAAGATCACTTAATTATAAGATCGGTCTTGTTGGAGAACTTTCTAAACAAGATCAGATGGAGTTCGTTATTGCCAGAACTACATTTAAATCGTCTCACGAAGTTACGTATGGTTTACCTTACTGGCGGT
>Ga0208373_1002131_pt1 | contig 22987 bp, 24 predicted proteins | sample RifOxyC2_FD_184036 | JGI IMG/M metagenome (GOLD analysis project Ga0208373, IMG submission 184036) | Soil microbial communities from Rifle, Colorado - Rifle Oxygen_injection C2 (SPAdes) | ecosystem: Environmental > Terrestrial > Deep subsurface > Rock core/Sediment | place: Rifle, Colorado... | reverse complement strand
ATTTACCAAAAAATAAGAGTTTTTTTCTCTTTGGGCCACGGCAAACAGGAAAAAGTACCCTTCTTAAAATAGAGTTTTCGTTAAAAAATACTCGCTTTTATGACCTTCTTCAGACAGAAGAATATGCTCGCATTTCGGCAAATCCTGTTTTATTTCGTAATGAAGTAGCACACCGCCCTTCAGAAATCACGCATATTGTTATTGATGAAGTGCAAAAAATTCCTACATTGTTGAACGAAGTTCATTGGCTCCTTGAACAACCGCACCCTCCAATTTTTATTCTTACCGGTTCTAGCGCTCGTAAATTAAAACGAAGTGATGCGAATTTGTTGGGTGGCCGTGCGCTCACTTTTCGTCTTCATCCACTTACAGTAACAGAATTAGATGAACATTTTTTACTTCATAAAGCATTGGCTTTTGGTACACTGCCGCATATATGGGGCTCGTCAGAAACAGAGGCAGCGGAACTTCTACGTACCTATGTTGGTACATATTTACATGAAGAAATAGAACGAGAAGCACAACTCCGTTCTATTGGGCCGTTTGTTCGTTTCTTGCAATTTGCCGCAGCGGAAAATGGTCATCAAATAAATTATTCTAATATTGCGCGGGATATTGGCACATCATATAAAACGATTCAATCGTATTATACTATTTTAGAAGATACGCTTATTGGTCAATTTCTTTTTCCGTATGCAAAATCATATAGAAAAGCAGTTTCTCGACACCCGAAATTTTATTTTTTTGATACCGGAGTTGTACGTGCATTGAGTAAAAAAATACAAGCCCCATTGGAACAGTATACGAGTGAATTTGGTCATGCATTTGAACATTTTATCTATCTTGAAATGATACGAGCTGTAGAATATCAACGCCTTGATTATACATTTTCGTTTTATCAATCGGTTGGTGGTGCTGAGGTCGATTTTATTGTTGAAACTCCAACCGGAGAGATACACGCAATAGAAGTGAAAGCGCGTGATAATGTGCAAGGAAAAGAACTGCGTTGGTTGCATTCATTTCAAAAAATTCAAAATAAAGCGCAGTTGCATTGTGTGACGTTGGCACCGTATGTGCGCAAAGAAAATGGCATTACTATTTGGCCTTGGCAAGAATTTTTGAAAACAATTTTTTCCGCGTAGTGTATATGGTTTCTATATTTTTATAAAAATTTTGGTATTTTTGAACGGGTGCAGTAGCGCATGTTGTTTCAAAAATCATATAAAGTATGATATAGTTGTGTGTATATGAAAAAGCATAACCACGCAAAAGCGTTAGAAAAATTAAATGAAATTGGTTTTCGGCCATTTGAACAAACAGAATTACAAACTCTATTTACTGAATTAAAAAATGCTATTCATATTGGCATTTCTCGAAAAGGCGTGCCAACGAGCGAAGATGGGGGGTTGCTTGCATTTCCTACGGGCGTTACACCCATTACCCAAAAAGACGTGGAACGTATTCCAGAAGGGACAGCCGCAATAGTGTGCGCGTGCGGTGGAACCAATTGGATTTTTACCAAAGCAACTCGTGGGAAAAATGGCACAGTCAAATTAGCCGAACCGTATGTTCGCCCTATTCCAAAAAATCAGCGTCAACATACCTTTGCAAGCCTTACTGAATTATTTGCAACGGAAATTTTTAATGTCGCACAAGAATATAATTTAACAGAAACACCCAATCTTCCTATTGCAGTTTCGTTTGGATTTCCGCAAACAACTGTGCGTACAACAAATGGCGATATTGATGCACGTGTGAATCGGTCGAACTTGCCGAAGTTTTGGAAAATTACTGATTGTGATGAGTCTCTGCCTCCGGAAAAACAACCCTCACTTTCTCGATTACTTCGTGTAGCACTTCGTAAAAAAGGAATGAAATCTATTGGCCGTATTGTGTTTGTCAATGACACGGTTGCTGTTGCTTTAGATGTGCAACACGATGGCAAAGATTCAAAAGATTTGCCGGTCGGCTTTGTATTTGGTACCGGAACAAATGCCGCAATGGATGGTAATTCAAAAAAAGGAATTATTAATTTAGAAGCAGGGCACGCAAAAGCAATGCAGGCTGACCATGTGTTTGAACACATGCTGAAGAAAAAATTAGTACCAGGAACAATTCCTGTGTTGGAATACTGGATGGGTGGTGGATATTTGCCGGCACGTATTGCTGGGGCAATTTGGTGTATGGCAGATTATTTTGCAGACCCAAAGCAAATGACAAAAACAATTTTGAAAAATACAAACCAAGCGTTGGTGAGCGAAATAGCACAAGGAGTTTCACCGCGAAAACTGGGTTTGCATAGTGGACCTTCTGAATATAAAACAGTCAGCGAGTGCGCTCGTCGTACACTGATTCAAGCAGGGCAGGTGATTGGTGTCATGATTGCAACTGTGTGTGCTGAAACTGGATATACAAAAGGAAAAGTTCATGTACCCTATGAAGGTTCGTTATTAAACAAAGGATATTTGGTAGAAAAAACTGCGCAACAAACTATTCATTCATTGTTACCAAAAAGTAACATTGTGCCATATAAAGCATGTGGGATGAATGGCGTTGCAAAATTGGCGATGTTACTTTCGCAAACAAAAAAATAAATGCACATACACGCCAAAAAAATTATTTGCGTGCAAAAGTCGCCCTTGATTTAGTTTCTGTTTAGGTGTATACTTATTATGTCAATCCTTTATTGGTTTGACCTCTGCTATTAGTAAAGGCAGATTACCAGTTTCTACAAACCGTTTCCTGTATAGGTCATATTTCTGGTCGTGCGATGATTCGTTCAGCACGCTAGATGAGGCCCTGTGCGGTAAGATGTGTTCCTGCTATTTCACTTGAGGTTTTACTTCAAATGAAGCAGCTCCGGGACAATGACCTCGCTTTTGTGAGGTAAAAAGCCCACTTTATTGCAGGGAACTTGGTATCTCGCCTTGAACAGTGCAGAGAACACAGCAGTCCGGTTAGCCGGGCTTTTGTGTTTTTATGGTATGAGTGTGTTGTATTGATGTTGTTGCATCTTTACTGAATTCTCTCTACAATAAGTGGTACTTGCGGGATTAGTACAATGGTAGTATGTGGCCTTCCCAAGGCTAAGACACGGGTTCGATTCCCGTATCCCGCTCCAAAGTGAACAAACGAAAAACCTCCACAATGCAGTGGAGGTTTTATCATGCGTTAAGGCACTGTTGCAAAATATTATTTTTTGATAATGTAGATACTATCGGATGCAGGATAGGGATATTGTTCTCCGGTGATATCAAAGATTATATCAGCTGTTGTATTGCCATCAATATCTGCAGTAAATGCAGCAGTGCCAACTTGATCCAAAATTTCTTTACCGACATAGGGAGTCACTTGTGAATCAGCAAGATCAATTTTTCCTTGTAACGGACCATGTATCAGATATAATGCTCCAGCTGATTCAATTTTGTTCACATCTTCCCACGGAGAGCCAACGAATATGTCATCATATCCATCCGCATTCACATCTCCGGCTGAACCAACGAATATGCCGAGCGCTGCACCTTTATGATTTCCATACACAGATGCTGCGGCACTATTTTCAAGCATGATGCTGGTTGGTAATGAAGGGGCGCCATGCACAATGTATGCAGACCCTTCTCCGCATTGATAATAATCTTGTTGTCTTTTTAAGCGTCCGCCAGTGCACCATGCGCCAATGAGTATGTCATCATATCCATCAGCATTCACATCACCTGCTGAAGCAACTGCTGATCCTGCTAATCCAGAACGCGGTCCAATCAGGGTTAGCGGCGCATTTTCTATGGCGCTGCTTTGTATAGTATCAGAACCGTAAAATATATAGGCTACACCTGATTGATCCATAGCCAATGAATCACCAATAAGAATATCATCATATCCATCTCCATTCACATCACCTGCAGAAGCCATGGCCGTTCCAACAGCATTGTATTGTAATTGACTAGTAAATTGAATTGCATTGTCCAGTGTTGGAAAAGAAGGACCAAGTAATAAATATGTTATACCTTGTGTACGTGTATTTAATTTTGGGGGAGCGCCCACAAGAATATCATCATATCCATCCGCATTCACATCTCCGGCTAATGCAATGGCAGATCCAAATTGACTTCCCGTTTTACCAATAATTTGTTGATTTGCTTGTGAAAGATCAATGGATGAATGAATAGGTCCATAAAAAATAGAGAGCGCACCAGATGATTCTCTATAAGAAGGGTTTGAAACAGATAAATCGTCATATCCATCACCGTTCACATCTCCTATGCCTGCAACAACATACGAGCCATTACTGGTTTGAGTGCTGGTAATAGTAGCATCAGCATTTTCAAGAGAATATTGTGCAGAATGAAGAGGCGCAAAAAAGAGTGACGCAACAGTAGAAGGTGTTGAAGCGTGTACTATAGCAATATCTTCTTTTCCATCACCATTGATATCACCGACTTTTATTGGTGTTAACGACACCTCTTCTGGCCCTGTTATTACTGTGTCTGCAACATCTGATACATTGATGTTTTGCAGTACTGCAAACGCAGGTAGAGTAATAAAGAAAGAAAATAGAGCAAAGGCTCCAATAAACTTTTTTCTTAAAATATATTTTTTCATATTTTTTTATACGTATTAATTATATATCTATTCTAAGAAAAGGAAGCTGCCGGCATTTTGTTACAGATGCGCAGCTTTACCACTGTACGTATGCAATATTCTGGAACTAAAAAAGTTATCAAATCTGAGCACGGACTGCACAAATTATTTTGCGACAGTGCCTAACGAGTCAGGTGGTGGTTGCGGTGCCCGCAAGTTGACCGCAGGCTCCGGCAATATCGCGACCAAGGTTTTTGCGAATGGTAGCATGAACACCGTGGCGTTTGAGTAAATTACAAAATTGTTGTGCGCGTTCTCGAGGCGTTTCTTCAAATTTTGACGCTGTTTTGTTATAGACAATGAGATTCACGTGTAATAAATGTGGTTTTTCAACAGCTTGCACAAATTCAGCCAATTCTTTTGCATGACGAGGTGTATCGTTTTTGTCCTTTAACAAAATATATTCTAAAAATACTTTACGATTCGTGTATTGAAAATATTTTTTGAGCGCGTTTTGGAGTTTTTTGATGTTATACGTGTTATTAATAGGCATCATCTCGGAACGTTCGGTATCGTTTGTTGCATGGAGGGAAATAGCAAGGTTTACTTGTGGCCATTGTTTGGCAAGTTGAATGATTCCTGGCACTAAACCGGATGTGGAAACAGAAATATGGCGGTCACCAAAATTAAATACTTTTGGGTTGGTAAGAATTTGTAAACTTTTATTTACTTCTGCGTAGTTTGCAAATGGTTCACCCATGCCCATATATACAATATTATTCAATCGACCATCAAGATTGTGTTTCTTCATATATTGCATCCAAAACAGTACTTGATCACAAATTTCTTCTGCAGTGAGATTACGCATAAACCCAAGTTTTCCAGTTGCGCAAAACGTACACCCCATGCCACATCCTACTTGACTTGAAATACACGTAGACCATAAACCCGGTTTTGGGCTTAAGAGCACTGTTTCTACATAATTCCCATCAGGTAATTTGAGCAGTGCTTTGTATGCTGCTTTGCTTCCCGAACGTAACACTTGTTCTTCTTTTAGTGATAATGCTTGTAATTCTTTTTCTGCAGCTTCACGTAATGCTTTGGGCCAAGGAGTAATATCCTGAAAACTGGATGCTCCATGTACACAAAATGCTTCAATGGCTTGTTGCACTCGAAATGCTGGCTGTTTATATTGCTGGGTAAATTTTGTAATCTGTTCAGGAGACATACGTTATGTGTTGTTATTATTCAAATGAAAACTATTGTGGCATTGGTGCAATAATGACAGAGCGTGATCCTTGTCGAATGGTTGCTTTAGAACCAGTCCAGGCATGAATGCTATTAAAAAGGGTAATATACGAATATCGATATCCCTCGCCATGCTTTGTGCCGGGATCATTGGTGATAAATTCTTTTGTTTTTTCATCATACCCTATAATGACCAGCATGTGATAGTCTGGCCCAGGTGGAGTGTAATAGGGGTTGCCAAGCATTTGGCCAGCAAGCGGAGCAATAATGACATTATTATCTGCTAAATATTGTTTGAGTTCTTCTACTGAATCTACTTCATCTATGGTAAGGTTTTCATAGGCATAAACGTCTTTTGCTACTCGTACCAGTTGTTCATCATTCACATCATGGGAATAACCAATAGACTCTTCATAATCAACAAGGCGCAAAATTTCTTTATCCGCTGTTTTTGTAGAAAGGGTCATATTGGTGAGTGCAGCATGATACATTAAAAGGGAAGCTTCTTCGCAAGCGTCTTGATATGGTTGTTCCCAATTTCCATACGGTGCTTGGGAGGTAAATGGAATATCATGGATAACGGAAATAGGGAGAGGGGAAGGTTCTGGAGTTTTTTTTGATGGTGTTGGCTGTATTTCTTGATTTTGCATAAGCGCGTTTGTGTTTTGCATTTCAGGACTCTGTTCACTGTTTGTAGAGGTGATTTGTGGAGGAACAGAGGTATCAGAGGTAGAGCTATCATAAATTCGTGTTGCAAAAGTACCGATGAGTCCGAGTAAAATGATCCCAAATAAAGTAATAGTGGTTATAGTAGCCTTTTTCATTTTCATATGTGCCTTCACCGTATCATAGTCATTAAAAAATCGAAAGGTAAGCAATAATAACAGTTGAGGCATGGTGAAGAAAAGATTCATAAATAATGTATTCAGAAAAAAGGTACATTCAGTTTTGTTAAAAAACACTTGAAATATAGTATTTTTAGGTTATTCTGTATACTTTTTGTACTCACTACTCTTTTTTTCTTCCACAAGTAATTCACAGGTACGGATTGACTTTATGTTCTCATACGGTAAGGTAGCTTTCGACTTCACACAATCAGGTGAAGTTTTTTAAATCAATCATATCCATATGCCAAATCGAAATGACTTCCTCTTTTTATTAGAGGTCTATAATAAGATAAGGCAACTTATCAATAATGTTACCAGCAGTGTACGCAAGAATATCACCGTTGTTTCTGTTGTTTCTGCTTTGTCTATGGTTTTATTTTTTACATTTCCTGCTCCCACGCTTTCTGATTCAGATTATTCAAAGAATCCACTTGCGATTATTGGTCCTATTCATACTATCTTTTCAGAAGCTCCAAATACAACTACCAGCAATGCATTGCCGACAATTGACAAAGCCGAGCCACGCGTCATTAAAACATATCATGCACGAATGACGTATTATGAATCCAAAGTGGCGCAAACAGATGGGAATCCATGGATCACGGCGTCTGGTGCTCGCGTTCATTGGGGTACGGTTGCGGCAAATTGTTTGCCCATTGGTACAAAAATTCGCATTCCTGATATCTATGGAGATCAAACATTTACCGTATTAGATAGGCATAGCCGCCGTTTTGGATGCGGGTTAGTCGATGTATGGACAGATCATGCTCCAGGACATGATGCAAAAACCATTTCTTCAGTGCGTATTGAAGTATTGGAGAATGCATGGTGGTTACAATAGCGTTGGCTTTCTCTTCCATAAAATTTTGCTATAATCTATAATACAGTTTCGTTAAGTATTGATTATTTTTTGTATGAAAATTCAAGTGATTCATCAGAATAAGGAGGTGTTGAAATATTTTTCAGAGTATGAGCATAGTACTGATCCGGAGGTAATAGTAAGTGGGGCATATAATAAGGTGGATGCGCAGATGCTGCAGCAATATCCGCATGTACAATATATTGTCAATTGTTGTAGTGGAACTGATAATGTTGATCTTTTCTATTGCAAAGAACATCACATTCAAGTGTTTAATGCACCGACCGCAAATTGTAATTCAACGGCAGAGCATGCTGTAGCCATGATTCTTTCTTTATTGCGGCGCATTTCGTTTGCTGATTCTGATATGCGAGTCGGCGGATGGAACCGTGGACGTTTTTTAACACAAGAGTTGTGTGATGTAACGGTTGGTATTGTGGGGTTTGGCAGAATTGGTAAACTCGTGTATCAAAAATTAAAGGGCTTTGGATCATCTTTTTTGGTGTTTGATGTAATTGCAGAACAGGCTGCCGGGATGAATGATGGTGGTTTTTCTTTTGTGCCGTTTGAAAAACTGGTGAAAGAGTCCGATATTATTACGTTGCATGTGCCATTATTGGCAGAGACGCAAAATTTATTTTCACAGAAGGAGTTTTTTATGATGAAAGAAGGCTCAATGCTTGTTAATTGTGCTCGGGGTGGGGTGGTGAATGAAGAAGCCTTAATTCAGGCACTTGAAGCCAAAAGAATTTCTGCAGCATTAGATGTATTTGTTGGAGAACCGCAGGTGAATCCGAAATTTTTTGAACTCGACAATATTATTCTTACCCCGCATATTGCTTCCATGAGTCGTCGTGCACAGGAACAAATGATTCTAGAAGCAAAGGAGCAATTTGAACAATTCGTGAGGGGTAAAGAGAACATGAGCTAGAAAAAGCTTCTTCTATTGAATGTGCTTTCTTTTTTTGCTATAGTACGTGGGCGTATATGATACGTATGGTGTGGTAGCAAAATGGTTATGCAGCCGCCTGCAGAGCGGCTATATGTGGGTTCGACTCCCATCCACACCTCCAGCAGTTTCACTGTTGAATTCATTTGCTCATTTGCTATACTGTATAAGCTATTTTGACAGAGTGCGTTTCGCGGGTATCGTATAGCGGTATTATATTGCCTTGCCAAGGCAGAGAGACGGGTTCAATTCCCGTTACCCGCTCAGGTAAAAAAGAGCCCTATTTTATAGGGCTTTTTTGTATACCCACGGTGAAGGTTTGAACTACCAAAATTAATCTTTTTGTAATAATTTATATGATTCAAGCAGCGAATCATACATAAATGATTCTAAAAAAATAGTTTGTCCTTCAAGTTGAGCTTTTTGTAAGTAGGTATAATATGCTTGTTTTTTTTCTTGCTTAATGAGTACTGGCGGTAATCCATGTTGTAGCGCAAGAGTATGCAGGAGTAATCTTCCCACACGTCCGTTTCCATCAGAAAAGGGATGAATTTGTTCAAATTGGGCATGTAGTTTTGCCATAGATGTAACGATGTTGTTCTCAGAGAGTGCTTGTATATCATGTACAAACTCTTGCATTCGATCAATTATTTTTAAATAATTGGCTGTTGGGACATTTGAGCCAACAATACGCACACCATGGCGTCGATACAATCCTGCGTCTGTTCGAATTCCATTCATAAGAATAAAATGAAGTTTTTTTATCCATTCTTCTGTGATTTCTTTGGAGTGTTTGTGTTCGGTTAACCACTTTATGAGGTTGCCGAGTGCTGCTTGGTGATTTTTTGCTTCTTGATGTTCAACAACGGTTTTATGAGGAATAGTCACTCCGTCAAAAATAACCGCCCGTACTTCTGGTTCAGTAAAGGTGCTTCCTTCAATGCTATTGGTGTGATAGGTTAATTCCAAAACAAATGTATCATACACATCTTGGTGTTGAATGATATATCGTAATGGGTTAGGGAACCGTTTTTGATATTCTTTCATTTGTTGTTTTTTTTGAGAAAGTTCAGAATCTGTGATTTCGGAAACACCCGTGTATTCTTGATAGAGAAGATTGATGCGTTCTTGTGCTTTTTTATGTGGAGTACTTTTGCCATTCACCCAACTATTGAGTGTGACAAAACTGACTTGTAGCATTTGGGCGAGCTCTGTTTGTGTTTTCTGAGTGATTTTTAGTAATTTTTCGATTTTTTGTTGAGTAGTCATACATAGTATAATACAAAACTTTATAAAGAAATGCAAACTTTATAAAGTTATTAAAATAAATTATGATAAAAAATTATACAGTATGAAAATAAATTCGGCATAGTTAGTCTCAAGGCCTGGTTTTTTACAAAAGAAATAAATATAAGTTAATTGGGTAATAATCATCATGTATAGTAGGCGGATATGATTTGACATTCATGTTCAAATAATATATAATAAAGGACATGAATAAATTCCAACCCAATGTTCCATTTAATCAATTGCCGCTATTGCCGCCAAAGATTAATTTGGATGATATTGATATTTTAAAAGCTACCAATAAGGCGAATCGACGTTTAGCGGAATTCAATGCTTCTTTGTTATCATTACCGAATCCATACTTATTTATTAAACCGTTAACTGTCCGTGAAGCTGTTGCAAGCTCTCAAATTGAAAATATTAATACAACAGTAGCTGAAGTATTTCAAGCAAAAATTTTACCTGAAATTGAAATGACTAAAGAACAGAAGGAAACAGTCCATTATACAGAGGCTTTGATGGCTGGGTTTGAGCTGTTAAAACGCCAGAAATTTTTAAACACCAATTCATATTTTGAAATACAACGAACCATCGAACCCTCTAAAGCGGGAATTCGTAAGTTATCTGGTACGGCTATTAAAAATAGTGTGACAGGAGAAGTTATTTATACTCCACCTGAAGGGGAACAGCTATTACGAGATCTGCTGAAAAATTATGAATACTATTATAATGAACAGGATAGCCTCGATCCAGATCCATTAATTCGCATGGCGTTATTACATTATCAATTTGAAGCAATTCATCCATTTTATGATGGGAATGGTCGTACGGGACGTATTTTAATGGTATTGTATCTTGTGTTGCAAAAATATATTGATTTTCCGGTTTTATTTATGAGTGGATATATTAACCAACACCGACAAGACTATTATCAATTATTACGCGAGATTACAGAAAAGAATATTTGGAAAAATTTTATTCTCTTTTTATTGCATGCAGTAGAGATCCAGGCTCTTGATACTATAAGTAAATTATTACGATTAAAAAATATTGAAGCTGATTTAAAAAAAGTGTTAAGCACAGAAGCAAGGCGATCATCACTCTACCCCATGATTGAATATTTAATATCAAATCCATTTTATAATCAAAAGCATGCGAGTGAAGCAGTGAAGATGAATCGCAAGACTGTCGCGGATTACTTCATTTTTTTAGAAAAAAAAGGCATTTTGCATAGATTCAAAATAAAAAAATACACTATCTATTTTAATAAAGAATTATTGAAAGCTTTAGAATAATAGAGATTATTACTCGTGGAGGAGAGAAACTGTCGCACAGTATAATGTTTCCACAAGCAATTTGAACGAGTTTATATATTAAGGGCATTTATTGCATTTTTGCCAGAAGAAGTCGTGGAATGGTATAACAGAAGATATGAAGAAACACGAACGGGCACAAGAGGTGCTTCGACGTTTGAGAAAAATTTATAAACGCCAGGCAGATACCTTTGTCCAATGGTCAAACCCACTTGAATTACTTATTGCCACGGTTCTTTCGGCACAGTGTACAGACAAACGAGTGAATATTGTGACAAAAAAATTATTTCGGAAATACAAAACATCCGCAGACTATGCCAATGCATCTTTGCGCACGCTACAAACAGAAATTTATTCAATCACTTTTTATAAATCGAAATCGCGATATTTGAAAGGTATCGGAAAAATGCTCATAAAACAATTTCATGGAACAGTTCCAAAAACAGTGTCTGAATTGATACAACTTCCTGGAGTAGCATATAAAACAGCACATTTAATGACTGCAAAAGCATTTGGGCAGTCGACGGGAATTGCAGTGGATACACATGTGAGGCGTATTGCTCCACGGTTGGGTTTTACACAGCATCACAATCCAGAGAAGATCAAGGCCGATCTGCAAAAGCTTTATAAATCTCCTGACTACCTTGATGTCAATGAATTTTTTATTATGCATGGCCGTGCTATTTGTAAACCACGGTCGCAATGCAGTGATTGTCCACTTAATGACATTTGCCCGTTCACGCGCAAAAAATCAGGAAAAAATCTACAGCTCATGCATAATTAAGCATTTTTTTCCTTTCTTTTTGTACAAATTGGCATAGACTTCTTTTTTTTTCCACCGTATAGTAGAGATGTACATTATAATAACTATCTATTTTATGATTTCTATCGGACAACATATTTCGACTGTAGAAGGAGATATTGCCAATAAAGAATTTGAGGCATTCCATCAAGAACAAATAAAAAAAATACGCTTAAGCGATTATATTGGAACATGGCTCATTCTATTTTTTTACCCTGCAGATTTTACATTCGTTTGCCCAACAGAATTACGGGAAATGGAAGAAACGTATTCAGCATTTCAAAAATTGAATGCCGAGGTAATAAGCATCAGCACAGATACTGCGTTTGTACATAAAGCATGGCATGATGAATCTGAGGCAATTAAAACTATTCAATTCCCCATGCTTGCTGACCCAACGCATGAACTCTCCAAAGCATTTGGAGTGCTTATTCCTCATGAGGGGCTTGCATTGCGTGGAAGTTTTGTCATTGATCCAGACGGAGTACTGAAAGCCTATGAAGTGCACGACAACAGCATTGGAAGAAGCGGCACAGAACTCTTACGTAAAGTTCAGGCTGCACAGTTTGTACGTGATCATGGTGGGGAAGTTTGCCCAGCAAGTTGGAAACCCGGCGAAAAAAGTTTGAAGCCAGGCTTGGATTTAGTAGGAAAAATTTAAAAATGGGAGCGGGAGGCAGGATTTATTCAATTCACTGCACGCTTACGCTATTGCATTGCATTGAATTGAATTGAATGGATCCTCTCCGCAGACCATGTGTCATCAGTTCAAAATCTCATTAATACATAATTATCATTTATGACAGTATATCAAGCAAAAGATTTTTCACATCTTATTGGAGTGCCTGGTCTGAGTCAAGGGTTGTTGGAAAATCATTTTAAATTGTATGAAGGATACGTAAAAAATGTAAATCAATTGGTAGAATTATTTAAAACACTCGCCACTGATTCACCAGAATATGCAGAATTGAAACGCCGTTTTGGATGGGAATGGAATGGTGTTCGATTGCATGAACTCTATTTTGGAAATATGACAGCAAATCCACTTTCAGCAGATGAATTTTCTCTCTATAAAAAAATTGTTGAAGATTTTGGTTCGTATGAAAATTGGGAAAAAGATTTTCGAGGAACAGGCGCAATACGCGGCATTGGTTGGGTCATTCTTTATTTTGATCCTCGCGCAAACCAACTCTTCAATGTATGGATTAACGAACACGATTTTGGTCATCTCGCAGGGTGCATCCCGTTATTGGTATTCGATGTATTTGAGCATGCGTACATGCTTGATTATGGCGTAAATCGATCGGATTACATTACCACGTTTATGAAATTGATTCATTGGAATGAAATTTCTAGACGATTCGACGAACAGCAAGCGTAATATAAAAAACACTCTGCCATTTTTTGCAGAGTGTTTGATTATTTCGTATTTTTTGCGCTGGTTCGAATGCATCGTGTGCATGCTTTTACTCGCTTTCCGTCAATCATTGCAGATTGCAAGTTTACGTGTTGGCGCTTAATTGTTGCGCGTTTTGAGTGTGAGCGAGCATTTCCTTTCAGATATGTGCGCTTACAAATTTCACAAATTTTTGACATAGATTCCTTTTACCGTAATAATATAAAAATAAAATAACCCTCACACTATATCTCAACAATGTTTCTCTGTCAATTGACGAAACTTCATTATGCTTATTAATAATCTGATTGAACAACCCATCTTTTTCTTTTTATGGATACTGGCTATTGTATTTGCCTTAACTATTCATGAATTCTCACACGCGTTTGCTGGAAGATTATTAGGGGATCCAACTGCAGAAATGGAAGGAAGACTCACTCTGAACCCTCTTGCTCACATTGATTGGCTTGGTTTTTTCTTATTAGTCATCGCTGGATTTGGTTGGGCAAAGCCGACACCATTTAATCCATATAATTTAAAGTATAAGCGATTTGGACCAGCATTGGTTGCACTTGCGGGTCCTATTTCAAATACTCTTGTTGTGATAGTAATTGGTATTGCGCTTAGTGTAGCATATCGTTTTACCGGAGTTTCTGATACTAATTTAATGATTCTTTTTTTTATTACTCTTATTCAAGTGAATATCCTTCTTGCAGTTTTTAACTTAATTCCTATACCGCCTCTTGATGGATCGAAAATTTTATATACCTTTATTGCACACAAACGACCAGACATCGTTCTGTTTTTAGAACGGTACGGCATGTGGTTATTGCTCGCGTTGATATTTTTTGGCGGTGGAATTATTAGTAGAATTTTTGTTTTCTTTTATACGCTCACGATGCGTCTCATTTTTTAGAGCCTGTCCATTATCTTTTTTCTAGGGACATTTTGTTGATATTTTGTGCGAAAATGCTGAACACTGACGAGGCATAGCCATGCTATGTTGAGGAAGTGTGAAGTATTTGCAGCCAAAAGAGCACAAAATGGAGCCAGGAGAATAGATAGTGGATAGGCTCTTAGATCATGCTTGGTGCAAAAAGTAACCGAAATGCAGGGCCAATAGCACTAAAAAAGAAATACACAATCAATGTAATCACAACGGCAATCAATCCGCCCATAATACGTTCTTTAATTTCTACCCGTAACTTTTCATTTTTTTTGTGTACTCGATATTCAATAAGAGATGTAATGACTATCAAAATAAAGACAATACCAACAGCTGCAATCACAAATTGCACAAAGAGAAGTAATTTTGGAAAAATTTCTGTACCCATAATTATATCTATTATATCGCTCTTCTGTATAAACTACAACTATCCAACTTATTTGACAGTATTTATCCTTCCTAATATAATGCACATCGGTTCCTCAAGTTTGTATCATGGCTGATTAAGCTTGAAAAATGCGCGTGTTTTAACGCGTAACTTTCGATAGAACTGAGAAGGTTATGCTGTATAACCGCAAAGATCGCTCATCACACAAAATAGTGATGGGGATATTTTTATTAAAGTTATATTATCTATGCCAACAATGAATCAATTGGTGCGAAAAGGTCGAAGATCGCAAAAGGTGAAAACCAAAACCCCAGCTCTTCAATCAGTACTCAATGCTCTGGAGCGTCGTAGAACAAAATTACCGAAAGGTTCCCCCTTTAAACGTGGGGTGTGTGTAAAAGTCACCACTACAACGCCAAAAAAACCGAACTCTGCATTGCGTAAAATTGCCCGTGTCCGTTTATCAAACGGTATGGAAGTTACTGCATATATTCCTGGTGAAGGGCACAACTTGCAAGAACATAGTATTGTATTATTGAAGGGTGGGCGTGTACCAGATCTTCCTGGTATTCGGTATCGTATTGTTCGTGGGGTCTATGACACTCAGGGAGTAGATGCTCGTAAACAATCCCGCTCTCAATATGGAGCAAAAAGACCAAAGAAATAATTTAATAGAGGTATAACACGAAATGATATGCGAGGTAAACAATCTCCAAAACGAATAATTGCTCCTGATAAACGATATCGCTCTACGCAAGTTGCAAAGTTTATCAACTACATTATGGAGCGTGGCAAAAAAACCGTTGCGACCGGCATTGTCTATGATGCATTTGATTATGTAGAAAAAAAATCCGGTGAACCAGGGTATGATGTCTGGATGCGAGCAATGCAAAATATTTCTCCTTCATTAGAAGTGCGTGCACGCCGTATTGGTGGTGCAAACTATCAGGTTCCTGTTGAGGTGCGTCCTGAACGCAGATTTACCCTTGCTTCTCGCTGGATTATTGGTGCTGCTCGAGCAAGAAAAGGCAGACCAATGTGCGAGAAATTAGCAATGGAAATTATGGATGCTTCTAAAAATGAAGGAGCAGCAATGAAGAAAAAAGATGACGTACAACGTATGGCAGAATCCAATCGTGCGTTTGCTCATTTTGCTTAAATTAATTGAAAGATACGTAGTATATGGGTGAAGAAAATAAACAAACATTACAACAAACGCGTAATATGGGCATTATTGCCCATATTGATGCAGGAAAAACAACTGTTTCTGAGCGTATTCTCTTTTATACTGGAAAAAAACATAAAATTGGTGAAGTACACGAAGGAGAAGCAACAATGGATTGGATGGAACAAGAAAAAGAGCGTGGTATTACTATTACTGCCGCTGCAACTACCTGTTTTTGGAAAGATTATCGCCTCAATTTGATTGATACTCCGGGTCACGTAGATTTTACAGCAGAAGTTGAACGTTCATTGCGTGTTCTCGATGGGGGCGTAGTAGTGTTCGATGGTGTTGCTGGTGTAGAACCGCAATCTGAAACAGTTTGGCATCAAGCAGAAAAATATAAAGTACCTCGTATGTGCTTTATAAACAAAATGGATCGCATGGGTGCAAATTTTTATAAAGATATGGATATGATCCATGATCGTCTCACAAAGCGAGCATATCCAATTCAATTGCCAATTGGTGCGGCAGAAACTTTCACTGGCATTATTGATCTGTTAACACAACGTGCTGAAATTTATAAAGATGATTTAGGAAAAGTGTTTGAGGAAGGAGAGATTCCAGAAGAGATGAAAGAAAAAGCAGCGCAATATCGAAGCCAATTGGTTGAGGCAATTGTAGAAAATGATGAACAGCTCATGAGTGATTATTTAGATGGAAAAGAAATCAAATTAGAAGATTTGAAACGTGTTTTGCGTGCTGCTGTTATTACAAACAAGATTGTACCTGTATTATGTGGTTCAGCGCTTAAAAATAAGGGCGTGCAATTTTTATTGGATGCGGTTGTAGACTATCTTCCATCACCATTAGATGTTCCTGCAACAGTGGGTCACGATGCTGATGATGAAACAAAAACAATTGAACGCAAAGCAGTAGATACAGAACCATTAACAGCACTGGCATTTAAAATCGCCGCAGATCCATTTGTGGGAAAACTGGTATTTATTCGCGTGTATGCCGGAACATTGAAATCCGGTTCATATGTATTAAATATGACAACGGGAAAGAAAGAACGTATTTCCCGTTTAGTTCGCTTACATGCAAATTCTCGTGAAGATATTAATGAGATTCATGCGGGAGATATCGCTGCTGCAGTAGGTTTAAAGAGCACGACTACCGGTACAACGCTTTGTGATGAAGATCATCCGATTATTCTTGAAAAAATCACCTTTCCAGATCCAGTTATTTCGATTGCTATTGAACCGAAAACAAAATCTGATCAAGAAAAAATGGGCATGGCTATTGCTCGCTTGGTTGAAGAAGATCCAACATTACATGTGGAATCAGATGAAGAAACCAATCAAACTATCTTAAGAGGAATGGGTGAATTACACTTGGATATTATTATCGATCGTATGAAGCGTGAATTTCAAGTAGAAGCCAATATTGGTAAGCCACAAGTTGCCTACAAAGAAACTATTAAGAAATCTGCAGAAGGAGAAGAAAAATATATCAAACAAACGGGTGGTCGTGGTCAGTATGGTCATGCCATTGTCCGTGTTGAGCCATTGCAGGTTATTGAAAGTGAAGTAGAAGAAGGGAAAAAAATACAACATTTCGAATTTGTGAATGCTGTTCGAGGTGGAACTATTCCGAATGAGTATATTCCTGCAGTTGAAAAAGGTATTCGTGAAACATTAAGTCGTGGTATTCTTGCCGGTTATCCTATTTTAGACATTAAAGCAACATTGCTTGATGGTTCATATCATGAAGTTGATTCTTCTGAAGCAGCATTTAAGATTGCAGGCTCGAAAGCATTTAAAGCAGCAGCGAGAAAAGCAAATCCAATTATTCTGGAACCCATCATGAAAGTAGAAGTAGTTACCCCAGAAGACTTTATGGGCGATGTGATGGGTGACATCAACTCCAAACGTGGTCAAATTCAAGAAATGACTGATCGTGGCAATGTGAAAGTTGTACGCGCGTTGGTGCCGCTTGCTGAAATGTTTGGGTATGCAACTTCATTGCGTTCTATGAGCCAAGGCCGTGCAAATTATTCAATGGAATTTGAAAAATACCAAGAGGTTCCAAGAAACATTGCTGAAAAGATTATTGAACAGCGTGGTGGTGTGGTATCTAAAGATGAAGAAGAATAAACGATGAGTTATCCACAAAATACAAACAGATTTCTTGTACTTCTATTTTGGTTTCTGGTATAATCATCCTGTTTTGTCATCTGCGAATTTCTGCGAAAACTTGACAGTAGAGAACAAAACAATTATTGTAACGTTACCATTTTATTCCATACATTTTTTGTGTGTAAAAAATGCGCGTCATCTCGTTCATGTATTATTTAATTTAAATAAAAGGATAACTATTAATAACGTTTATGGCAGATAAGTTTAATCGCTCAAAACCACATGTAAACGTTGGTACGATTGGCCACGTTGATCATGGTAAAACTACCCTTACTGCAGCAATTCTCGCTGTGAGCAGTGCTCTTGGTAAAACTGCTCAAAAGAAAGGATTCCAAGATATTGATTGTGCTCCAGAAGAAAAAGAGAGGGGTATCACTATTAACACTTCTCATGTAGAATACGAAACTGACAAACGCCACTATGCTCATGTTGATTGTCCGGGTCATGCTGACTATATCAAAAACATGATTACAGGTGCTGCTCAGATGGATGGTTCTATTTTAGTTGTGTCTGCAACAGATGGTCCTATGCCTCAAACACGTGAACATATTTTACTCGCACGTCAAGTAGGTGTACCTTCTATTGTTGTATTTTTAAACAAATGTGATCAAGTGGATGATGAAGAATTACTCACATTAGTAGAAGTGGAAATTCGTGACTTATTGAATAAATATGAATTTCCTGGTGATACAACTCCGATTATTCGAGGAAGTGCATTAAAAGCTCTTGAAAATCCAACGGATGCGGAAGCACAAAAATCAATTGTTGAGCTTTTAAAAACATTAGACGAATATATTCCAGAACCAGTACGTGATACTGATAAAGATTTTCTCATGCCTATTGAAGATATCTTTACTATTGAAGGCCGTGGCACAGTAGTTACGGGTCGTATTGAACGTGGTAAAGTAAAAATTAATGAAGAAGTTGAAATCGTCGGACTAGGTGAAACACAAAAAACAGTGGTGACTGGTATTGAAATGTTCAATAAACAGCTCGACGAAGGTATGGCAGGTGATAATGCTGGGTTATTGATTCGCGGTATCAAGAAAGAAGATGTACAACGTGGTCAAGTGCTTGCAAAACCAAAAACTATTACTGCTCACACAGATTTTGAAGCAGAAGTATTGATTCTTTCCAAAGAAGAAGGTGGTCGTGCAACTCCGTTTACCAATGGATATAAACCACAATTCTATATGAAAACAACAGATGTAACTGGAGAAGTGACGTTGCCAGAAGGAACAGAAATGGTTATGCCAGGCGATACTGTTACCTTTAAGGTGAAATTAGGCAAGCCAGTTGCTATGGAAGAAAAACAACGGTTTGCAATTCGTGAAGGAGGACATACGGTTGGTGCGGGAGTTATAACAAAAATCATTGCATAATCATTAAAAAATATGTTCCATGTGTGCCTCGGTCGAAAATGATTGATCGGGGCCACTGGAATGTAGATGCTCTTTTTAAACACATGCCAGCGACAAAAAAGAAGAAAATTGAAGAACCAGTTCAGCCAACACCATCAGTGGTGTCTAGTAAAATTCGGGTGAAAATTCGAGCGTACGATAATAAAGTTATTGATAAATCAACAAAAATTATTATAGACGCTGTAATTCGTTCTGGTGCGCGTATTGTAGGACCAGTACCACTGCCAACAGAAAAAACGAAATATACTGTTTTGAAATCGACATTTGTTCATAAAAATGCGAGAGATCAGTATGAAATGCGTGTACATAAACGTTTAATTGATATTGTTGACCCGAGCGCAAAGACCATTGATGCGATTTCGAACCTCAGTTTACCCGCTGGTGTTGACATCGAAATTAAAATGATGTAAAAATATCAGGAGCCCTGTTGCAGGGTAATTCTGAAAATAGTTTCTCTCAATTGAAGGGGAGTGATCATCTCTGAAAAGAAAGATGATATCGTTCCTTAATTGCGAGAAGCAAATTGAATACAGTATCACGTAAAAAAACCGTGATTCGCACGGCGCAATGTGTGAGACGTGCGAAATACGGTTTTTTATGCAGTTCCTTTTCAAAGTGGTACAACGAGGATATATTAAATTTTAGAGAACCAATGAAGTTTATCATTGCAAAAAAAATTGGCATGAGCCAAGAATACGCAACAGACGGAACAGTTATGCCAGTAACCATTCTTGAGGCTCAACCAAATATCATTACACAAGTCAAAAATAATGAAAAAGACGGATATCAAGCCGTACAGCTTGGGTTTGGTAAACGTAAACAGAAGAATATCTCCAAACCAGTGCGCGGACATTTAAAAGAGTTGGGCTCATTTGCTGTATTAAAAGAATTTCATACTGCAGATTCCTATGAGCGTGGGCAAAAAATTACTGTAGAGGTGTTTACAATAGGAGATATGGTTGATGTGACGGGCACATCTATTGGTCGAGGATATGCGGGTCGTGTAAAAAGGCATCATTTTAGCGGTTCACTTAAAACACATGGTCATAAAGATCAGTTACGCATGTCTGGTTCTATTGGTGCTGGTGAACCACAACACGTTTTTAAAGGTATGCGTATGAGTGGTCAAATGGGGAATGCACAAGTAACAGTAAAAAATATTGAAGTAGTTTCTATTGATCCAAAAACAAATTCGATCAGAATTAAAGGTGCGGTACCAGGAGCAAAAGGAGCTATTATTTGTATAAAGACAGCTAAGAACAGCAAAAAAAAGACTAGCAAGAAATAGTTATGGAAAAGGTTCCAGTTTACAATTTGAAAGGAGAACAAGTAAGCGAAGTCACATTGGATGATGCAGTATTTGGTGTGAAACCAAATAAAAAATTGGTACAATCAGTTGTTCGTTTGCAACGATCTCAATCATTTGTGCCGTATGCTCACACGAAAACACGCGGAGAAATTCGCGGTGGTGGTAGAAAGCCTTGGAAACAAAAAGGCACCGGCAATGCACGTCAGGGATCCATTCGTGCACCACAGTGGCGGAAAGGTGGTATTGTATTTGGTCCTCGCAACACAAAAACCATGAATGTAAAGATTAATGCAAAAGAAAGACGACAAGCTATTCGTATGGTATTATCAGACAAAGCAGCAGAACAACATATTGTAGTCATTGAATCTTTTAATGATTTTACGGGTAAAACAAAACAAATTGCAACACTGTTACAGCAGTTGCCGGTTAAAACTCATTCCGCTCTTATTGCCGCAGCAAAAAAGAATGAACCATTATATCGAGCAGCAAAAAATATTGAAAAAACAAATACGGTTTTAGCAGATTCAGTAAATGTAATTGATTTGATGAAGTTTCAGTATTTGGTATTAGACCAGGCAAGTCTTGAATCATTAGTCATCCATTTTAAATAAACACGTATGAGTTTTCTTGATCGATTTCGCAAAAAGGAAGAGCAAAAAATTCTGGAAGATAAGAGTACGGCTTCTGTTGAAAAACAGAAAATAGAAAAATCAGTTTCTGCAACAGCTCAAAAGAGCGAGAAAAAAGAAAAAAAAGCAGTCAGTGCAAAAAAGCGCACAGCTGTGCGTTCGACCTATACAGTCATTAAAAAACCAATTATTACTGAAAAAGCAACGGTGAATGGTACCTATATGTTCGAAGTTGCGCCCTCTGCAACAAAAGCAGAAGTAAAAAAAGCAATTATCAGTGTCTATGGTGTCACTCCAAAACAGGTGCGCATGATGAAAGTGAAGGGTAAACAAGTGCGCTGGAATTATCGAATGGGTAAGCGAAAAGACTGGAAAAAAGCAATCGTTCAATTAAAACAAGGTGAAATAATTAATGTATACGAAGGGGTATAATAGTATGACAGTAAAACAGCACAAACCAACATCAGCAGGTCGTAGACTCTCTTCAGGAGATAGTTTTTCTGATATTACAAAAAAGCAACCAGAGAAAAAATTGACCATTGCACTCCACAAAAATGCCGGTCGTAATAATCAGGGAAGAATTACTGTGCAACATCGCGGAGGTGGAGCAAAACGTAGATATCGTTTAGTGGATATGGAATTAACTCGTATTGATGAACCAGCAATGGTAGTTGCTATTGAATATGATCCATACAGAACTGCACGCATTGCTTTAATTGAATATGCAAATAAAGATCGTATATACATGCTTGCTGCAGACGGAATGAAGCCTGGCGATTCATTGATCTCTACACAAGGAACAGCAGATTTAAAGCCTGGCAACCGCCTACCATTGAAACATATTGCAACAGGAACGCCGGTGCATAATGTCGAGATGTTTCCCGGTCGTAAAGGAGCGATGGTTCGTTCAGCCGGGTCAAAGGCAATTGTGATGTCGCAAGATGGTGGATGTGTGTTATTAAAACTTTCTTCTGGAGAAGTGCGTAAATTTGATGAGCGATGTCGTGCATCTATAGGCATGGTTTCCAATCCTGATTGGATTAATATTCGTTGGGGTAAGGCCGGTCGTATGAGATATCGCGGTATTCGACCAACTGTCCGAGGAAAAGCAATGAATCCCATTGATCATCCTCATGGCGGTGGAGAAGGTAATACACCTGTTGGTCTGCCCTATCCAAAAACAGCACAAGGAAAGCATGCGCTTGGTGTAAAGACGCGTAATGGTAAGAAGAAATCGAATCAGTATATTGTGAGCCCACGAAAGAAACGTAAATAAATGATTTTATGAGCAGAAGTTTAAAAAAAGGACCATTTGTACTGGATTCATTGCTGAAAAAAGTTCAAGCAATGTTGAAAAGTGGCAAAAAAAGTCCCATTAAAACATGGTCTCGGTCTTCAACAATTATCCCCGAAATGATTGGATTTACATTTTTGGTTCATAATGGCAAAGATTTTTTGAGTGTTTTCGTTGTTGAAAATATGGTAGGTCACAAGTTAGGAGAATTTGCTCATACACGGAAATTCAAAGGGCATGGTGGTCGCATGGCAAAAGAGCAAGCAGCAGCAGCTGTGGCAACAGAGAAAGCTAATATTGAAAAAGCTCAGAATAGTA
>Ga0208373_1002126_pt1 | contig 23045 bp, 23 predicted proteins | sample RifOxyC2_FD_184036 | JGI IMG/M metagenome (GOLD analysis project Ga0208373, IMG submission 184036) | Soil microbial communities from Rifle, Colorado - Rifle Oxygen_injection C2 (SPAdes) | ecosystem: Environmental > Terrestrial > Deep subsurface > Rock core/Sediment | place: Rifle, Colorado... | reverse complement strand
CTCTTCAGTGCTGCCGCACTCCCCTTCAAAAACAGCTTCCACCCTGCCGTCCGGGAGGTTTTTTACCCACCCGGAAAGACCCAGGGCGCGGGCCTGTCTGGTCGTGTTGGCCCGGAAGAAGACCCCCTGGACGCGTCCGGAAATCGTGACATGAAACCTCTTTTTATCTGAAATTGCGTGCATAAATTAACGCTCCGGACGCGACGAAGCGCGTCCCTCCAACCTGGACGTATGAGGACAGGAGACTCGTGATGGTGAATATTTTTCAACCTTTTACGAGCGCCAGAAAAGAATTCTCTTCGAGGATCGTTACCCCGGTTTTGCGGGCCTTTTCGATTTTGGAACCGGGCGCCTCTCCGGCCACGACGTAGCTTGTTTTTTTTGTTACGGAACTCTCAATCGTTCCCCCGAGCGATTCCACGAGGAGCTTTGCTTCACTGCGGCCCATGCTGGGAAGTGTGCCGGTAAAAACGAAGTTTTTCCCGGCAAGCGGGGCAGTTTTGAGAGGTTCATTGTTTACAGGGGATACGCCGGCAATGCGCAGTTTTTCGATAACGCGAAGATTTGCCGGTTCCCGGAAAAAACCGGCGATGGAGGCGGCGACCTCGGGGCCGATATCCCTTATTGCTTGCAACTCCGAGGGGTCGGCGACGGCAAGGGCAGCGAGGTCTTGGTAGGCGCCGGCCAGGAGCTTTGCCGTCCGTTCGCCTACATGGCGGATCCCGAGGGCAAAAATCAAGCGCGCCAGCGACGGATTTTTTCTCTTGTCAATGGCCTCTATCAGATTTGATGCTGATTTATCCGCCATCCGTTCCATAGCGAGCAGCTTTTCCTTCGTCAGTAAAAACAGGTCGGCCGGATCGCCGACCAGGGAACTGGCAACGAGCAGTGCGGCCAGTTTATCGCCCATGCCCTCAATATCGAGCGCCGCTCGGGAGGAAAAATGGGCAAGGTGTTCGCGAAGCTGGGCCTGGCAGGAAAGGTTTATGCATCTCACCGCCACTTCTCCCTCGATTCTGACCACGCGCGCCCCGCATGCCGGACAGCTCTCCGGCATGGTAAAAGGCTTTTCAAGGCCATTTCTTGCGTCTTTGACAACCGAGACAAGCTCCGGAATCACATCCCCCGCCCTCTGGACGACGACAGTGTCGCCGATACGTATATCTTTATTACGGATGTTGTCCTCATTATGCAGTGTTGCCCGGCTTACCGTCACCCCGCCGACGCGAACCGGCCTCAAAACGGCTACCGGCGTCAGAACCCCCGTTCTGCCGACCTGAACAATTATGTCTTCGAGAACCGTCTGTTCCTGAACGGGGGCAAACTTGCAGGCAATCGCCCACCGGGGACTGCGGGAGACCGCCCCGAGTCGTTCCTGAATCCCCAGATCGTCAACCTTGATAACAACCCCGTCGATCTCGTAGGGAAGCTCCGCACGGATCTCGTTAATATGGTGATAATAATCGATGCATTCCTCTAAGCCAATGCGATTGCGGATCAGCGGATTTACCTGAAACCCCCAAAGGGAAAGGGCCGTGAGGATTTCGCTGTGAGTCTGGAAGGGTGTTCCTGCAACACCCCCGATCGCGTAGCAGAACAGGGTGAGAGGTCTGTGCGCGGTTATCCGCGAGTCCAACTGACGCAGGGAACCGGCAGCCGCATTACGCGGGTTGGCGAACGGAGGCAGACCTTCCTGGTCGCGGCGCTGGTTAAGCTTTTGCAGGGCCGCCCGCTCCATGCAGACCTCTCCGCGGATCTCTATCCTTTCCGGAATGCTTATGGCCACAGTTTCCTGCGGGGAGGTTGGGGGGTTCCCCGCACGGATCAGCAGGGGGGCGGTCGGGATAGTGCGGAGGTTCGAAGTTACATTTTCGCCGACGGCGCCGTCCCCACGGGTGGATCCCGTTTTCAGACGGCCGTTCTCGTAGAGCAGACTGACGGCCAGGCCGTCCAACTTCGGTTCGACTGTATAGATGATGGCGTCCTCTTCTGAAAGCTGCCGACAGCGATGGTCAAAATCGCGTATCTCGGCATCGGAAAAGGTGTCGTTTTTCAGCGGAAAAACGTCTTTGAGGCTTAACATCGGGGTCAGATGGGAGACGGGGCTGAATTTTTCGACGGGTGGCGCGCCGATCCGCTGCGTTGGCGAATCCGGCGTGACCATATCCGGGAATTCGTCCTCGATCGCCGCGACTTCCCGAAGCAGAAGGTCATACTCCCCGTCGGTTATCTCCGGATCATCCATCTGGTAGTAACGCCTGTTGTGGTGCTGGATAGTCTCCCGCAGCCGGCGGATCTTATTTTGTGCCTCTTCTCGATTCATGTTTTTTCCCCTGCTGAACCATCGTTGGATAAATGGTCTAATCCCTGATCAGACGCAGTTTCGGGTTCCCTTTTTTTCCCTTTGCAACAGGAATTGGTCCGGGTTTCTGCTGCCGAATGATCTGCTCGTTGAAGATTTCGTTTTTAGCGCGGACGGCATTGATGATAAAAAAAACAATCACGGCCTTTTCCCACTCTTTTGATGGCTCAAAATTCTCCATCCGGGTTTTGTATTTTCCCCATAAGGAGGCCAGGGATGCCTCGTCCAGGGAAAGTATTTGCTGCGCCAACTTGTCAAGGGATGATTCAAGCATGATTATGCGCTCCAGCCATTTTTGGCCGCAATACTAATGTCACAGGCCATTAAAGTCAAATAGTAAAAAGGATGGATCCTGAAGCTAAATAATACTTGTCTTTTTAATCATCTCATTATATTCATCGCCACGTTAACTCCCTGTCGCGATCACAGAGAGCTTTCAGCAGCAGGGGGTTGGCAGGTAATTTTTGAAGTCATCGTTTTACAGCCGGAGGTGTTGAATGGAGGTAATTTTTGCTCCGTGGCGCGAGGCCTATATAAAAGGTGAAAAACCCGCTGGTTGCGTTTTGTGCCGCGATTCCTCGCGTGACGACGAACTGCTTGTTTATGAGGGAAGGACGGCCTACGTAATGGTTAACAGGTATCCATACACGGGCGGCCATCTTATGGTCGTGCCGTTTCGCCATTTGAGCAGCTTGCCTGAGATCGGGCAGGAGGAGCGGATGGAGATATTTTCGCTTGTTGATCTTTCCGTTCAGGCATTGAAAGAGGCGATGAAGCCGGAGGGGTTCAATATCGGGATGAATCTCGGAAAGACCGCCGGCGCCGGCATTGACGATCATCTCCACGTTCACATTGTTCCGCGCTGGCCGGGGGATACAAATTTTACGACCGTCATCGGCGATATCCGCGTGATCCCGTCGGATGTTTTGGCAACCGCCCGGGAGCTTCGGCCATATTTTAATAAATTCAAACAGGAGGACAACAGATGAATGTTATCTATACCGTCATCGGGGCGATTGTTGTCTTGTTTCTCGTTACCTTTTCCTTAGACAACACAGCTCTGATCAGATTGAGTTACTATGGGCATTTCCAACGCTCGCTGCCGACGTATATGTTGATTTTTCTCTCTTTTCTGGTCGGTGTTATTTTCACCGGGGTTCTTGGAATCGTGGAGAGATTCCGCATGACGCGCACCATCAACCGCCTCAACAAGACGATCCGGGATCTCCACAGGGAAATCAAGGCCAGGGATAGCGCCTCATCTTCTCCTTATGCGGAGGCGTCGGACAATAAAGAATTGTCGGGCAACGTAAAAATTCCCTGAGATCACGCTGAAACATTTCAAAATGCACCAATTCCACTTTAATACAGGAGAATTAGATGAATTTTGGAGGAATAGAAGAGTCAGCTTCATCTTATGGCGATGCGAATTTTGTTGTCGTTCCCGTCCCTTATGACCTGACTTCTACCTATCAGCCGGGATCGCGGCGTGGTCCGGGGGCAATTCTGGACGCGTCGTCCAATATGGAGCTTTTCGATGATGAACTCGGCAAAGAAACCTGCCTGGCCGGAATACACACCCTGCCGCCCCTTGAGGTGGATGCCCGCGGTCCCGCCGAGATGGTGGAATCGGTCCGCCGGACCATTGCCGGCGTCGCCGCTGACGGAAAGATTCCCGTCATGCTGGGCGGCGAGCACAGCATATCTTTTGGCGCCGTGCAGGCGCTGAAAGATGTTTATCCTGAGATAAGTGTCCTGCAGTTGGACGCCCATGCGGATTTGCGTGATTCCTATCAGCGGACTCCCTTCAGCCACGCATCTGTTGCCCGCCGCATATCCGAAATCTGCCCGCTGGTCCAGGCGGGAATCAGAAGTTTCAGTGCCGAAGAAGCGGAATTTATGAAGACAAGCGCCGTTCGCACCTATTCGGCTGATTTTATCCGCACAAAGGGAAACTGGTGCGAGGAGATATGCGCCAAATTAAGCGGCGATCTCTATATCACCCTTGATATCGATGCTCTTGACCCGTCGATCATGCCCGCGACGGGAACGCCGGAGCCGGGGGGAATTTTCTGGCATGATGCCCTGCGTCTTGTCCGGGAGGCGGCGAAACGGTGCAGCATCCGCGGCTTTGACGTTGTGGAGCTTGCCCCCATTGCGGGAATGATCGCCCCGGATTTTCTTGCCGCCAAGCTTGTTTATCGAATTATGGGATACATTTCCTGAAAAATAAGGGATTTAAAAATGGTAAATTAATAAACATTAGGTAGTTACGCTGATGTCCAACGCCTCCTTCACCTCCTTTTTTTATGTCGTTTCATCCCTTCTTGGTTTTATTGTTCTGTCGGGAATTGCCGTTGTTTCTGTTTTGCGGGGTGGGAGACGGCGGACGAATATCCTGTTTGCCGGCATCTGTATGCTCGGCGCCCTTCTTAATGCCGACGTGGCCCTTGTTGCGATTTTGCCCAACGAGCGTCTTGCCCTTTATGTAGACAGAACTGTTCATCTTTTCTTTGTATTTAGTATTCCCATATATATCAGTTTTGTCCATGAGTTTTTGGAAATACGCTCTCGCCGGTGGCTGCAGAATACGGCATGGTTGGTGAGCGCCGTTTTTTTAATGACTGTTCCGACCGGTCTTTATATAAGCGGTTTCAACTATTATTTTTTTGGCAGAATTGCCCGCGCCGGTCCCCTGTTCAATATCTTTTCCGTTGTAACCGCGTTCACGGTTTTGTACTGTCTGACTGTGCTCTATGGCGCGCTGAAGCGAACCGCCGACAACGTGAGAAGAAACCGGATTAAGTATATTTTTGGAGGGCTGGGGCTTTCCGCCTTCCTGCTTTGCTTTACCGTACTTCCGGTAATGGGTGTTCCCGTTTACCCGCTCGGAAATTTCAGTTTCATCCCGGCGCTTTTTCTGGCTTTCGGGGTGTTGAAGTACGATCTGCTGGACATTGGGACACTGATTCGCAGAGGAACCGCCTATTTCGTATTAACAGGAATCCTTACCGCTCTTTATGTGCTCCTCATCTTTCTGTTCAACTCTTTCTTTATCTCCACGTTTGGCAGCAACTCCCTCATCCTTTCCCTCCTTCTGGCGCTTGTCATTGTCCTTTTATTCAATCCCCTTCGGGAGTTGGTGCAAAAGCTTATTGACCGAATCTTCTTTCGGGGGAGTTACGATTACCACGGGCTTCTCAGAAAGGTCAGCGGGCAATTGGCGTCGCTCCTCAATCTGGAACAGATAAAGAAATTAATCATCGATGAAATTACTGAGTCAATGCGGGTAGAAAGGGTGCTGCTGATTATTAAGGACAACAACTTATATCAGCTATTTGGTTGGGAGGAACCGCAAAAAACAACAGAGGAAATTTTCAGGGAACTCGAATTGCTGGACGGTATTGTGCAGATCCGGAAAAATCCCATGAGCAGGGGGACACTAGCCGGGAAAATTGTCGATGAAAAAAACAGGGACGCGCTGATTCATATCTTTGATTATCTCGGGGTGACACTGGCAGTTCCTCTGCCGGGGCGGGAAGGATCAGCCGGAATGATTTTTCTCGGTCAGAAAAAATCCGGCGAGCTTTTTGTTGAGGAAGACATGGAAATTCTGACGACGATAGCGAATCAGGCGGCGACGGCTATCGAAAATGCTCGCAGTTATGAGGCGCTGGAGTTATTGAATCGCGATCTTGAAAAAAAGGTGAAAGAAAGAACTGAAGCCTTACAGAATGCCCTCACTGAGATGGAAATGGCAGAACAGCAGTTGATCAGATCGGAGAGCCTCGCCGCGATCGGGCAGCTTGTGTCTGGCGCCGCACACGAACTGAACAATCCGATTTCAGGGGCGATGAGTCTCGTGGAAACAAGCGTTGACGCCATTTCTGAATGGGAATTTCCGGAAGACCGTAAGGAAGAGGTAGTCGAGGATCTGCGTTTTTCAATCGCAGAATTGCGGCGCTCGGCGGGAATTATCCGCAGTCTGCTTGATCTGTCAAGGCAGACCCAGACATACGTGGAGCCTGTGGAGATGAACCGGGTTATTGACGATGCGCTAAGGGTTCTCCACAACCAATATAAAAATATCCCGGTAACAATCGAAAAGAGATATGAAGAGGCACTGCCCCCTGTGGAGGGAAATTTCGCGAACTTGGGCCAGGTTATGATCAATATCATCCGGAATGCCCTGCAGGCCCTGCCGGAAGGGAAGGGACAAATCACCCTGACAACCGGTTACCGAAAGCAGACAGATGCGGTTTTCATTGAATGTGCCGACAATGGCGCCGGTATGCCGGCAGCTCTTCTAAATGATATCTTCAAACCGTTTTTTACAACAAAGGGTGTTGGTCGGGGCACCGGTCTCGGACTTTATATTTCCCATGAAATAATCAGGCGGCATGACGGCCGGATCGATGTCAAAAGCGAAGCAGGGAAGGGTACCTCAGTAACCGTTGAAATTCCCTGCAGAAGGAGGAAGTCGTGAGTGGGTTGATGGTTGTTGACGACGAGGAAGGGGTGCGCCGTTCCCTGAAAAGGGTTCTGGGGCGCGATGGTTACGAGGTCATCCTTGCCCAAAACGGAGAGGAGGCGCTTTCCATTATCCGCAATGACGGTAAAAATATAGAAACGGTCATTTCCGATTACCGGATGCCCGGCATTGATGGACTGGAAACCCTGATTGAGATAGGCCGCATCAATATGGATATTACGAGGATCATGCTCACCGGCTACGCGACGATGGCGAGTGCCATAGAGGCGGTCAACGAGGGGATCGATGGTTTTCTGACAAAACCTTTCGAAAACGACGAGCTCAGGGCGAAAGTACATGAATACACCATCAAAAAAAGACTCAAGCAGTTTGTTTCCGAACAGGTTATGAACGAATTGCAGCGAGATGGCACAGCTCTTTTACCGAGGCGCCTTGATGTCAGCGTCCTCTTTACCGATATTCGCGGCTTCACGGCTCTCTCTGAAAAACTTGATCCCGCGGAACTATCCGCTCTGCTCAATCATCACTATTTTGCCCCGATCGACAACATTATTTTCCGTCATAACGGCACAGTTGACAAGCACATCGGGGACAGCGTCATGGGGATATTCGGAGCGCCGGTCAAGGGAGCTGAGGATCCGTTAGAAGCCGTTTTGGCCGCGCTCGAGATTCGGGAGAGGATGGCGGCGATAAACCGCGAAATAAATGACGGGACGCATCGTATGGATGTCGGAATAGGTATCGCTACCGGGGCGGCGATGGCGGGAATTTTCGGCTCACCGCGGAAGAAAGAGTACACCGTCTTCGGGGCGGCGGTAAATCTCGCCTCCCGTCTGGAAAATATGGCCGCGGTGGATGAAATACTGATTTGCGGAGAGACCACGCGTTGTGTGGGGGACCGGGTCGCTGTTGAAAAGGTTCCTTCCGCCGTAATACGGGGACTTTCCCTGTCGCCGGAGGTTTACCGGGCGCTGTCCCGTAAATAAACCTTGACAACAAACCGTTCGTGGTTTAGAAACACCACCGTGTTTGACACGATGTTTGACGTGACGCGGGGTGGAGCAGTCCGGTAGCTCGTTGGGCTCATAACCCAAAGGTCAGAGGTTCGAATCCTCTCCCCGCTACCAAAAAAATCTATGGTTTAACGAATTTTTTTACACAGAGTTTATTTTTTGTCATAAAGTAGCCAATGAAAAGAGAGCTCTTCGCGTTTTGGGAGAGTGCCAGAAAGATGTATCCGTAACTCGCTGACCCGACACCCTGCACGTTCAATATCGGGGATCGTCAATGTCTAAACTTCAACGAGCCTGCCCCTTTTCAAAAAAAGCCTGCAGAGACTGCGGCATCTTCCGCGGCAGACACCGCAGTCTCTGTAAATACCCCCAATATAAAGAACATCAATGGAACAGGGAAAACTTGATCGCATGCAGGCAGACGATTGAGAAACCAATATCCACAAATGGCAGTATCAGGCTTGAGTTTCCCGATCTTCCCCAAGAAACCTGCCTGGCTGGCAAACCTTGAAGACTGCACCGAAAGGAGAAATGGATGATACACGACTTTACCTACCTGAGACCGGGAAATGTGAAAGAGGCTCTCGCGATGCTGGCTGAACACCGTGACGACGCCAAGATCATCTGCGGAGGGCAGTCATTATTGATCATTATGAGGCAGGGCCTCGTCGTGACGGAGTATCTTCTTGACATCAAGGGGCTCGACGAACTGAACTACCTCATCTATGATCCCCGGGCCGGCCTGAAGATCGGAGCCACGACCACCCACCGCACCATCGAAAAATCGCCCCTCATCAAAGAAAAATACCCCGTCCTGGTCGCCATGGAAGAGAAGCTCGCTTCCATCCAGGTGCGCAACTGGGGGACAATCGGCGGCAATCTGGCGCATGCCGATGCGGCCGGCGATCCGGCGCCGGTCCTTATCGCCCTTAATGCAACGGTAACGATTGCATCGAGCGCCGGTGGGCGGTCCGTACCCCTTGAGGAATTCTATCCAGGGCTCTTTGAGACGGTTCTCTCGCCGGACGAATTGGTAACGGAGGTGCTCGTTCCCCCTCCTCCCGCGCATACCGGAACTGCCTATCAGAAATTCAACCTGTTGGAGAGCGATCAGGGCATTGTTGCCGTGGCTGTCTCGCTGAGCGTCAGTGAGACAGGCATCTGCCAGGATGCGCGGATTGTGCTGGGCAATGCGGCTCCTATCCCGATCAGGGCAAAGAATGCGGAAAAGTTATTGATCGGGAAAAAACTGAACGAGGAAATCTTTACGAAAGCTGGCGAGACGGCGGGGGCGGAAGCGGATCCGGTTGCCGACATCCATGCCTCGGAAGACTACCGGCGCCACCTGATTTCGGTGTTGACCAGGCGGATGACCAAGGAGGCCTGGGAGCAGGCCTGTCAAGCGTAGAAGGGGGTATTGCACTATGGAAAAACAACTGCTTCGCTTTTTGGTAAACGATCAGGAATATGAACTCTTCATCAATCCCAAGACCCTCCTCGTAGAGGCGCTCCGGGATCATCTGGGTTTCGCGGGTACGAAGCGGGGTTGCGACACGGCATCGTGCGGCGTCTGTACGGTCATGGTCAATGGAATGGCGGTAAAGAGCTGCTCAGTGCTTGCCGTGCAGGTGAATGGCATGAATATTACTGCCATCGAGGGTCTGGAAAAAGACGGGAAGCTCGATCCGGTCCAGGCTGCGTTTCTGGATGAGGGAGCCTTCCAGTGCGGCTTCTGCACCTCGGGGATGATCATGTCGGCAAGGGCATTTCTGAACGAGACTCCGGCTCCGAGGGATACCATGGAGATCCGCCGCGGCATCGAGGGAAACCTCTGCCGCTGTACGGGATACAACAGTATCGTCCGGGCAATTGATGCCGTGGCCAAAGGCAAGTACAGGGAGGGCGCGTGATGACAGCGAATAAATATTCCGTCCTGAATACACGGGTTCATAATGTTGACGGTTATGCCAAGGTAACGGGCAGGGCAACCTATACCTTTGACGTGAAGCTGCCCGGCATGCTTTATGGAAAGATCCTGAGAAGCCCCCATCCCCATGCCAGGATCATCTCCATTGATCCGACCGAAGCGTTGAAACTTCCCGGGGTAAGGGCGGTGGTGACCGGCAAGGATACCCTGGGGGTGAAACAGGGAATCTGGAGGCGTTATCCCGAGCTGTGCGACGAGCAGATCCTGACCATCGAGAAGGTTCGTTACATCGGTGAGCCGGTGGCGGCAGTGGCAGCCGTTACCGAAGAAATCGCCGAACAAGCGCTGGACTTGATCGATGTGCAGTACGAGGTGCTTCCCTTCGTTGACGATCCCATGGAAGCAATCAAGAAGGAAGCCCCGATGATCCACGAAGGTGTGGAGAGGAATGTGAATGTTACGCGCCACATCGAGTGGGGCGATGTGGAAGAGGCATTTGAGGAAGCGGAGTATGTCCGGGAAGACTGGTTCAAGTTGGGCGGCCAGGCGCACATGTGCATGGAGACGCGCGCGACCGTGGCCAGTTACACCTCCGATAAGAAGCTGACCGTCTACACCTCCACCCAGTCACCGTATTACCACCAGGCGCTGTTGGCCGGCGTGCTGGGACTGCGGGAAAGCGATATCCGGGTCATCGCTCACTACGTGGGCGGCGGTTTCGGCGGCAAGTTCGAGCTGGACGCCTCACAGTTCTGCGCCTCGGTCCTTTCCATGAAATTGTCCAAACCCGTGAAGATCGTCTTCACGAGAGAGGAGGATTTTATCGCCACCAAACGGCGTACCCCCATGTACTACTATGTGCGTACCGGCGTAAAGAAAGATGGTACCTTCTGTGCGCGCGAAACCCGGGTATTTACGAATGGCGGGGCTTACACGGGGATGGGCGCAACGGCCCTCTACCTGACCGGCTTCTTTCACTCCTTCCCGTACAAATGGAAGGCCTACCGCTACGACGGCTACCGGGTATACACCAATAGCCTCCCCTCCACGTCCATGCGCGGTTTCGGTGCTCCGCAGGCCATGTTTTGTTCCGAGCAGCAGATAGACTGGATCGCCGCCGACCTGGGGTTGGATATGATCGAAATCAGACGAAAGAATGCGCATACCGCGGGATACGAAGTCCCGGGTCAGGCTACCATCGGGAGCTGCGGCCTCAACCAATGCCTCGACAAGATCGAACAGTGGATCAAGGCCAAGGGTACGCTCCCGAAAAACCGGGCGATCGGCATCTCTGCAGCAGGCTTTATGACCGGCGGCATCTTCAACTGGTTCGATTCGCCCTATTCCTTCTCCTCTGCCGTCGTGACCATTAACTACGATGGCGTTGTGGAGCTTCATGTGGGCGCCCAGGACATCGGTCAGGGCTCCAACACCACCCTGGCCATGATCTGTGCAGAGGCGCTGGGAGTCAAATTAGAGAATATCAAGGTGCATTCCGGGGACACCGACCATTGTCCGGCAGACCTCGGGGCATGGGGATCACGGCAAACGCTGATGGCCGGCAATGCCACCAAGATGGCCGCGGAGGATGCCAAGAAGCAGCTCCTCGAATTTGCGAGCGCAAAATTCGGCTACAATATCATTTATGACCTCGATATCAAGGACAACTGGGTGCATAATGTCGCCCGGCCCGAGCGGGGCATGCATTATGCTGATCTGGTAAAGGAGGCGCTCCGGGGCAAAGACGGTCAGCGGATCATCGGCAGGGGTCACTACACCCCTCACCGCAAGGGCATGATCTCTCCCGCGTACAGCTACATGGTGCAGGCGGTTGAGGCGGAAATCGACGCGGAAACGGGAAAACTGTCCATCATTAATTGCACAACGGCCCATGATTGCGGTCAGCCGATCAACACACTCGGCCTGATCGGTCAGCTTGAGGGCGCTGCCTCCATGGCAGCCGGTTACGGCTACCTCGAGAATATGCCCGTTGAAGATGGCAAGGTCATGAATCCGAATCTGGTTGATTACAAGATCATTCGTGCGCCTGAGATGCCCGAGTGCGAGATCATCGAGATCGACACCTATGAGCCGGAGGGGCCCTACGGGGCGAAGGAGGCCGGCGAGGGCCTGACGAACCCGACTGCGGCGGCCCTCGGCAATGCGATTTTCCACGCCACGGGTCTCAAGATGAAACAGGCGCCCATTATGCCCGAAATGATCGTGAATGCCTTTAAGGAAAAGAAGAAAGAGGGAGGAACACCATGAGCCTGAAATGTCCCGTTTGCGGAAAGCTGAAAAAAGACCCGATTGACTGTGCAAGACATATGTTTGGAACGGGTGACAAGCCACACAAGGCGTGGTTCGAAGCCCAGGGATTGTCTTTTATAGACCTGCTCCTTTCGCAGGCCACCGAGCCCGGCAACAAGGCTTACATTGAGGTGGGTGAGCTGATCGTCAGGGCACAGCAGGGATAATCTTCAGCCGCCTTTTTTCATGATGAGAGGAAGACAATGATTATAGAAGGTAAGTTGACGGTGAAGGCGCCGATCCAGAAACTATGGGACATGCTGCTCGATCCCGCAACGCTCGGCTCGTGCCTTCCCGGCGCTGAAAAAATTGAAAAGATTGATGAAATAACATACGATGCCGTTGTAAAGCAGAAGGTAGGCCCCATCAAGGTTACGCTCAAATTCAGGAATGTCCTCACTGAATTGCAACCGCCACACCGCCTCGTACTGGAAGGCGAAGGAGAAGATGTCACCAAACTCGGCCACATGAAACAGAAAACCATCGTTGATCTCAGCGAGCTCGGCGACGGTAATGTGGACGTGTCATACAAGTCCGATGTGGTTATCGTCGGCAAGCTTGCCATGTTTGGTGACCGGGTCATGAGGAGCAAGGCCAAGGACGTGGAAAGGGAGTTTACGCAGAACCTTCAGGAAAAACTGAAAGGGAAGGCGTAAGCGGTGACCAGCGTACTCGGCACCCACAGAGCGCACCCTACTGCTCCTACTTCTTCACAGGACCGATTGGCCAGACCACTTTGCCATAGTACTCATTGAGCACCTGGGCAAGGCCCGTGTAAACTGCGGAAGCGCCGCAGATTAATCCTTCCCAGCCTGCCAGTCGCGTAATGCCTACGATACCAGTGGCATCGCCCAATGCCAGCAGCCAGAAGAGAATGACAAGCGATAGGAATATGAACTGCAATGCCCGATTGAGTTTCAGCGTGGCAAAGAACATCACGAACGTGAAAATCCCCCACATCGTCAGGTAGGCCACCATCGCACCCGGTTCCGCCGCTTTGCCCCAGCCCATCGTGGGGAAGACCAGTAAGGCGACCAGTGTGAGCCAGAACAGGCCGAATGAGCAGAAAGCCGTCATGCCGAAGGTGTTGTTTTTCTTCCACTCCATAATGCCGGCAATGACCTGGGCGACACCGCCGTAGAAGACGCCCATCGCCATAATCATCTTTCCCTTTGCTTGAAAATAAATTACGATGATCGAGAGAGATAAAGCCTAGGGACAAATCATATTTGAACCTTCTCGTAAATAGGTTCCCGGGGCTCCAGAAGGTTAAGGAGAAGGTTGATGGGTTTACAGAGCTATAAGAGAAACGACGTCTGATATATGCTCTTATGCGAATGAAAAGTCAAAGTGATAATCTCCTTTTTTTCATCATTGATTACCGTTCGAAAGGGTGGGGCTCTGCTGCAGGAGGGACTATAGGGAGTTGGAACGGTTAAGCCCGGATGAATTGTGCCTTAAATATTTCTTGCGCTATTCGCGAATAGCGAATATCATGCGGCCATGAATCTTAAACCCCAGGACATATATATCCTTTTGAAGCTCGTCGCATTGGGTGAAAGCCAGTGGTCCTATGCATCCGTGGCCGGTGATTTGTTCATGAGCGCTTCCGAAGTCCATGCCGGTATCAAGCGTGCCGTTGCCGCACGTCTACTGCAGTCCCCAAGCGGGCATCCCCTGAAAAAGTCACTGGAAGAATTTCTCATTCACGGCATCAAATATGCTTTTCCACCGGAACATGGCGGATTGACCCGGGGCGTCCCTACCGGATATGCAGCGCTACCGCTGAAGGACATCATTTCTCAGCCGAACGAACCACCCCCTGTATGGGCGGACCCAGAAGGCGATACGCGTGGTTATGAATTCTCCCCTCTGTACAAGACTGTCCCGAAGGCTGCGTTAAAAGATCAAATCCTTTACGAATTGCTGGCTATCGTTGACTCCATCCGCGACGGAAGAGCCCGCGAAAGAGTGATTGCCATCGAAGAGCTCAAGGCTCGATTGGGATCAGGATGATCAAGAACAAAGACATGAATATTCGGATGATCATCCATGTGGCCAAACGTCTTGGCGATCTTAGGGATAAGGTCGTTTTCGTCGGGGGTTGCGTCACAGGAATGTTCATTACCGATCCAGCCATGCCGGAAGTCCGTGCCACTCAGGATGTGGATGTCATTGTCGAGGTTGCCTCACGGATGGAGTATTACCGGCTTGAGGAAGAACTTAGGCGCAGGGGTTTCAAACAGGATATGAGTGAAAATGCACCGGTCTGCCGCTGGCTGGTTGATCTGATCAAAGTCGATATCATGCCGACTCAGGAAGAGATACTGGGGTTCTCCAACCGCTGGTATCTACCAGCGATAAAGAACGCGGATCTTATTGAATTGGAGAACGAACTGACCATCAAGCTTGTATCGCCCCCTTATTTTCTGGCAACCAAGATTGACGCTTTCAAAGGCCGCGGTTGCGGCGATTATATGGCCAGTCACGACATTGAAGACATCATCACGATCTTGGATGGCCGACCGGAAATCGTCCCTGAAATCAGAAGCTCCTCGGATGATCTTAAAGATTTTCTGTCACGAACATTCACGATTCTATTGGCAAATGATGAATTCCTCGATTCGATTCCCGGCCATCTTTCGCCTGATCGTGCCAGCCAGACGCGATTGCCTCTGCTCATCAAGAGATTGGGTGAGATAGCAAAAATATCTGAATAGAAGATATTTATCTCGTTATTATCATAATTATTTTTTATGACAGAAAATACAAAGGTACGTATCTAATTTATCGCCCTTCAATGGAAGGGGAACTGTGTGGAAAGGGTCGCCCGCAATTTTCGTTCCCCTTTGTGATGACAGACCGTCAAGAGAGCTTTATATGTAATTATTCCTCTGATTTCATCGGTAACTCAAGACCTAAAAAGTTGAGGACGTGTGATCCCTCCATCCCGGAAGCGTTCCTGTCCGGGCGATGGCGAAATTGCCGAGCAAACGACACCGCAGAATCAGCAGCAAATGACCGCCGGTTTGTACCTGAAGCGCTATTGGCGGATCGACGAGGTGGCCGGTTACTTTGCCGTTTCAGAGCGGACCATCTACCGGCTCGTGGATGACGGCGATTTGCATGCGATCCGGATCCGGGGGTGCCGCCGGGTGTCGCTGGAGGAAATCAAAAAGTTTGAGGAGAGGCTGGCGGAAGAAGCGCCATTTTGAAAGTCCTTGCCGTGATTCTTGCAGCGCTTGTCCCGTTTTCCGATTGCCTCGATCCTGGAGCGGTCGAGGAAGCTACGCTTGGTCAACCACGGATCTTCAGCGTCAGACGAATGAAGGTCCGGCAGGGCATTAATCCTAAGACGAAGGAGCCGATCACTTTTCTTCGCACTGAAACCTGTCTCTGGTACGGAGCCGAGGTCACCCTCTTTTGGGGTAAGGGGGGGGCACAAACTCTTTTCGGTCTCGTTAGAGGATCTGCACAGCCGAAGCGGAGTATTATCCTTGACCTCACCGGGAGCCTGCGGCGATTCGGTGTAGCTAATGTTTAGCCCCCTATATTGTTATCTTCATAACCTTTGCGATCATTTTCCCGCCACGGCTCTTTGAATTAAGATATGCGGCTCTGGATTCTCCAGCACCGTACACAATTATATTGGGCTGTTCCGACAAATCCCACTTTTCAGCGTGTCGTGTTACTATAATAGCAGTATCGTCTCTTTCTTTTTTTACCCTTGGTACAACATAGTTATCGACAAATTCCTTCATCAGCTTCGGGCTGCGCATTTTATTGACTACCGCTTTCTTTAGCCCGAAGATTTTTGAATGATACGGGATATACTCAAGACATGCTATGGACTTAGACAACATCGACAACGCCTCTATATAAGGGACGTTCCTCTGCTCAGACACCTTGTCTATTATATCACCAAGTCGGTTTGTCCAATACTTGTAGCCGCCAAACCATGAAAACAATGGATTAAGTTCCATAAATGGAAAAGGGAAATCGTTGTACATCCGCGGTTGTCGCAGTTGTTGAATTCTTGCTTTACGAAATTCTGGATTATTGTATTCGGCATAGTAATCATGCGGTCCAAAGCCGGGATTTAGTGTAAGAATGTATATCTTTGCATTCAGAATGTCTCCATCGTATGGAATAGGGATCAGTCCGTCATGAATTCGGTCATCTTTTTTTACAAAATTGTCGCGACCTATATAATCTTCAAAACAATTATACGAAAGGCGCAGCTCCTTCTTTTCGATAAGTATTTCATCTTCCGTCAAAATGTAGGGAGGTTTAGATAATGACATGCTCCGCCAAGCTGATAACAATTCAATTGCTGACTTATTCATAATCCTCCTGCTGCTAACGCTGGCCATGAGCCGACCGGGCCACAGACGCCGGACTGAAAACCACCAGCGGTTATTCCCGGTCGGCTCGATGGCTTTGTTGTACACTGTCTTTTTTTATTCAATTCTTAATTCCCCGATAAATGTTCTTTAACGGCTTGCAGTATTCGCAGAATTATGAATTTGTTCTCTGGCGCGTTGTTTACAAAAAGCGGGCTGGGATGCGGCATTTTAATGAGAGTGATGTCGGGGAAATAGGCTGTTATTAATGTTTCTGCTTTTTGAGCTTTTCTACCACCGAGAACGATTATTCTTAACTTTGGCAAGAGGGATAAAAGATCTCGAAGATACTTTTTGCCTTCGTCGATGTCATTTTTGTTTGCCGGACGAATCTTAGTTCCTGTTCCGATATACCACGGCACAACATTCCATGAAATTGTTAATTCCCTTGGTAAGTCGGCTTGTTGATTTAGTTCAAAGAAATTCTTTGCTGATTCGTCAGAATTATTACGAGAAATAAAACCGCTGAAGACCGCCCGAGGGCCTGGTGCCTCAAACAGGAAGAGGCATTTTGCATTTATTCCGCCGTCCAGTGGGTCGAAATACGGAATTTCTCTGTTAAGGCCGGTCTCTTTTCTAATTGTTTCAACGAAATTTGTCAGGGGTAATATATGTGGCTTGGATATTCCGGCAAGGCGAGATTGAATTGCCATAGGGTTACACAAGGACTTGGGTTTATCAATGCCGTTATTCATATTTTATTTGTGTGTACAACAAGTTATTCTAAAGTTTCCGGATAACTCCACGCCCCACGGGAATCTTCAGGGCTCTATGCAATGACCGTTTATCTGTTGTCTTTGCGGTCGCTGACTACCGGCTTCCCCTATCCCTTTCTAAATATTCCAAAATGACACTAATCTCGTGACAATTTTTTCACAACCATTTTTTTATCTTTCCGTATACCATATCAATATAAAGATTATGAAGAAGATGGAGGATTCAATATGCTGGCAATTCACAGAGTCGGCCGTACACATCATAATTTACGCGTTAATTATTGATTTGTCCGGTAAGCCTTTCTCCGTGAGACGGATGACATGTGGCCAGCTTTTTATGTTTAACGGTACTTCTCCAGCAACCGGATGAATTGAGCATTCTTCCTGAAGCGATCCCAATCGGAATCCCTTTCGATGTGATCGGGTTCCCTGAATCCTTTCTTAAAGGCATTCTCAAGGGACTCCAACGCCAATCCGTCCTCTTGCGAGAGGGCATAGGTGCAGGCGATGCCGTAGTAAGATTCAAGCATATCCGGATCAATTTTCAGGGCTTGATCAAAGGCGGCAAGAGCCTCCTCCTTTAGCCCTCTTCGTCTTGAAAGAAAAACCCCCAGGTCATGGTGGCCAAGCGCATAGTTCTTGTCCATCTTGATGGCGCTTCGCAGATATTTCTCGGCCTCATCAAACTGTCCTAATTCATCATATGTATCGCCAAGCAGGTTATGGTACTCTGCAGATTCTGGTTTAAGCTCCAAGGCCCTCCGGAAATTTTCAAGAGCATCGTCGTATCGTTTCATCCAGTAGAACATCATGCCCAGATTGAAATAGGTGAGTGTGACGAGACCAAGATTTTGACGGAAACATGCCTCTGCTTCCTCAAATCGTCCTTGCTTTGTAAGGGCCACGCCCAGATTTTCCATGGCGGCTATGCTGAGGCTTATGCGCTTACACTCCTTGTCCGGGTCATAGCGCAGCGCAACTTGAGCCGATTTTTCTGCCTCTGGATAATTTTTTAGTTTCAAAAACGCACGACTTATCTCGTAGTGAGTATTGCCGGAATCATGCTTCAATCGAATTGCCTGGCGTAGCGCCTCAACAGCCTTCTCTGTTTGATCAAGATCAATGAAGGCACTTCCGATATCGTGCAAGATATACGGATTATGTGGTTCGATTTCTGCTGCCTTTTGGAATGCCTTCAAAGCCTCTTCCACTTTTTCCTGATTCCGTAAACACTGGCCTAACTCACGCCAGAGATCTGCATTACAATCATCAAGCTTCAGGGCCTCCCTTAACTGCTCTGCCGATTCATCGAATGCAGACATGGAACCATAGAGATCTGCGAGTGTCCGACGTGTCCTGATTTCATGAGACTTCTCATTCATTTTAGGCAATGATTGTTTCCCAACGGCAATGGCGGCCGCCAAATCCCCCCTGGAGGAATGGATTTCCATGAGCTTCCAGTGGAAGGGTGGTCTATCTGGATCGAGTTTTATAGCTCGGCCGCACCAGTCGGCGGCTCCCTCCGAATCTCCCATGAGTAGGCGAGCACGGGACATGTTAAAGCAGTCCCAGCCGTCCGCACCAGCGATCTCTATGGATCTAAGTAAGCAGGGTTCAGCATTTTCCGGATCGGATAATGCCAGGAGAACGACCCCCCGCAGGTACCACGCGTATGCATCATCTGGCTGGAGATCGGTCAAGTGCTTCGCGACGATTTTCGCTTGGGGAAATTCATTATCCGACATTAGCTTCTGGAGCAGTCGTCGGTAGAGATTCAGATCGGCCTCACTCCACGTCCCGTCCGTATCTGTGATTCGCTCCTTTTGTTTTGCCTCAAGGGGTGACGTCGCTTGTACTGACATGGAACTATCTGAAGACGAGCCCTCCTGTCGCTGTTTAGGTTTGTTTGTGTACTTGATCACTTTTCCCATAATACGGTCCTCCTTTATGACAACCCTTAAAGAATTCGTCCTTTCTCCATCATTCATCGCCATCTATCACCTTGTCCGGTAAGCCCTTCTCTGAGAGACGGATGACATGCGGCCGGCCTTCTCCGTTTCCGTGATTTGAAAAAAGGCCGTATGAATCACCGTGTCTTCATGCACCAAGGCGGAACCGACGATCTTCTTTCCTTCGTAGCGGTAATCGCGACCGTAGCCGACAGAGTCAAATGGCTGTTCCGTGCACTGGAGTATCTTTTTCAGGAATGTACTGGCCTTCTTCGCGGGTGTTTCTTTTCCCTTTACCGGCTTCTCCGTCAGGGCATCCATGACGTAGCTCCGGATCAGCTTGGGATGGAGCATCCTGAATGCCGCTGCGCGGGAGACCCTGTCCAGGCCGATGACTTCCCCGTTCACAAGAACGAGAAGACCATTCTGATCGGCAACAATCGGAAGACGCTCTAAAAAGGCTTCCATGTCTTTCTGCTTTGCTTCCAGAATGTCTTTCATCGCTCCTGTGGTGGAACTGACGTTATTGATGTGAGCCTGAATCGCGATTTCGTCCCAGACGGCCCCCTGATCAGACAGGAATGAGCGCATGGTTTTGAGGTTCTCGTAAACGGAGGCGTTCTTGATGCTTCTGAGTTTGGCAGACATGATGTGACCTGATTCCTCAAAGCGAGCGGAGCGATAGGACCAGCGTCCATGTTCGGTACAGCTAACGGGAATGAGCGTTTCCGACTTTTCCTTGAGCAGGATGGTTGTGTTGAGTACGCGGTTCTGCTTCGCTCCCGAGAGCTCTTCGCCATCGAGGAGCAAAACGGGCTTTTCACCCCGATTGATGACCTTCAGCTCCGGAACCTCTCCCCCCTCCGTTACTTCGGTGACCGTCAGGAACTGGCCCTCCAGCGCCTCCTTCATGGTCAGGTAATCCGGTCCGGAACCGTTTGCGCTGATCATGGGAATGACGGCCACATGATTGTGGACCTGAATCTCCCCGAACTTTATCCCTTCCAGGTGTCCTTTAATGATCGCTTCCATCTTTTATTCCTCCTTTCCCTCTTTTGTCTTGACCTTAGGTGCTTTTTCCTGATAATTCCAGACCAGAACGACAAAGGTGCGTCGCATTATTTTGGGATTGCATTTTATTATCGGTGCTGAAGGAGGGAAGGGCGATGGCACGTGAGCAAAATGTGCAGACAAAACTGATCCGTCTTGGGCAGACGCTCCGGATCTTCATGGAGAAGGATAAGGTCTCCAGCAGTTGGCTCAGCAAACAATTCCAGACCACACCCCGGACAATCCAGCGTGACCTGCTTCTCCTGAAAGAATCAGGTTTTCCTCTTCATGAGATCCAGAAGGGGGTCCACCAGATGAGCAAGGATCTGGTCAAGAATCTTGAGGTTTTTGACGACACGGAGCTTGCGCTGGTGGTGGCCCTGAAGAATATCGTCGGGCAGTTGGGGCAGCCCTTCCAAAAGGCGGCCGACGGCGTTCTGGACCGGCTTTATGACTGCGTCACGACCATGCCGGTTTTCGTGAAGATTGATGATGCGATTCCGCTCGACGGCGCCCTGCTCAGCCGGATTGTCAAGGCCATCCGGGAGAGGAAACAAGTGACCTTTCAATATGCTGCGGACAAAGGACCTCATCCCGTTCAGATGGATCCCTACCGGGTCGTCTATTTCAGCGGCTTCTGGTACCTCATCGGGAATGAACCCGCTACCGGTATCCTCAAACGCTACGCCCTCGACAGGATCAGTCATTTCCGGCTATTGAAAACATGCTGTCAGGACGTACCCGAAGACCTTGATGCCGTCCTTCAAAAAAGCGCCAACATCTGGTTCACCGAGGAGCAGAACCTGGAGGTCACCGTTCTGATTGATGCACAGGTGAGTCACTATTTCAAGCGGCGGAAGATGTTCCCCACTCAGGAAATCAAAGAAGAAAGGCCGGACGGGTCGCTCGTCGTCACCTTCCGGATGGGCCAGTACGAGGCGATCCGGAACATCCTCAAATCCTGGATCCCCAACATCGTGATCTTGGAGCCGGAAGAATTCAAAAAGGATTTGCTGGAGGATGTGAGGAGGTGGGTCCGAAAGCAGGGGAAGATATAATTATTCAGGGGAATTCCCGACCACCCACCCCAGAAGAGGCAAGGGCCGCGCCGCCGGGGGCGTCACGGCTCGTGCATTTTCGGCAGGTGTAGATTTTTAGATTGGTTGACCAGGTATTGTCTGATTAAATGGGACTTTATTTATGGCGTTTGGAATTTTTTCATCATTTCGTCATCGAACGTGACGAGCTCTGTTTCATCATACCCTATCCCGCTGCTGCCGGATCTCATCGACGGCGGAAACATGATCCCACCTGACGGATATCTTCTCTCCCAGCGACTTCCAGGCGTTGATCTTGCGGTCGGCTCTGACAGCGGGCTGCACCTTCAGCAGTATCATCTCTTTTCTGATTTCGTTCAGTTCATGGACAACCCTGTCCAATCGCTGTTCCATTGCGGTAGGCATGGCAAACCTCCTCTCCTGCATTCATTCTTCCGTTAAAAATCATCTTCCAGTGCCCTGTCGGAAGATGTTGGTGTCGATCTCATTATAGCATCACTGCTTCGTTATTTCATTATTAAAAACGACAGCCGCGATATTCCTGGTCGGATCAGCATTCAAGACAGCATGCCTCCCGATTTTTCTGGCGGCTCTAACGGATGTGACTAAAATCGTTATAATTTCTTGACAGTGCCGTTTCCGTGAGATAGAAGCAGGCCGCAAGAATGAACGTTTACTCATTTACGGGCGGGAATTGAATCATGAAAACATCAGACAAGCGCAGCGACATCATGCAGGCAGCCCTCGAACTCATTGCGGAACAGGGCTTTCATCGCACCCCGATGGCCGAGATAGCCGCAAAGGCAGGCGTGGCCGCTGGAACGATCTACCGGTATTTCGAGAGCAAGGACTCGCTTATCAACGGGTTGCACCGGGAACTGGAAGACAAAATCATGGCAGTTCTCCAGGGAAGCTATCCATCCGGGAGGCCCCTCCGGGAAAGATTTATCTACCTGCTCAGGGAACTTATCCGATATTTTATAACGAAGCCTCATCATTTCCGTTACATGGAGCAGTACTACAACTCTCCGTACGGAATCTCCCTGCACCGGGACAAGCTTTTGGGTAAGTCCGGCAATCACGATATCCTGATGGATATTTTTGCAGAGGGAAGCGAGCAGCAGGTTCTCAAAGATTTTCCGAAAGCAGTGCTGTTTGCCCTGGCCTTCGGTCCTCTGATCTCTCTGATGCGCGACCATATAGCCGGCTTCATCGCCTTGGACGATCCCCTGATCGAGAAAATCACTGAAGCCTGCTGGGATGCGATCAAAAGGTGATGCCCATGGTTCTCTCAAAATGGTATCATTCGGACGTGATCGACAATGGGTCGCCAAATTTCAAATAACAGAGGTGTTGCATGCAGATTTATGACAGAGCCAAACGCGTTGCCGCCGGGGTTGTTCTCAGCGGGATGTTAATCTTGGGCGCTTGCGGACAGCAGACCACTACCGGCGGACCGCCACAAGGTGGACCTCCGGAGGTTGCCGTCGTAACGATCCAGCCGCAGCGTCTGGTGATGACAACAGAGCTGACCGGCCGGGCATCCGCCAATCGGGTCGCGGAGGTTCGCCCGCAGGTGAGCGGCATCATTCTGAAACGCCTGTTTGTGGAAGGTTCTGACGTGAAAGCCGGCCAGACGCTCTACCAGATTGACCCGGCTCCCTTCGAGGCAGCGCTGGATAGTGCCGCGGCAAACCTTGTCTCCATACAAAAGGCAGCCGCCCGTGCCCAGGCGGCTCTGGCGGCGAGCCTCGCCGCTATAATC
>Ga0208373_1002125_pt1 | contig 23046 bp, 26 predicted proteins | sample RifOxyC2_FD_184036 | JGI IMG/M metagenome (GOLD analysis project Ga0208373, IMG submission 184036) | Soil microbial communities from Rifle, Colorado - Rifle Oxygen_injection C2 (SPAdes) | ecosystem: Environmental > Terrestrial > Deep subsurface > Rock core/Sediment | place: Rifle, Colorado... | reverse complement strand
ATAATTCTCTATTCTCTTCCCCTTCATCTTTTAACACTTCAAGAAAACCGACAACATGATCAAGCTCAAGCTCGGAAAAGCCTTTGTCAATTTTTTCTAGAATCAGTCCTTTGTAATACTCTTTTATCTCTCCTTTCGAATGCTTATATAGAAGAGTCCAACCTTCTATACTTTTTTTATCATGCAAATCTCTCTGGTTTAATCTCTGTTGCGAGTGAGCGGTCAGTCCCGCAAAAAGATGTATATCCGATTCTTCCCAGGTAATTCCGGTAGTTTGTTGCACTTCAACCCAGGTTTTTGGAGTAGATGGAGAGGCAACACCTATTGCCCTAGCAGATAATTCGTCAACTGAAGAAAACAGCTTTCCGGTAGAATGGCCTGTCACAGGCAAAGCACGTGCTTGCTGTAATCTGGAAGATATTTGCAATCCACTCAAGGATGACCCGACTAATTTAATGCCTGACAATAAAGACCCTCCTTTGACATTAAAGAGGCTGTAATTTCACACATGTATATCGCTAAATTTAGAAGTGAATTTCTTATTATCCAGAAGAAGAATGGGGAAGAGCCTTGTGACAAACTACAGGCTGTTTAAGTATTTCCAAAAGCTGAAGAGACTAAGACCCCTACAAAGTAAGTAGCCAAAAGGACGACAAACGTTATGCAAAGATGCTCTAAAATAACTCTAAAAGGTTTATCGCCTTTGCTTTTAGCAATAAACAGGCTAAACAGGCTCAAAAGTAATAATCCCCAGAAAATACTTATATAAATAGCTAAGTTTAAATCAAACAACAAAAGAGGAATCACAAAAGTAGAAGCAAATATAAATTTTGAAAAGAAGGTGGCAATTGTAGCTTCCCAAACATCTTTATGGCAATTATCTTCTTTTGCTTCTTCAGACATATGTATCCCCATCGCGTCAGAAAAAGCATCAGCAATGGCAATAGTTAACACCCCTCCTATAACAGCTATTCTTGAATGAGTTCCGGACGCTAAGCCGACCATTAATCCAAGCGTCGTAATAATGCCCGAAGTCAGACCAAACCCTAGCCCCGTTAAAAACGATTGCTTAAACATAATTTTGATATTTTATCACAAAATATTATTAGCGTCGCCTGAATTATTCCATACATATGCTAAAATAGACCTATGCAAAAGAAACCGATAGATCTTATAATTTTTGACTTTGACGGGACGCTTACAAACTCCATTCCTCCGGCAATTGACGCGATTCAATCGATGATAAAAGAGCTTGGGTATCCTTACAAAACAAAAGAAGAGATAAATTCTTATGTAGGTTATGGTGAAATATATCTTGTTGAAAATTCCATAGATAAAAAAGATATGAAGACAATTCAGCAGGCGATGGATGTTTATTTTGGTTATTATAAGAAAGACGGCATAAAAAATGTAACTTTTTATCCAAATGTCATCAATACGCTTCAATTTCTTAAAGAAAAGAAAAAGGCTATAATTTCAAACAAGAGATATGAGCTTATGAAAATAATTTTAAAAGATCACGGGATAGAAGATCTTTTTATTGAAGTTTTTGGAGGGGATAACGCTCCTTGCTTGAAACCCGATCCATGCGCAATCATAAAAATAACAAATGAGAACAAAATTCCAAAAGAAAGAACCCTTTTTGTAGGAGATATGACAATTGATGTAGAAACAGGTAAAAACGCGGGGGTTGCAACTTGTGCTGTAACCTACGGGTTTGACCCAATAGAAAAACTGAAAAGATCAAACCCTGATTACTTAATAGACGATTTTTCTCAACTAATAGAGATCCTAAGCTAAAAAGCGGAAAGTCATCCTCTCCGCTTTCTGCTCTCTACTTTCTAATTCGTTTTTCCGCTTTTTTGCATGTCCTCCATCATATCTTCCATCATATTCTCCATCATATTTTCCATATCCTTTTTATCCATTTTCTGCATTTTGTCCTTATTCATCATATATCGCCCCATCCCTTTTTTCATCCCCATCCCAGGTTCCTTCATTCCCATGCCAGAAGGAGAAGATACAATTTTAACTGTTCCATAAAACAAAGTAACAAGTACAACAACGGCCAAAACTCCCGATAAAATTTTGCCGATTAGACTTTCAATCCCATCCCCTTTTTTAGCCGAAACCCAAACAATAAAAGAAAACCCCAACAAAACAAGCGAGACCAAAAGCAAATCCCAAAACATAAAACTGTTCATACTCCCCATCATTCCACACAGACCCTGTTCCATCATCATAATAAACCGCCTCCTCTTTTAATATCTTCAAATTGTATCTTTTAAAAAATAAACTTGCAACGGTTAAAAATACCTTTAAATCAGATTTTTTTCTGCTATTTTTATTGCTTCATATTATTCATTGCTCTTATGATAAAAAGTGAAATTTTTCAAAGTTCTGTACGACAACTACACAGATATTTGTCAAATTAAAGTAGACAAACATCAATATAAGAGTAAAATATGGGGTCAGAAACCCCATCAGGAGGTTCGATAAATAATATGGACGGAATTTCAGGGATAAGTTGTTTTAGTTGGTCAGCACTTAGTTTCTTTCCTTCTAGTAGTTCAGAAGAAATCCAAAATGAAACACCCATGGATGCAAAAGGAATATTAAAGGAATTTAATAAAAACAAAAGAATACAAGATATTAAAATCGGTCAGGTGTCTTCTTTAACCCAAGAGACAATGGCTGTGACATCCATAAACACAGATTTTATGATCATTATTAATAAAGCTCTCTTCTTTTTAGGATATTTAACGACTGCAGAGACCTCTGTTCCTAATTGGTCTTGGAAAGTTTATAGCAATGATACTGTAGTAGCTCTTTCACAATTTGAAAGAGACAACTCTATCACGCCTGGTACGATTGCAGGAACCCCCGCGCCTGGAAAAGTGATAGGGAAAACAATCCTAAATACCTTAGAAAGAGAGTTAAAAAAACCCGCAAATTCTTAATTCTTAAGAATTAGGGAAATAATCAGACCATCAATATCTTAGCCGGTGGGAAGCCGTTAAAGTTTGGAACCGCAGAGGCACAAGAATACGCGCCTATATTTCTCACATAAACAATATTGCCAACCTCAAGCTCGGGGAGATCTTCACTTAACGAAATAGTGTCAAGAGAGTCGCATGTAGGCCCGGCTAACGCACTTAAAAATCTCTGCCCTCTTCGCAGTGTCTTGTATTCATACTTGCAGTGATCAAAAATAATTCCTGAAAAATCGGCATATACACCGTCGTTTAAATAATAATAATTCCTGTCGTTCCTATAGCTCCTACCCACAACCTGGGTAACAAGCGTACCCGCAGGCCCCGCAAAAAATCGCCCCGGCTCCGCGATAAATATTGTCTCCTTGGGGAAAAGCCTCTTCATCTTTTTGCGGATATGCTTGGCCATCTGCTTGAGCATTACATGTTCATCCCTATCAAAATGCCTGATGGGAAAGCCTCCGCCAATATCAAGCATTGTCAGGTTGATTCCGACCTTTCGCGCCTCACTAAATATCATAGATGATATTTCCAAGGCTTGAATATAATTTTCCACATTCAAACATTGCGACCCCACATGAAAACAAACCCCTTTTGGATAAAGCCTCAAAGATTTGGCCTTCCCCAAAAGAAATATAGCCTGGCTTGGATCCGCGCCAAACTTAAGCGACAGCTCAACAGTACTGCCGACATTTGGAACTTTAATTCTTAAGAGGACTTCCGTCCCCGGAGCATGCTTTGCTATCTTGTAAAGCTCTGCCTCATTGTCAAACGTCATGAGATTGACATTATTCTTATGTGCTTCTTCTATATCTTTCGCGGATTTTATGGTATTGGCAAAAATAATTTTTTCAGGTTTTGCGCCAAGACTCAAAACCTGTTTCATTTCGTTGGCACTTGCAACATCAAAGCCGCAACCCAGCTTTATAAATATTTTTATGATGTCAGGATGCGGATTTGCTTTAATGGCATAATAAGGCTCGATATTTGAAAGATGTCTCCGAAATAACCCAAACTGGCGCTTTAAGGTTTCTTGGCTTATAAGCATAAGAGGTGAACCGTGTTTCTTGACAAGCTCTCTTATTAGTTTTTCAATCGACACGAGTCGCACCAATTTTATGCACCGGGTTTACCAAAAAAGTCAAAAACTGCCAAACATCTTCTTCTTTTGGCGCTTGCATGTCAAAAGAAGTAAATTTTGTATTTAAATTTTTAAGTGGAGTCCAATCTACCGCTTTTGAATAAAATGGCTTTAAATATTCCATGGAAATATCAAGAATTTCCTCATGATCCAAATCGTCAGGCAGTAAAAATCCTCGCTTTGGATTTTTGATCATCCATATGCTTGCCGCAACAACAGATATCGCGACTTGAAGAGTTGTTGCCTGTTGCCCTGGGACTAATTTTCTTGCAGAGTGGATATCAAGAAGACTGCCTGTCCACCATGATTTGAAATCGTGCCCCATGAGAAGAACGCCTAATTGATCTTCTCCACCAATAATCTCATCATTCATAATCCTCTGTTTTTCTTGTATATGAAATTGCCTCATTTCAAGCTCATGGAGTGAGTTTATCGCAACATCGCTCGGACAGTAGGCATAATGAACTGTGGGGCGATAAACCGCTTTCCCGTTTTCCCAAACCGTCAGCCTGTCTGAAATACTAAACGCTTCACCATGGCGAATAACCATGCCGGTTATCTCTCCGCAAGGAACCCAGGATCTAACCCATGTTCTCATCCCAATAGTTGAAAGGCAAATCTGGTTTTGAGGACCCTCTTTATGGAAAAAAGCGTCTCTTGGCACATATCTTTCGTGTGTCCCCCAGCCCAACTCCGCAGGCGCAACCCCTTCCTCATAAAAACCTTCTATGCTCCAGGTATTTACAAACTCATTAACCTGTTTTGGTTTATTTGTAATTTGTGTATCTCGTTCTGATATGTGAATGACTTTTGTTCCGGTAACTTGAGAAAGTTTAGAAAAGTTTTTATCTTTTATATAAGTTTTTAACTCATCAATTCGAGAATCTTTTGGTTTTTCATCAACTATTTTTTGAGCAATTTCAATAAGAGCCTTTTTGGTAAAATGCGAAACAAGCCCCGGGTTTGCCCCATGGTCGACAACCGCAGTCGTACCATTGTTTTCTCCCCAACTTTTTATTTTTTTTCTCAATTCCATATGCCTTGCATAAAGGGTATATTTTGTAGGATCGTTGCGTCTGCCATCTTTGTACGGATCCCATTCTTCAATTGAGGTATTAACATAAAGAATGTTGTTTTCACGGCAAAAATCAAGTATTGCCATACATTCTATATTCCAGGCAAGATCAATTATAAGATCGCCACTACCGACAAATTTCAAAAAAAGTTCCTTGTAGTTCTCTTTTGTCATTTTGTGGTTTACATATTTAACACCTTTTGCGATAGAATCTTTTACGCGATGCGAATTATCAACAAAATCCATAATTGTCACATTCTGCGGAGACACGTCAATATGCCTTATGACAAGGGGAATAGCACATTGCGAGACAGAACCACAACCAATGATCAATATTTTCCCGTCAAATTTAACAAATTTTTTATTTAAAATATCTACCATTCAAACAACCTCCACTTTTTTTTATTTTAACAGATTAACCGCATTTTTGAAAGTTGATATTGTAATAAAAATCCTATATGTTACACTTTTTGAATAAACTATGCCATTTTTGGATAACAACGGATTACTTAACGAAACCTCTTTTTTATCAAGCAGTGCGAGCGAGTTTATAAAACAGATGGATAATAATTATATTTTTGAATTTGTCGCAAAACAAATTTACAGACTGGAACCTGATTCAAGTATTATCATAACAGAATTTGATCCTTACAAAAAAAAATATATATAAAACATGTAGTCGCAGAAGAGAAAAGGCTTAAAATTGCAAGCGGATTGTTAAAACAAAATCTAAAAAACTTTGGTTTTAAAATAAATACCACCGATTTTATCAATCGGGTAGACAGGCTTGGTCTTAAAGAATCAAAAAACCTTTATGAGCTGTCATTCGGTAAAATTCCAAGTATTATATGTTTTGCCATAGAAAAAGCAGTAAATATCAAAAGGATATATTCCACCCCCTTTGCTTTAAAAAAGGGGGATGTATTAGGCAGTGTCATTATTATAAAGCATACAGATTCACCGCTTAACCATGAAAATGCGCTAAACACATTTATCAACCAAGCGACGGTGGCTCTGCAAAAATGGAAAGTGCAAAGCGAACTTATAAATGCAGAAAGAAAATACTACCAGATATTTGAAAACGCCATAGAAGGCATTTTCAAATGCGCGCCAAACGGAATTTTTTTAGGCGTAAATCCCTCTTTTTGCAGGATTCTAAGCTATGAATCTACAAAAGAATTCCTGGGTTCTGTAAACAGCATAAACAATTTAAACAAGGCGCTTCTTGAAAAAATATTAAAACACAAGGTTAATTCCATTTCTGATCTTGAAAAACAGCTCCTTAATAAAAACAAAAATCTTGTCTGGGTTTCAATGAATATAAACATAATAAGAGACGAAAAAAACAATGTACTTTCATTTGAGGGGATGCTAACTGAAATAACCACACGAAAAAAATTTGAAGAAGAGCTAAAAAAAGCAAAAGATAAGCTGGAATTGGAAGTCAAAATAAAAACAGACCATCTCATTCTCGCGAATAAAGAACTAAATGATATAAAAAGGCTGTCGGAAATAGGAAAACTTGCCGCAAGCGTAGCGCATGAGCTTAGAAATCCTTTAGGAGTTATTTCTGCCGCTATTTTTAACATAAGGAGAAAGGCAAAAGACGAGAGTCTTGAAAAACATTTTGCGAATATAGAAAAAAAAATACTGGAAAGCAACCATATAATAAGCAATTTGCTTAATTATTCAAGGATTAAGATGCCTGCATACGAAAAAACCTGCATTTGCGAGCTGATTGATGAATGCGTTGATTCCGCACAAGCAAGGTTTAATGAAACAGAAATAATAGTCAGGGTTTCTTGTCTTCCGATAAAAGACATATCAATCGAAATTGATCCTTATCAAATAAGAGAGGTTTTAAACAATATTTTAAACAACGCCTTTCAAGCCATACTCCAAGATACGGGCAAAACAGGTGAAATAAAACTTGATGCGCAAATAGATGGGAATAAACTTTCAATTTCTATAAAAGACAATGGATGCGGAATTGATAAAGAAGACTTGGAAAAAGTTTGCGATCCATTTTTTACTAGAAAGACAAAAGGGACGGGACTTGGGCTGTCGCTTGTAAAAGAGATTGTAAAACTTCACAACGGAACAGTTGAAATAAAAAGTGAAAAAGAAAAAGGGACAGATGTGACCATCTCACTCCCTTTAAACAAGACGAGCGTGTTGCACAGGGAAAAAAGTCAATCATAAGCAGCTTATGCCTCTGGTTATGCCTACCTAAAAATGAAAGAATAATTTTATTAAAAGGAGGAACTCATATGAAAAATATATTTAAAAGTCTTGTTTCTTTTGTAACTCATAGCAAAAAAGGAGGAGGAATGGTGAAAAAAAACATAATTTTTGTAATTGTTTTATTTATTATTTTATTTGGATCGGAGTGTCTTGCATACAAGCCTGCCATCATAGGGGGAATAAGGGGTGGTGCTGCGTTGGGGCTAATGTTTGAAAGCGGCATTGCAACTAATGCAACTTTAAGATTGGGAGTTGAAGGCAATACATCAGATCCATCAGTGCTTGCTTTTATCGGAGGAAAATGGTTTCTTCATGAAGTAAGCAGCAGATTCCCGATGTTTTTAAGCGGTGGTATTGTGGGATATCTGGGAAATTCTTCAAATGTCGGTCCATATATTTCCGTTATTTTCGAACGGTTTATGGATGTGCCCCCTTTGTTTCTGGAGTTTGGTATAGATATGATTAATTACGGAAGAATGCAACTTCAGGTCGGATATTATTTTTGAGTGGAGGCGTATAATCGGGGCTTCAATTCTTTATAATCCAGAAAAAGCTCCATAGCTTTAATTTTAACGCCAGTGACACGACCGAGCCATATTCTCGCATCTGTATCATCTAATTCAGCCATCAACCTAAGCAATTTTATGGTTGCTATAGGCCTAAGCAAAGCAAGCATACTCCATGATATTTTCCCCAACTCTCCTTCTGTTGCCATTCCCATGCCCCAAGAATCCTGATCTATGTAAACGCCTTGGCGAAAACCCTCTTTAGTTATACTAAGCTCCTCACATTTTAAAATATTTTTTTCTATAACATCTAAAGCTTCTTGAATAAACGGCTTAGAATAATCCAAGATAAGCCCCAGATGCTTGTATAATGACCAGATTACAATCCAATTTTGTGATTGAGTAGCCAACAAAACCTTTCTCTCTGCAGCCTTTTCATATATAGATTTTATTATAAGATATGCGACATAGGTTTGAAGCCCTTCCTTCTTATGCCCATCAGCAATTGCCGCACCTTCCATCCAGATAAGTTTATATTGCCGCTGGGTCTTTCTCAACAATCCTTCTTTAACAGAAAAATCAGCTTCAATAGCAGAAAGCCCTCCTACCAATTTATTTTCAGCATTGAAAATGAAGACAGTAATATCGGGATCAGTCAAAAAATGGGAAACAATATCGCTTTCTTTCTTTTTTAGCCATGCAAATTCTTCTGCCAATGCTATATGCGCCTTTGAATCTTTTGCCAGCTTTTCAAGTTCTTCCTTATTTATAGATACCAATTTATATTTGTTGCCTTTAAAAGGAATAAACTCCAATCCAAGTTCTTCTAAACAACCAAACATGGTTTCATCCCCCAAAGGAAGATGTGCATCAAGAAGTTCGTTAAAATAATCTTTTAAATTCTCTCTACCAGCGCGAGATAACAAGCTATCTCTAGATATGCCTAAATCTCTTGTCATTATGGAGATAATTTTTGTTTTTATTTTTCGAGCAATCCCATCACTCAACAATTCATCAATATTTGGAGAAGAACTCCCACTAACGCCGTTTTCTTTTATTTCATATTGTTCAATTATCTCTGTAAATTTTGCAATAATGATTGTCCTGATCTCTCTAGGCTTATAATTTAGCCCTTCTAAACATGCTATTATAAACAAAAAATCCTTAAGATTATCGGAATGTGACCTATCCACCATGATTGCGAACCTCAACATTGTAGAATCTACTATAGGTCTTCTACCCCCAAAAGCTATAGCGCTTCCACCTCCAATTTCGGAAAACCCCAGGCTATCACAAATCCAGAAAAGTTTTACTTATAGAAGCCCTAAAGTAACTTACCCCATGGAAGAAAAGTAAACTCACGCTAGGGGTTATTTAAAGAAATAGCTTAAAACAAAGGCAATACAATAGGGGCTTCAGCGTTTTCTGTTTTTAGCAGGCACTTTTAGCGACTTTCCCTTTTTCCTGAAGGCCGAAGGATTTCCACCTGTCACTCGTTTAAATAATCTGATAAAAGTTTCCGGATTTTCGTAGCCAAGCTTGTAGGAGATTTCGCTGACAGTCATGCCGGTTTTCAAAAGAAGCTCTTTTGCGGAAGCTACTTTGACTTGTTGAACATATTCTTTAAAGCCAATTCCCGCCTCTTTTTTAAAAAGCCGGCTCAAATATTTTGAACTTAAAGAAACTGCCCTAGCTGCCCCTTCTAAAGAAACCTTTTTATAGCAATTACGTTCAATAAACAGCTTAACCCTCGCAACTTCGTTGTCAATTTCTCCCTTTTCCTTGTTTTGTTCTATCTGTTTTTTGCTAAAAATATTATCTATCGTATTTTTTAGTTTTTCCACATTAACAGGCTTTTCCAAAAAATCTTCCGCGTCTTCCCTTAATGCCTTAATTACAACTTCTTTTGAACCGTAACCTGTCAACATGATAACAGGAAGATTAGGATTGTCTCTTTTTATGCGGGATAAAACCTCCGTCCCTTTCATTCCTGGCATCATGTAATCAAGTACAATTAAATCGATTTCGTTTGGCTCTTTTAAAATTTTAAGAGCCGCCTCCCCATCCCCAGCCTCAAAAACCTCATATTCTTCAAGGCACTCTTTTATTTCTTCACGAAAAGCCTGCTCATCATCAACCAATAAAATATTATATGCCATAAGAATAATACCTCCTAAAAAACTATTTAACAGCCTTCAATCATTTATAATAGTTAATTTAATCAATTTATCGTTTTTTGGTAATGGCTATTTACACCATGAAATTGACTTTTTTACGCTTACCCGCTCAAAGTTTGTGTCTTGAAAATTCCATCCAATTGCTAATTCTTATAATATTATTTTTTGTTGTCGCTCTTCTGTTCCAGGGCTTATCGATTTAAAAAACCCGCGGGCAATAATCGGCAATGATTTCACATTCATCAATATTGTCTTCAATAAAAATGTCATATTCTTTGGCTTTTTTAAATTTTGTCCTCTCTTTTAAATGAAAAAGATCATTATAAGGGATATTATGTTTTTTAAGCCATCGCTTTGTCTGATTTTTTAATATAAAAAGTCTGCTTGTTACAAGATATATTTCATGCTCAAGAGACCATTTTTTAATTTTTTGGACTGCTTCTTCAATCGGCGAAACACCCTCTAAAACTCTTTTCTTCCAAGCGTCAATATTATAAAAAAATGTTTTAAATTTATTTTCGCGCAAGGCATAAACTATTTCATCCGCGGCATACTCTTTCCCCATAAACCGGTTAAAATGAGAGCTCAACTCATCAAAAGTATTTGCAAGAACATTGTCTATGTCAACGCCTATCTTCATACGTTCAAACTCCCGCATTCAACACTGCCCTTTTCCAGAATTTCCAAGGCATGTGGAATAACGAATAAAATTATTTCCAAACACTCTTTTACGGCCTTTGGGCTTCCTGGCAAATTGATTATCAGGCTTTTGCCTCTTGTGCCCGAAAGTGCTCTTGAAAGAATTGCTCTTTTATTGATCTTAAAAGACTCTATCCGAATAACTTCTGATATTCCAGGCGTTTGACGATCCAAAACATCATTGGTCGCTTCCGGCGTAACATCTCGGCAAGAAAGACCTGTTCCCCCTGTTGTCAAAACAAGATTGCAGGATTTATTGTCTACAAAATCAACTATTGCCTTGGATATCTCTTCTTTTTCATCAGGAACAATACAATATTCATAAGAATCCGCTTTAACAAGGGCTCTTATTGCCCTGCCGCTTAAATCTTCCCTCTCCCCTTTTGCCCCCTTGTCCGAAACAGTTATTATTCCAACTTTCATATAACTACAATCTCATCCCCTTTTTTTACAATACCACCTGCTAAAACTTTCACAAAAACGCCCTCTCTTGGCATTATACAATCGCCTGCCTGATAATAAATTTGGCATCGAGTAATACACTCTTTACCAATTTTAGTAATTTCAACCTCTGTTTCGCCAACTTTTAACTGCTGACCGATTTTTAGAGATACAAGGTCAAGCCCTTCTGTAATTATGTTTTCGCCAAAAGCCCCATCATCAAGCTTTAGTCCTTTTTTCCTCATCTCATCAATACTTTCAGAAGCAAGCAAGCTTACTTGACGATCGCCCCCCTTTGCATGAAAATCACCCAAAACTCCCAAATCTTTTATCAAGTTAATCTCCGGGACATAAAACTTCCGTCCCTTTTCTTTGTTTATACAGGTCGCTTTAACTTTTGCCATAAATATATATCTCCAATCTTCATTTTTTTATCAACCGCTTTGCACATGTCATAAATAGTTAATGCGGCAACGGAAACAGCTGTTAACGCTTCCATTTCAACTCCTGTCCTGCCTGTGCATTTCACAGTAGAAGTAATTTCTATGTGATCATGAAATATTGTGCAATCAATTGAAATATCATCTAATAGTAAAGGATGGCATAATGGGATCAATTCTGATGTCTTTTTTGCCGCCTGGATCCCTGCAATTTTTGCGACAGTTAAAACATCGCCTTTTTTAATTTGATTTTCTTTTATTAATTTAATAGTCTCTTTTGACAGAAAAATAGACCCTTTGGCAACTGCTACTCTTTTAGAAACAGCTTTATCGGAAACATCAACCATTTTAGCTTTGCCTTTTTTGTCTGTGTGAGAAAATTTTTTAGACACGATGTTTTACTTTAATTTTATCAATTATTTCAAGTCCAAGCATTTCAACAATATCTTGAGGGAGAAGAAGCATTACTGCGCCTGTATCTACCATTCTGTCATTTTCTAGTTTGAGCATTGTTCTGATTTCTCCCATTAAATTCACCTCTTTATTTATGTTAATTATACCAAAATTCCCTTAAAATTCAAATTTCACTTTTTTTTAAAAAAAAGTGAAATTTTTTGCATTAGTGCACGAGAAATAAAAAGAGTAAAAAGAGGTAAAGGAATATTGCTTTGGCTCGCAATAAATAAGAAACTCTCATAGAAGTTTTAGTTCTTTTCTTAATTTTAAGAAGAAGGGGGTAAACTAATAAAAATAATAATATGATGTAATCTAAATTGGAAAAAGTTTGTGTGTGTACGTGAAATAAAATAAAAAAGGAGAAAACAAAAATGTCAGGATTGAATGGAGTTTCAAATGGTCTTAGTTCCAGGTATTTTAGTGCGCCCCAGATTATAGGAAAAAAAGATGATAAGGGAGGCAAAAAGGTCGAGGAGAGTAAAGAGGTTAAGACCCATGCTGTTGCAAAAAAATCTCAGCAAACAAGACCTGCTTTACCTATACAAATACAAACAGAAACATCCCAACGCGGAGCAGTTTTAGCTACCGGCAACATGAGTATGTTTGTAACAGATGGAGATGTCCTTGTGTCAGGAGAGGTTCCTATAGCAAAAGAGACATATGGTGGATCTCTCGCTTATGCAACTTCTTTAGAGTCTCTTAATGTTGGGTTTAATAGAATTCAAGGTAAAGTGGTACAAGCGGTTGCTGGTACATGGGATGAGAATACGGATGCTTTTGGCGGTGATATTGCTTTGCTTACAGATAGAGGGGAAGTTTGGGTTCTAGGAGATAATTTATTTGGAGAAATAGGAGGAACATGTGGAACATCAATTAATAGCTTTCAAAAATTGGAGCTGGATCCTTATGGTGATGGTTTTCGGGCAATTTCTATTTCCATGGGTGGCGGTGCTTTAGTTATTTCGGGAATTAATCAAGAGGGTCAGCCAGTTGTTAAAAGTTTGGGAAATAATGAATTTGGGCAATTAGGCCACCCAACATATACAGGGGATAACGAATGTAATAGCACGCCTACAGATGTACGAGTTCCCGAAAGCTCCACTCCTCCTATTTTTTATATCCCGAGCTCAGGTCGTACGCATGGGATGCTAACAGGCTATATCCCTGGAGTTAATGGAGCACCGTCGCATCCGAATGAATTGATTCTCTGGGGTACAAATGATGCAAATGCCAACCAACTTTGTAACCCAAATACTTTTGGCCTATTTAATCCATATATTTATTTTACGGGACATCTAGATGCTCCCGCAGTAGCAAGGGGAGATCAGACTGCATATTCAGTAGAAGGAAAGGCCTATTATTGCGGAAGTGATTCTGACTATAAAACATACACTAGTTATAGCACAAAGGTTCCATACCTCATGCAGAGTTATTCTCGCCTTTTTCTAGGTAATAATACCGAACTTTTTGGACTGCATGTTGATAGTGATAACCTTTATGCATGGGGAGCAAATAATTATGGACAGGGAGCGAATGGCACAAGCTCGCCTATATACGTCCCTGAAAAGATATCCGAGACTATTCATTTTGTAAGCTCTGGGAATCATACTCTATTTATTGAAGATGATTGCAATGTTTATGCCGCTGGTAATAATAATAATTATCAGTTGGGAAATGGGGCTGGAAATTCTGATATTCAAGAATCTATGGTTCCAGTACTTAGAGATAAAGATTTCCAGTTAAACTTGTGCGAAAAATAAATTCGGTTTATCATTAATCAGATAAAACAGGGGCTGAAATATTTCAGCCCCTTGTTTTTTTCATCTTGTTAGCTCCTTCGTATAATCCCTCTCCATTTCATTGAGAGGGATGTCCAAGCTTGCGAGGACAGGGCGAGGTTTACCCTCCAATCTGTATCATCTCTCTATTATTTGATTTATATCCTTTTTCTGGCTTATGATTTATAACTTTTAAAAATGCCTGCTCAATTCCTTCTTTTCTAACATCTACTTCATAATCAGAGAATAGGCAAGGGCGAAGCTTTCCGTCGGCAGTTAATCGAATTCTATTGCAAATACAACAATTACCTCCTTCTCCACCTTCAACCCCATAAAAATCACCGCTTTTAAGGTCCATTTTTTTAACAAATCGAACTTTCAAGTTATTTTCATGAGAAAAACTTCTTAGTGCATCTTTTTCATCGTCATTAAACCCGTCAACAATTACTGCGTTAAGTTTTGTGCCTGAAAATCCAGCAACTATTGACGCTTTTATACCATCTAATGCATCGCTTAAATTCCCACCACAGGTAATAATCTTATATCTTTCAGCCTTTAATGAATCCAAGCTAATGTTGAGCCTGTTAAGCCCTGCTTTTTTCAAATCTTTTGCATACATTGGCAATAGAAGTCCGTTTGTTGTCATTGCCAAAGTTTTTACACCATTTATCTTTGCAAGTTTTTCTACAAGGCTTACAATATTTTTGCGTACAAGAGGCTCCCCGCCAGTTAAACGAAATTTGTAAAATCCAAGCTTAACCGCAACTCTTACAATTTTCTCTATTTCTTCATAACTTAATATTTCGCTATGAGGCTTAAACTTTACGCCCTCTTTTGGCATACAGTATGTGCATCTCAAATTACATCGATCTGTAACAGAGATGCGCAAATAGTAAATTTCTCTGTTAAATTGGTCTAACATTTACAACTGTTCCTTCTTTTATTTTTTTTACACCTTTTTTTATATGCATAAGAGCATTTGCTGTGGTTAATGCATGAAGGTGTGCGGACCCATGAAAATCAATTGGTAAAGTTCCTATAGATTTGAAATATCTTACGGGATAATATTGTTCACGATCAGCGTTTTCTCTTTTAAAACTAATCAAAAGTTCTGATTTTTCAAATTTATCTTTGGTTTTTTTGTTTGATAATTTATTGATGAAGGGAGTTACAAAAAGTTCAAAGACAATAAAAACAGAAACAGGATTTCCCGGTAACCCAAAAACATATTTAGAGCCTTTTACTCCAAAGGTTGTTGGCTTGCCTGGTTTTATTGCGATTTTATCGAAAATGATTTCAACCTCGCATTTTTTTAGAGCTTCCTTTACAAAATCATAATCACCAACCGATACTCCGCCAGATAAAATAAGAATATCTGATTCCTCAAGCCCTTTTTCTATAAGGCTTTTTGTAGCTTTAAAATCATCTTTTGCTATCCCTAAATAATTCCCCTTAATCCCTAATCTTTTTAATTGGGCAAGAAGCATTGGACCATTGCTATTTCTTATTTGTCCTTTTTGTGGAATTTCTTTAGGCTCTACAAGTTCTGAACCAGTTGAGATAATGGAAATTTTTGGCAATTTATAAACTTTAACGGTTGTTTTTCCAATAGTTGAGAAAACTGCGATTTCTTGAGGGCAAATTTCATATCCTAGCTTTAATATTAGTGCTTCTTTTTTAATGTCTTCTCCTTTCTTGGAGATATTTAATTTTTCAGAAAATCTTGTAATGTGTATTGTGTTTTTTGTAATGTGTATTGTGTCTTCTATTGGAACAACTTTATCAGCACCTTGAGGAACCATTGCCCCAGTCATAATCCTTGCGCATTCTCCTGTCTTTATCTTTTTTTGAGGAATTTTACCTGCGGGAATATCTTCAATTACTTCAAATGTTTCTGATTTATCGCTTGATTTTATAGCAAACCCATCCATTGAAGATTTATTAAAAGGAGGGATGTCGGCGTCAGCATAAACCTTTTCAGCAAGAACTCTACCTAGAGAATCTGAAATATCAATTTCCTCTATTTCCATAATTCTTGCGTGGCTTAAAATTATATTTAATGCTTTTTTAGGTAATATCAATAAAGTCAATCTCCATTATACACATCTAAAAACAATGCAACTTCTTTTGTTGATGGGTTTTTTACTACTTCTTTCGGCTCCCCTTCCTGCACTATTTTACCATCAATCATTATCATAATATAATCTGCAACCTCTAACGCTTCACTCTTGTTATGCGTAACCCATATAGTATCTATATTATTTTCTTTTATGATTTCTCTTATTTTATTCTTAATTGTTATTTGAGATCGAAAATCCAGGTTCGCAAAAGGCTCGTCTAAAAGCAATATTTTAGGTTCAAATGCCATGGCGCGTGCAAGTGATACTTTTTGCGCTTCTCCGGATGATAGAGTTATTGCTCTTCTGTCTTTAAGATGCGATATCCCAAAAATCGCAATCCAGTTTGCAACTTTTTCTCTAACATCTTTTATGTGTCTTGCTTTTAATCCCAAAGAAATATTTCCAAAAACAGTCAAATCAAAAAGAAGTGGCTCCTGAAAAACCATAGCCATTTCAAGGTTAATTGCCCCTGATTCCAAACCCATCAATCGCCGTAAATAAGTGCTTTTGCCTGCGCCATTAGGCCCAAGTAGTGCTTTTATCATAATTTTTTAACCCTCTGCTGGATAAGCGTCAATCCAATATTTACTGAAAAAGAAATTACAAGCAAAATCAAACCCAATATCAATGCTAATTCTATGCTGCCGCGTTGTGATTCAAGGACAATTGATGTTGTTAAGACTCTTGTTTGTCCTTTTATATTTCCCCCAACAATCATTACAGCTCCAACTTCTGAAATGATTCCTCCAAAACCCGCCATAATTGCGGCAAGAAGTGATAATTTTGTTTCTCTAATAAACAAGAAAACAAGCTGCCATCCTTTTATCCCTAGGGCTTGTGCCTGCCATTTTAATTTCTGCGGAATTTGCTGGATGGTTGCAAGTGTTAGCCCTGCTATTATCGGAGTTGCAAGTACTATTTGCGCCACAATCATAGCAATAGGAGTGTAAATCAATTCTAAAAAACCAAGTGGCCCCCCACGCCATAAAAACAGCAAAACCAACAATCCGACAACAACAGGCGGCAACCCCATTCCTGTGTTAATAAGAGCAATTAATACTTTTTTAAAAGGGAATTCCCTTAGAGCGACAAAAAAGCCCAGACTTATACCAAAAAATACTGATATAAGAAGAGCAGTTCCCGAAACCCTAAGGGTCATTAAAATTATTTCCAGAACTTCATTCACTTGCTTTTACGTCTCCAAAAAACAGGGATCCTCCGAATTTATCTTTCCCAAAATTTTCGATAAGTTTCTGGGTCTTTTGAGAAACCAAGAAATCAGAAAATGCTTTTGCTCCTTTAGCATTTATATTTGGAAATTTTTCAGGGTTTACTTCAATTATGTGATAAGGATTGAGCAATAATTTATCGCCTTCATATAAAATCTTTAGTTTGATTTTATCCTTAAAAGCTAAATAAGTAGCACGATCAGATATTGTATAAGCATTTTTTTGATTCGCAATAGTTAGTGTTGCGCCCATTCCCTGCCCTGCTTCTATATACCATATACTTGATAGAACTGCGCTAGCTTTTGGCCAAATTGAAAGTTCTTTTTTATGAGTGCCTGAGCTGTCTCCGCGTGAAATAAATAAAGCTCCGCTTGAAGCTATACTTTTAAAAGCTTCTGCGGCGTTTTTTGCCGCTTTCGCTTTTGCAGGATCATTTGCAGGACCCAAAAGCACAAAATCGTTATGCATTACGGGTTTTCTGTTTATTCCGAAACCGTCAGAAACAAGCTTTTCTTCATCTTTTGGAGAATGAACAAGCAAAACATCTGCCTGGCCTCGTCTTCCCATTTCTATTGCCATTCCGGATCCTACAGAAATTGTTTTCACAGTATAGCCGGTTTGCTTCTCAAATATGGGGACTAAAACATCAAGGAGGCCTGAATCAACAGTGCTTGTGGTCGTTGAAAGTATTAGAGTGCTTGAGGCGTAAAGTGCTGTGGCAAAAAAAGAGGCAATCATAATTGCACTTAAATTAAAACATAAGAATTTTTTAAATTTTTTAAACATTTTTTTCTCCTTTCCAAAATGGGAGGCCAAGCTGTTTCCTGCTTTGACCCTATCGTCCCTGTTTCCTTGCTTATTAGTTTAGGCAACAGGGATCGGAGGTTATATTAAATTAAATTTGAGTCTGTAATTCGATCAGTAAACTATTATTATTTATTTGCGCTGATTCCTCCATTCGAATATTGTAGTTTGTTAATAGTTTTCTATTGTTATCAAATACATAATTCAAACCCAATGTAACAGTGCTTACTTTATCGTTTGCGACGTTTACATTAGGATCAAAAAGTTCCAGCTTGAAAAGCGGTTCATAATTATTGCTGGCTAAATATGACCACTGCATTGATTCTTCTTTTATTTTTGATGTAACAGCGATGTTAGTTCCCAATAAATATTCTGCCACAAGAAGATGTTTTCCTGCTTTCATTTCCAAATCAATGGCTAAATCTTTTTTTTCAGTTTGAGCAGCATTTGCCATCCCATAATATCCTGAAACCCCTAAATCAGTAATATTATTTTTAAAATTAACACGACCTACAATGTCTTTTGCTTTGTTTGTGTCTGTAGAGCCTGTACCATTAAGTATGGCTCCATCAAAGAACAGGTTTGATAATATTGGAATAGGTCCGGAAGCCCTTAATCCGTAGTCGCGAGCAGGAGTTATAACTCCATAATGGCTTGGATTAAGACCAGTTCCATATATTGTTTTGTATTTTCCCAAATCATAAGCAAATGGAAGCAAAAATTGCCCTATTTTTAATGATTTTACATAAGAGCAAATATTCTTAAATTCGGCGTATGCATCAGCAAATGCTACAGTTCCCCCAGTAGACAGTGAAGCAAAGTCAGGTTGGACTAAGAACGAAAAATCAGGAGCTAGATCACCTGTTATTTTTATGCGAGCTCTTGATATTCCCATTGTATCTATTTGATTTGCTGCTTCGTAAGCACTGTATCTTAAACGAAGAGAGCCTGAAACATTAAGTTTCTTTATAAAAGAATCACCTTCTGCTTGAGTATCTGCTGCGAATGAAATTGAAAACATCATCAATATAAATACTAAAATTATTAATTTTTTTTTCATTTTTTCTCCTTTCCAAAAATGTTCTCGAATTTTTAAAGTATTACCATTCTTTCATAAGCGCTATAAACATTCATACGCCGACCCCTGACAAATCCGATTAGGGTTAAATTCATCTCTTTTGCCATTTTCACGGCCTGGTTTGTCGGCGCGCTTATTGACGCAATTATAGATATCCCGCATCTTTTTAACTTAAAAAATATTTCTGATGATATCCTGCCGCTCAATAATACAAATTTATCTTCAAAATTTATTCTATTAAGAAGGGCAGCGCCGATTACTTTGTCTACCGCATTATGCCGGCCTATATCATCCTTAAAAATTAATACACCTCCTTCTTTATTACATAAAGCCGCGCTATGCACTCCGCCAGTTTTTTTAAACTCTTCAGAGCTTTGAGCAAAGTTAGCCATTGCTTCTGTTATTTTAGACGCTTCTACTTTTAATCCTTCCGATAACTTGTTTCTATTGCTTAGATCTCCCACGCTATAAAAGATTATCCCTTTTCCACAGCCTGATGTGTAAAGCCTTTTAAATGCAATATTTTCATCAAGCCCTGACAAATCGGTTTCAAGCGATGCTTTCCACCTTTCTTCATCTATTACAATATTTTTTACTGATGAAAGATCTTTTATCAAAGAAGAAGTATATGCAAAGCCAATTGAAAGTTCTTTTAAATCTCTCGGGCTGCATAAAAGAGTCGCAATTTCTTTGTTATTTATTTCAAGTGTCAAAGGAACTTCCTCTGTCACAAAATCAATCTTTTTTGAAACAGTTCCATCTTTAATAAAATCTATCTCTATTTTCTGCATAGTTTCTTTAATTTTCTTTCGAAATTCCGTAGAGGCGCAATTAATTGCGCCTCTACGGAATCAACATCCGACGCCCAATTAATATTTGTAAAACATCTCTCATAAAAAGGATCAAATTCCATAACGGAGACTTTTTCGCACCTGTCGATCAAATTCATAAGAGCAAAATTTCCTGATTCTATCACTTCAGGAATCAGAGCCAACACCAATTTTGAATAAATCGAGTGAAGGGGATGTACTTTGTTATCGCATTTTGCGATTTCGCAATCCACCTTTTGTGCTTGAAAAGTTTTTACTTGTTCAAGTATAAGATTTTTGTCAAGATATGGCATATCGCAAGCAACAACAAAAGCGGCATCATTTTTTATTGTACAAAGACCGCTATGAATCCCTCCAAGCGGTCCTATATTTTTAATTATATCTGTTGTGATTATTACATCCGATAGAAAAGAATTTTTTGCATATTTTTCCGGTGAATTTGTCACTATAACTATTTCATCAAAAATAGGGCTTAGAACATTGACAAGCTTTTCTATCAGAGGCTTTCCCTCAAGCAATAGAAAAGCTTTGTCAAGCCCGTCAATCCGGCTGTTTTTACCGCCGGCTAAAATAACAGCCGATAACTTCATAGGCTAATTTTGGGTTTTTTATACAAAGCAACAACTATCAACCCAACTGCCAATATAGCTGTTGCAAATGTAAATGCAGGAGAAAAACTGTTCGTGGCTTGTTTTACATATTCCATAATCATGGGGCCTACAACAGCCGCGGCTCCCCAAGCTGTTAACAGTGGGCCATAAATGCCGCCAATGTTTTTTGAGCCAAAAGTATCTGCGGCAAATGACGGCATAGTACCAAATCCTCCTCCGTAACAAAGTAAAATCCAACAACATGCTAAACCAAAAATCCAAACATTTGTCATTTGTGATAAAAACAAGAAAAGAGGAATTTGGGTGGCAATAATCATAAGAAAAATGCTTTTTCTGCCAAATTTATCTGAAAGTGTTGACCAAAAAAGCCTTCCAAAGCCGTTAAATAAAGAAGTGCCAAAAACCAATGTTCCAGCCGTAATCGCCGTTAATCCCACTTGGCTTTGAGCCAAAGGAGACATGTTGCTGATAAGCGCGATTCCCGCGGTAACATTGATAAATAAAGTCAGCCATAGTATATAGAATTGATTCATTTTAAGCGCTTCGCCTAAAGTCAAATGAGTTTCGGCTTTCACCTCTTTTCCGTTTGAATTTGAGGCTTGTGCCACCATATACCCTTCTGGAGGATTGTGAAGATGCTGTGCGGCCAAAAGCATTATTATTAAAAAGAAAACTCCTGAAATATAAAAAGTATTTGCGACTCCAATTGAAGCAATTAGTAAAGGAGCAACTTGTCCCATCAATGCGGCACCAAGTCCAAATCCCATTACCGCAAACCCTGTTACCAGTCCTTTTTTATCCGGGAACCATCTGACTAAAATCGCAATTGGAGTAATGTATCCAAGGCCGTTTCCGATTCCCGCGATAATTCCATATCCAATCCATAACAATAAGAGATTTGCTGTTGCAACCGCATATCCTCCAATTATTGTCCCAAGGCCAAAAAGAATCGCAGAAATTGTTGCTATTGTTTTGCTTCCTGCTTTATCAACAAAACGACCGCCAAAAGCAGCAGATATTCCTAAAAATAAAATAGCCAAAGTAAAAGTCAATCCTACTTGAGGACCAGACCACCCAAGTCCTTCCATAATTGGCTTCTTAAAAACACTCCAAGCGTAAACCGATCCAAGCATCAATTGCATCACTATTCCTGCCAACGCCACAATTACCCGATTTTCATTTTTTTCTCCCATTATATAAACCTCCAATATTTTTTTATTTTTTCGTTATTAATAAACTAAAATTATTCCTCCTTTTCTATTGTTTTACTTTTTCAATTTTACATGCCGCTACTTTATATTCAGGAATTTTTGAAATCGGATCAAAAACTCCGTTTGTTAAAACATTTGCGTTTGCTTCACTAAAATGGAAAGACATAAACACAACTCCATTTTTGGGGCGCTCTGATATCTTAGCTTCAAGTTCAATTGATCCGCGTCTTGTGGAAACTTTTACCGTTTCTTTATCCTTGATTCCTAGTTTTGCAGAGTCATTAACACTTATTTCCACATAATTTCTTGGAACAAAATCATTTAGAACTTTTACTCTTCTTGTTTCATTTCCTGAATGATAGTGATAAAGAATTCTTCCGGTTGTTAAAATAAACGGATAATTTTTGTCCGGAAGTTCTTTCGCAGGCTTATATTCAATCGCATGGAACTTCCCTTTGCCATCAGGACGTTTAAAATTACCGTTTGTATGAAGGATTTTCGTTCCAGGATGCTTGTCGTCCAAGCATGGCCACTGAAGGCTTGATTGCAAAAGCCTTCGGTGTAAAATTCCGGCATAAGAAGGAGTAAGTGAGGCTATTTCATCTGTTATAACAGATGTGCGTTCATATTCCATTTTATATCCCATGGCAGTTGCTATTTCGCAAACAATTTGCCAGTCATGTTTTGTTCCATCAGGCTTATTCCGCACCGGCCTTAGCCATTGCACCCTTCTTTCTGTATTAACAAATGTCCCGTCTTTTTCATATGTTGAAGAAGCAGGAAAAACAACATCGGCCATTTCGCCTGTTTCTGAAAGAAATATCTCCTGCGTTGCAAAAAACTCAAGTTTTCCAAATCCTTCTTTTACATGTTTTACATCTGCTTCCGTCATTAAAGGATTTTCACCCATGGCATAGACTGCTTTTAGCTCCCCTTTAATTGCTTTATCAGCAAATTCTGTCACAGCAAGCCCTACTTTATTAGGAAGTTTAACTCCCCAGGCTTTTTCAAACTTTTCCTGCGCAATCGGGTCGTCTACTTTTTGGTATCCTGTATAAACATTTGGAAGAGCCCCCATATCACAGGATCCTTGAACATTTGCCTGGCCACGAAGCGCCATAATTCCGGCTCCAGGTTTTCCGATATTGCCTGTAATTAAAGCCATATTTGCTACACTTACAACATTGTCAACCCCTGTTGTATGCTGTGTTAT
>Ga0208373_1002119_pt1 | contig 23084 bp, 5 predicted proteins | sample RifOxyC2_FD_184036 | JGI IMG/M metagenome (GOLD analysis project Ga0208373, IMG submission 184036) | Soil microbial communities from Rifle, Colorado - Rifle Oxygen_injection C2 (SPAdes) | ecosystem: Environmental > Terrestrial > Deep subsurface > Rock core/Sediment | place: Rifle, Colorado... | reverse complement strand
CCGGATCTCCTTATAACTAAACGCCGCTATGGCCCCAGGCTGGTAGGTCCCGATTACCACCTGCCCGGTTATATCCGTACCGCCTGATACGCCATCATAATAACTAACCACCCAGTCGGCGTCTCCGGCTGTTGCCGAAACAGTTACTGTATTATCGCTATTGCCGGTGTTCTCTATCTTTATGTAATAGGTCACAACCTGGTTATTGTCAGCGGCCTGTGCAGCTGAGCTGGTGTCATACGTCGGCGTCGTTACCCCGACCCAGTTATTAATCGTGTATATATTATTGACCGTGCTGGTGGCTGTGACACTGTCCGTCGGATTGCCCGCCCCGGTTGAATACGCCTGGATCGTCAATGCCTTATTGCCGCCTCCTATCGCCATTGTCTTAGCCATGGCCTCAGCCCTAATCTCCATATAACTAAATGCACCTATCGGAGCCGGCTGATAACTGCCTAATATCACCTGCCCGGTTATATCCGTACCGCCTGATACACCATCATAATAACTGACCGCCCAGTCGGCGTCTCCGGCTGTTGCCGAAACAGTTACTGTATTATCGCTGTTGCCGGTGTTCTCTATCTTAATATAATAAGTCACTACCTGGCTGTTATTGCCCGCCTGGGCCGCTGAAGTCGTATCATATGTCCCGGTCGTTGCTCCCACCCAATTGTTAACCGTGTAACTCGGGGTCACCTGGCAAATCGCCTTGATGGCATCCTTCTTGGCTGTGGAGCCCTGGGATATGCCCGTAATATATAGCTCGGCCTGCCCTGCCCCGGTAACCGCGCTGCCGGGGGTTACCTCCGCTCTGATTGTGTATGTTCCGCTGACCGGCACCGAACTGATATACCAACCTTGAGGAGAAATTATAGAATCCGTTATATCACCATCTCCGTCATAATAATAAACCGTCCATCCGATTGGGCTTGAATCGCCAGTTATAATAAATGCATCTGTCAACTCACTATCATTTTCTATCATTATATAATATGTCACGGTCTGATTATTGTTAACCGTCATGGTTATGGACTGACTAGCACCGTCTAAATTATACGTATTATTGCCGATAAAACCAGAAGCGTCCGTGGCGGTTATTTGCAAGTCCACCTGGTAATTAACGTCGATATTTATTGTTGCCCTAACCAAATCTCTTTTAAAGATACTGCTGATTGATGACCGGGCACCCACATATATATCATGGCTTAACCCTTTTTGGGTGCTGTCTGCCTTAGCCTCCACGTATATCTCGGCACAGTCACCGGTTATTAGTGCACCTGATAACCACCCGCCTGTTGAGTTAATGGCATTCGTAATATCTGTTCCTGTCGGCACAGTATAATACGATATGGTCCAACCAGCTGAGGTTGACGTTCCGGTCAGTGTAAACCTATCATTTACATCGCCATCATTTTCCACCTTAATATAATATGTAATATAGGTGTCTGAATCTATGTTATGCGGTCCAGCGGTCTGGCTAATTACCGTTGGCCACTCATAAATACCATTATCCCTCATATCATTGTACGAATCCATCGAGCGTCTAACATATAAGTCCGGTTGATAAATATTATTTACGGCCCGAGCCACACAATAGTCCTTCTTACTGTTGTCACTTTTGGAAGCTACTCCAAAATAAATGTCATACACCGTGCCTTGGGACACACTGCTATCCGGTGAAGCCTCTATCCTGAATATCTGCCCGGTAAGCCCACTCTGAAATGCGCCAAGCGATGAAGTTGAGTACCCAGCACCTATTACATCGGGTGTAATATCGATAAGAGTTGAGCCGATGTAATATTTCACTATCCAAGTACCGCCGCCGGCTGAACCTGTCGGAGTACCGGTTAAACTAAAGTTATCAGTATAATTACCGTCATTCTGCACCCGGACATAATAAGTTATCGTCTGGTTATTATTCAGCCACTGGCTCTTCAACTGACTATTGCCGGTGGAATAAATATCAGGCCCAGCGTAATTAACAATATCATCGGTATCAGTGCCATTTCTTATAAACCCGTCCGGTCTGAACTGTTTATTCACCGAGGTCTGCATCTGCAGTGCATCCACCGAATTACCTGCACCTGATGAGATCACTTTAGCTACTACGAAAAATATATTCGGGTTACCGGCATCATACGCCCGGACATCTAACCCGGGTGTTACCTCAACCCTAATATAACTTACTCCCGTGGTACCGGTAAGCGCTACGGTATATGGCGTGGGGCTGTTACTGACTATTTTAGCCGTTATATCCTGCCCTCCGGACAGGGCATCATAATATTTTACATTCCACCAGCCGCTGCCGGACCCGCCGCTCCCGTATCCATCTCCGGTCCCGGTTATTGTAAAGGTATCATCATTCAACCCGTCATTCTCTATTTTGACAATATATGTAATGGTCTGGATATTATTAACGTTATTTAACGGCAGTGATTGGTCTGCTGGTATTATCGTATAATAGTTCCCTCCCAAGTAAATCCCTTCACTCTGTTCCTTAACCGACAAATCCGGCAGGAAATACGGTAAGACCTTGGTAGTAGCCTTTACCACATCATGGGCAATAAATCCGCTGGTCTGAGAAAGACTAGCGACCAACACATCATATTCAGCCCCGATGGTCGAGGTTAACGGCGTCACTGATAATTTAATTATTTTATAATCCCCCGAGGCATAAGCAATCGGCGATATCGGACCGTAAGACCAGTCGCCACCGATGACACTATCGGTAATATCGCTTAAGCCATCATAATAACTCACGCTCCAATAGGTATTCCCGGACGAGCCGGTAACGGAAAAACGATCTGTATCATTCCCATCATTCTCTATCCTGATGTAATATGTCACTTGGTTCACATTTGTATTCTGATATTGATACTGTTCGGTTCCGCCCGTTGAAGTAATCGTCATATTGCTGAACGGCCCGGCCGGAGAATTACCAATCCCGATATCCGCACGGTAGAAGGCATTAGTCCTTATCTGTACCTTAACTGTATCAGACTGGCTGGGACTATTCACCGCCAGTGATTTGACATAAATCGTCTTCTGGCCCGACGCACCAGATAGGATGCTGTTATCAGAACTCGCATCCACCTTTATCTCTTGATAACTACCAGCTGATAAATTGCTTATCACCCAGCCTGAGCCGGTTATCTGCCCATTCGGTATCTGCGCGCCGCCCGGCAGCTCATAATATGTCACGGTCCAGCCGCCATCTGAGCCGGAAGCAGTTATTCTCAGTTCGCTATTACTATTGCCATCATTAGCTATCCTAACCAGGTAACTGACTGTGCTCAATGCCGGTATATACAATATAGAATCACTCTGGCCTACCCCTGAAGCATTGTATATTCCATCACCTTCATAAATATATCCGGCCGGCAAAGCCACCAGATTATCCGGCTGATAATTCGGCGTCACTGTAGAGGTGCGCACAGTATCTGATTCGGCAGGTTCTGATTGAGCACGGGCCATAATATAGTGATAGAACGGCACGTCGCCCGGAGGGGTTCCATCGTGTGAAATCTCGACTCTTATCTCTCTATCTGAACCGGAAGAAATGGTATCGGTGGTATAACCATTCGCCGACGTCATCTCATCATAAATAGGTGATTCAAACCAATCATAATAGGTCACGGTCCAACCGCTGCCCGAGGGACTGCCAGTCAAAGTATAAACAGAGCTCAACCCGCCATCATTCTCCAGACGGACATAAAAAGTCGCCACCTGACCGACTTCAATGGTCTGTGTCGATCCGGTCTGCCAGAGCACCGGGCCTTCATTATAATCATCCAATCCCACGGTATATGCCGGATCAATCGAGCGCCGGATTTGTAAATCCGGTCGGTATAGCGACAATGTCGTATCTGATCGGACAACATCAATAATCGTATAACCGCTACTCTGACTCCAGGCCGTTAAATACATTGTAAACATAGCACCGGACGTGGTTGTCATCACTTTTATTTCCGCCCGGATTACCTTAAACTGTCCAGATAGCACCACCGGAGATAATATGCCAGTGGACCATCCGGCGCCAGTAATGTCACCAGTAATCGGCAGTCCGGTATCATTATCGTAATATGTTACGGACCAGATACCAGGTTCACTGGCTGTACCAATCACCGAAAAAACATCGTCAACATTACCATCATTCTCCAGCCGGATATAATATGTCACCATTCCGCCGATTAATATCGGCTGCGACTTGGTCTGTCCGACGCCGACTGTTGAAGTTATCGCCATATCAGCATAATCCCCGTCTACCGGATTGCGGATACCGCTGTCAGCCTGGTAGAATATCTGGGTCTGCGTCCTGGTCCTAATCGTATCGCTGACTGCCGGATTGGCCACTGATATTACATTCAGGAATCCGGAATATTGGCCTAAAGCTCCGCCCAAAACCGTATTAGCCGGCTTTAATTCCATGGTCAGATACGCCGCTCCGTCCGGCGTAATGGTCCCCAAACCTGACCAGCCCTGTAGCGACGTAATCTGGCTATACGGGACGACCGGCGCGGCGGTATCGGCCCCGTTATAATACGTAACGCTCCAGTTGCCGGCAGATGCGGATGCGGTCAACGTCACCGGACTATTCATATTACCGTCATTCTCTATCCTGACCAGATAGGTAATGGTTCCATTAGCCGGAATCGTCATTGTCGTATCGGTCTGACTCACACCCGTTGAATTATACTTATTATCACCATCATAAGACGCATAGGTCGGGCTCAAAGCCACAAGGTTATCCATTGTATAATCCGGCGTAAGAGTCGTAACCGCACTGACCATATCATTACTCGTCGGATCCGAGCTGTCAAATGGCTTGGACAGGACAGATGTGGTAATAACAGAATTACCGAGCAGTACCAACCGGTTGCCTGATGTAACCTCAGCCCGGATAGTAGAAGTAGCGCCGGCGGCCATTGCAGCAATAGAATAACTGCCGTCAAAAACTTGTCCGGTAATATCAGCTCCGCCGGTTACCCCTTCATAATACGAAACCGTCCAACCTGGCGAAGAGACCGACCCAGTAACCGTAATGGTCTCCGAGGCATTAGAATCGTTCTGGATAACTATAAAATAAGTTACGATTCCGGTATTAGTTACCGAATCATAAACCGTTTGGTCTATCCCATCCTGATTATACTTGTCATTTCCGACATAACTACTGTCCGATGAACGTTTAATCCAGTTATCTGCCGCATAACTTCTTACTTTAGTGTCCACTCTTAGGGTATCATACAAAATAGGCTGGACGGTCGAATAACAAGACAAATAAGTTTGCCTGATAGCTGGTGGTGTTACTGAAACCGGAGTTACCTCTATGCGATAATCTACATACAGACCGTATGAAATCGGCACGATATAGGTGCCGCTCACCACCTGGTCTGTGATATCAACTCCGCCTGAGGTTGCATTATAATAAGAAACTATCCAATTAGTGTCACCAACCGACCCACTTAACGAGAATGTATCAGTTGAGCCCCCATTTTCTATCCGAATATAATAGGTAATAGTCGCGCCGCTATCAGTGTAGCCATCAAAATCCTGGGCCGGGTCACCCAGCGGCGGGTTTTTATCAGAATATGCCTCATATCCCTGTAGATAACCACCATTTGAAATATTGTCATATCTTAAATCAGGGCGGTAACTTAAACAAACGGTATCAGCTCTAACCACATCATAGGCAAATAGCGGCGCTTGGGCAGCACTACTTCGGCTCGTGATAGATATGACATATATAGCTTCTGGTATTGAAATAAGAGGCGTTACCTCAGCACGAATAGTGGTTGATACCGAAGTAGAACCGGAAGGTGAAACCGGACCCCAGCCCCAACCCAGACCGGTCATACTGATAGTGATATCGTTTCCCAATGTCGGCGCATCATAATATGTCACCGTCCAATCAGTATTACCAGATGTGCCAATAACAGAAAAATTATCATCAACATTACCATCATTTTCTAATCTTATATAATAGGTAGCCGTGACATTGGTCTGGGCAGTCTGCGTAACGGCCTGTCCGGTGCCATCCGTGCTGGTGATTGCCATGTCAAAATATGGCTCGACAGAAATATTACTTATACCATTATCTGCCCTATAAACAACAGCCACCATGGTTCGGGTCCTGATAGTATCTGATACTGCTGAATTTAAATTTGATATCATTCTCAAATAATTAGTGTATTCTCCAGCCGCGCCGCCCAAGACCAAGGCGCCGGGCGCAAGTTCTGCAGTGATATAAGCAAATCCGGTGGGCGTAATATCGCCAGGCCTCAACCAGCCAGCACCTGTAATATCGCTGTATGTTATGACCGGCGCCGCAATGTCAACACCATTATGATATGTCACAGTCCATCCCGCTGAAGCGGGAGAGGCCGTTATGATAACCTGGGTATTCATATTCCCATCATTCTCTATCCTAACCGAATATGTCACTGTATTCAGCGCCGTAATAGTGTTCGTCACATTGGTCTGCCCTGTGCCGGTTGAATTATATGTGTTATCTCCATAATAAGTTGAGGTTATAGCCACCAGATTATCCATCGCGTAATTAGGATTTACCGTGGTAACACACTGGGCCACATCCTGCCTGGCCGTATCTAAAGTGTCCGCCGACTTGACCCTGACCGTAGTAGTCAGGACACTGTTACCCAAAAGAAGCGTGCTATCTCCTGCCGCCACATCAATTCTAACGGTATAACTAACGGTCGGAGCCATATTGGTCTGACTGTATACACCGGACAGAACTAAAGCAGTGATATCAGTTTCGGCTTCATTATAATATGAAACGGTCCATCCCGCTAAAGCGGGACTGGCGGTTACTGTAATGGTCTCATTGACATTGCCATCATTCTGGATACGGACATGATATGATACTAAAGCGCCGTTGGTCACCGTGCTTGTTACGGTCTGACTTGTCCCGTCAAGGTTATATATATCACCTCCAATATAATTACCCTCAATACCACTGCCTAATTTAACCAGATTGTCAGCCCGATAATCCCTAATAACCGTATTCAGCCGAAGAGCGTCGTATGAACCAAGCTGGCTCGTGGGATAGACATAAACATAAGTACTCCTAATATCTGTAGTTGGAACACTCAGTCCTGTTACCTCCACCCGATAAGTTACATATTGGGCGTTTAAAATCGGCACCGTATATGTATTGCTGATTAACTGAGGCGTAATATCTAATCCGCCTGAAACATTATTATAATAACTTACTGTCCAACTGGCCGACCCTGAAGATCCCGTGACAGAAAATGTGTCATTAGCCCCATCATTTTCTATCCTAATAAAATATGTGACTGTTATATTGCTATCAGTATATTCCGTATAATCCTGAGCCGCCAAGGGCAGATCTCCGTAAGCATAAGCATCATTACCGCTGGTATATGATCCTCCAGCTGAAGCATCATATTTCAAATCAGGACTATATGATATTGACGTGGTTTGAGACCGGACAATATCCAATCTGGTTGAGTCGTTAGCCGAACGAGCCGCCACATAAATAGTCGCCGTGATAACACCTCCTCCCTGAGGAGTTACCTCAACCCGAATATAGGTGCTATTACCAGATATAATACTCCCGGGTTTCTGCCAGCCCGCGCCGGTTATAGTCGCATAATTGATTTCATTACTTCCAGTTACATCATCATAATACGAAATCGTCCAGTTGGCCGGCGCCGCGCTGCCGGTAAATATAAACTGGTCGGTGCTGGTGCCGTCATTCTGGACCCGGATGAAATAGGTAACCGTTGTTCCCACAGTCGTGCTGACTGTCTTGGTCTGGGTTATGGCATTGACGCTGTAGATATCATTAGCAATATAATCACCGTCTGCTTCAGTAGATATCCTAATAAAAGCATCGGGCAGATAAGTCGTGCCCCAAAGGATGATGGAATCAGTGTCCAACTCTTCATTATCGCGCGTCTCGGCCAGGGTATTGGTATAATTGGTAAACTTGAGAATAGCCGGGTTCACGCCGGAAGCCCTGACTAATGCCTGAGGATTTGCCGAGGTATCAAATGTTGCCCCGGTTATAGTTATGGTCTGGCCATTCCTTAACTGGATGGAAGAACCGTTGGTCATCCAAGGATTGGTTATCTGAACCGCTGAGCTACCCGGATACAGACCCAAGCCATTACTGCCGGTTCCATCAATATTACAATTACTGGAATAGATATTGCCATAAACCGACAGGAAATAACCGGCAGTGCCGCCCCGCACGATATAGCAATCCCGGCTGGTTGCTGATTGTCCGGTGGCCGTAAGCGTTCCGATGGCGGTTACGGTTATCCCGTATTGCTCATCCGTGGCGCAGGCAACCCGGGTCTGGGTATTGGCGCCCAGTTGTAAGGTGCCACTGACTACTACACTGCCTCCATCAATAGTCCAGATGGCGCCCGAGGTCTGATGGATTAATTCTCCGCCGCTATTTATGGTTACGCCTCTGGTCCGGACATTACCCGTAAAGGTTACGATCCGTCCGGACGGAATAACCAGGGCCGCCTGATAGTCAATCCCATCAAGAATCGCATTGCTATCCCAGACAAAATCATTACCCGTTACCGCGGCGTAAGCCACACCCTGTTGTTGCGAGCTAACCGTAATGGTATTTGAGCCGGTTAATGTTATTGTTCCGGAGTTAGTAATTACCCCGTTACTCTGAACTTGCAAATTAACGGTCCCTGAACCGGCATCTAACACCAAGCCGCCATTCACTTGAATACTATTAGCCACCTGGCTGCCGGTAATGGTGACTATATTGCCGCCCGCAATAGTAACGTTGTCCGCAATGGTCGGGACGACGAGCCCGCCCCAGGTGGCCGGGTCTGACCAGTTTCCTGAGGTAACCGAAACAAATGCCTGCGCCTGCCAGACTACGTTACTGCTACCTACCCGGTAATCCTTGCTGTCGCCCAGCGGCGCATCATTGGTGTATCCGGTCATGGTAATAGTATTGGCACCGATATTGGCATTCAGGTCATAGGTCGTGGAGTTATCGAATGAACAGCCATTGATAATCCTGGAATCACCGAATGAGGCATTGTCAAACCGGATATGGCAGGAGCCGGTTACGCCGGTTGAATTCTGGAATATTCCGTTGTCAAGAGAAGTTATACTTACGGCCGGGCAGACCAGAGACAGGCCGTTATCGCCCATGTTCTGGATGGTATAATAATTGGCGTTAATCGTGCCGCTGATAATGATATCAGGCGAATAACCGATATTGTCTGCCAGTATGGTGGTCCGAGCTGAGGTACTATTACCAGTTGCTATATCGAACGTAGCTCCGGAATCAAGCCTGAATCTTGAGCGCCCGTTGTTCAGGCCGGTCAGTCCGGGCATAAATCTGATGGTCTTGGCTATGCCAGCGTCCGGGCCGCCGCTGTATGACGGTTGGGTGGTGTTGCAATCAATGGTGCCTGAAGAGACCAAACAATCGCCCCAGATACGAATCTGCCCGTTTTCCTGGTCATGCCTTTGGGAAATAACATAAGAACCAGGACCCGGCAGTAAACCACTGGCGTAATTATAAGAAAATTCACTGGGCGAGGCCAGGACGCAATCCCTTAAAATAAGCGTGTAAATATTTCCATTGGCGCTGACCCCGGCATAGATATCAGACGGGTAATTGGCGCCTGCCCCGCCGAAATTGCAGTTTGTAAACGTATTGTTGACAGACGGCGTTATAGCAGAGGTGACATTCATCCATATCGCCCCGCTGGTTGCACAATTATAATATGTTTCATTGGTGAAACTGTTATCGCTCGCCCCGCCGTATAAACTGACCCCGTAATTCCTCATATTGTAAACAACATTGGAACTAAAGGTGTTGCTGACCATGTAGCCTGGGTTCCAGATGCCATAGGCCGAATCGCGCATAGTATTTCCGCTGATGGTGTTATTTACGGCGGTAATCGCCGTTGTGCCCAGACCCACGCACGGATAGGCCATCTGGTAAAAGATATTATTGGTAATGCCCTTATTGTTGGCGGTGTTATTATTGCTGCCAGCCAGAAAGACGCCCACATAGTTGTCATGGATATTGCAACTATCCATTGTAAATCCTTCATCAGCATTTGCCCCGTTGACATCCAGGACATAGATCCCGTAATACGGCACGGTGCTATATCCCAGATTATAAATATCGCAATACTGGAATCTTGAAGTGGATTGCGCCTGGGCGTATATATACCCCCGGAAACTGCCCAGGGATGAAATCGTGGCATTGCGGTCGGTTGTGGAAGCACCGGTGGCGGTAAGCGTGCCGTCCGCCTGGATAATCAGGCCGTATTGTCCCTGCGAAGCGCAGTTAAACCGGAGATTAGCGCTCTGGTCTGCCTCGCCGATAATCTGTAATACACTTTCTCCTGACCCGCTTCCGGTTGTGCCGACCGTAACCGAGCCGGTCGCAATCCAGGTGGCGCTGGCGGCTGCCGGATTGAATATCAATGTCTTGCCCCGGTCAACATTGACCGCCATAGTCCGCATCTCGGATGAAAAAGTCACGGTATAAGGATTTGTGCCGGCCAGGGTCATAGTCGGCCTATAATCGACATTGGCCAGTCGCCAGGAATGCCCGCTGGCCTGGCCGCTGGGATAAAGCACCGCCCAATCAATCGGGGTCGGGCCGCTAAACACCAGAGGCGTTGCCGTCACGCTGCTGCTGGTTTCGAGTGCCGCATTAGCCGAATCAGTTATCCGAATAATCCCGTTGTTGATAAATATGCCGCCCGGCGGAAGTTGCAATATAGTGTCCTGGGTGGAAGCGCCCCGCCAGTCGAATACCAGGCTGGAATTATTGGTAATGGCCCGGCAGTAATTGGTAATTTGGTTGTCCGCCCCGTCGTCGTCATTCAGATAAACGACAAACGGCACCGGAATGGTCACGTTATCGTTCACGGTCGGAACAATCCCGGCGTCCCAGGTGCTGGTGGCGTCCCAGCTGCCGCTGGCAATACAAGTCATGTTCGTACCCGGCGCCTGCCAGGTGACCGTGCCGTAATATTGGTTGTCGTTCTGCGTTGCCCTCAAACGGGTCCAGTTGGTCATGGTTACGTTTGAATCAACCGATGATGCGTTTCGCTGGGTGGCAATATCATAAGCGGTGGATGAATCGAATGAGCATCCGTCAAAGGGAAGGTTTCCACCCGCGCCGATTGTCAGGTGCTGGGTCGTGCCGTTAAACCCATTTCCATTGCCGTTGTTCCTGAAGGAAATATTATTAAACTGGGAAATAGTCGCGATGCTGGCATACGCTATGCCCGTGGGTGTATAAGGCATTCCACCCAGACATAAGCCGTTGCCTTCCAGGTTCTGGAATTCCACGTAGTTCATTACCACGGTCGGAGCCAACGAGTCCCTTTGGATGTAGAACCCGTAAGGATTTGCTCCGCCGGTGACCGAACGAACCAGGACCGGCGCGCCGGCCGTGCCGACCATGGTTAAGGTTAAACTGCCAGTCGTGCTGAACCGGTAACGGCTGGTGTTGGCATTGGTGGTGAGAATCAATCCGTTCGGGTTGTAACTGGTTGAGACGTTGGCCGGTCCGAATTCTATGATTTTCTGGACATTGTCGTCATTTGAACCGGCATATAACGCGGTATCATACCTGTATGATTCTGAAACAGTCGGCGCATAGTCGCCCCAGATTCTGGTCAGGCCCGGGGTTTGGTCGTGCCTCATAGACCTGACATGGCAGTTATTGGTGTTGATAATCCCCACCTCGGTAGGAGAATCCAGCATACAATTGCGCAGTTCCACCCGGCTTATAATGCTGGTTGCCGGAACTATGTCGCCGTTGGTATTTGCGCCTAAGGTTCCGAATTCGCAGTTATTGAGCGTCTGTGTTGATGCAACCGCGACGTTGTTATAGAAAACAATTCCGTTTAAGCAGTTGTAGATGCGATTGCCGGAGAAGGTCATCGCGCCTGAAGCGGAAGAGTGATAAAGCCAGTAGATGCCCCCGGCGTTTGTCCCGGTCCCGTTGGTGACGTTATAGATGTTGTTGTTGGCCACCGTGTGGGTGGCGTAATAAGTGGTGCTGTTGCTCCCAAAATAGATTCCGTAGTTATTGGTCGTGCCGGCGTTGATATTATAGATATTGGTGCCGGTGATAGTGTTGCCGGGGTTCTCGCTGGCGTTGAATAATTGCAGGAATAATCCGTAGGAGTATGTGTCCGCGCTCCGGGTATCGTGGATGTTGCAGGAATCAATGGTCAGGCCTTCGCCGGCCCGGGTGCCGTTGCCTACTCCGCTCAGCCGGTAGGTCGCGATGTCCCGCATTCCTGAGATGTCGCAATATCTGAAAAGGGACGATGACCCGTCGTCCAGGTATATTTCGTAGTAGCCCAGCGCGTTAGCGCCCCGGTATATCCGGCAATCCCTTACAGCCGATGAAGTGCCGGTGGCGGTAATGACGCCGTTTGACCGGCTGATAATCTGAACCAGCCCGCTCATCTGCCGGTCCATTTCCAACCGAGTATTCCTGCCCAGCACCAGAAAACTGGCATTATCAATGCCACCACGACAGCGTAAATAGGCGTTGTCTGCCAATTCCAAACGCGCCGCGGCATTGTCCGTTATGGATATCGGCGATGTGGAGTCACAATAGGCATTGCCGGCCAGGGTAATGGCATTTCCGTAGGTTATCAGTTGCGGTGTATAAACAAAATTGCCCAAGACCCAATACTGGCCTGTCACCCCGGCTGAAGGAATAAGCGCATTACCAGACTGCCACGTGGCCAAGCCGGTGCTTGAAATAATGGCCGGGTATTGTGCGGTAGTGTATATTGCGGAAATCACGCCGTTATTGGCTATCGTTCCGAAATTATCAAGAATCAGGGCCGGCGAGGCGCTGCCGGTCTTGCTGAAGACCAGCCCGGCGTTGTTGCTGATGGTCAGGTTCCGGCAATACTGCGTGCCGGTGATGATGACCTGCTGGCCCGGGGCAATCACCACCGTGTCACCCTGTTGGGGCACCGCGGCCGGCGACCAGACCGTCGGGTCGGTCCAGTATCCGGACTTTATTCCGGTCGGGAACTGTAACGGCTCCTCGGCCAGAAGACTGTTGGTCGGCGCGGACGATACATAACGCCGGACCATCATGTTATCAACGTAAAATGCCTGATTACGATTAACTATCCCTGCCTTTAGCTGTACCGATGTAGAATAAGTTGAGGTATATGCCTGAGTCCAAGTCTGGCCGGAATCCGTGCTTCTCTGGTAGAGACACCCGCCGCCGGTCTGTAATATGAATCTCACCTTATACCAGGTGCTGGCTGCCCAGGTCTCCGCAGTGGCGCCCATGTAGGTGCCGTCTTCAGATATATAATCAAACGTGCCATTCGTACGTCTCGCATAGGTCAGGTCGTTATAATTAGTGCCCTGCCAGGCGCTGTTGGTATTCCTCCAACCAAATGCATCATCAGCGCTATTTGTCCTATAATAATAAAACTCCAGGGCCAGGCCATCCGACCGGTTGAAATTCGGCACGCTGTAAAGGCCGGTGTTCCAGGAGCTGGTGCCGCCGCTGGCGTAAAGTTGCGTGCCGTTCTGGGTGATGTAATTGGTAGCCGTATCCGTCTCGGACCACTTGGAGGTGTCAATCACCGTGCCGGTGAAATCATCAAAGAACGTGAATACGCCGTTGCCGTCGCTGACATTGGCCGGGTTGGTAATGCCGTAATACATATATATCTGGGTGGCCGAACTGGCCGGCAGATTAGGCATATTTACCCAGACGCGGGAGAAATTGGTCGGCGTGGGCGCAAACCACTCAATCCAGTAATTCAGCGGCTGGCCGCCGGTCGTGGTGAACCGGATATCCGCGCCGTTGGACTGCATCCTGGCGAAATCCAAATAGTTGGGCAGGCCGGGATTATAGCCCTGCAGGTCGATGAATACCGGGAAATTGGTCAGGGTCGTGCCGCTGGTCTCGGTGATGGTGAGGGGCCGGCGGTACCTGGCCCCAACCGGATTATTGGCCGGATTCTGGTATGTGTAAGTCCCGGCGGACGGCGTCTCATAACCGATGGACCAGTCGTTCAATATCCCGACGCCGGTCAGGTTCGCCCTGAGCCGCAACGATCCGGTATAATCGCCGATGTTCGCCAGCGTTGATAAATCAGTGCCTGAAGCCACGCTGGTGGCCAGCACGGCGTTATCAGACCCGCGCAGGACATCAACAGTCAGGCCCGTCGAATCATAAGTCAGCGTCCGCCATCTCAGGACGCCGCCTTCCGGACTTATCAAAGGCGAGATGTAAGAACCGCTGCCGCTGGACCGATAAACATTATTATCCCACGAGATATAAACAAAATCCAACAACCCGCCGCTGCGCGGGATGAAAGCGCCGGCATATCCGACCTGAGTCGTGGTAATAGCGGATACCTGGCCGTTATCCCTGAACAGGTTTTGAGTATAGCGCGAGGAAACCAAAAACTGGCTGGCAATATTCTGGTTATTTACCCTGAAGACAAAACCGTTTATGGTGCTGTTCCAGTTGGCGCCGGTCCCGGCGCTGGTAATGTCATACAACAAACCGGCCTTGGTGCCGGCCAGGGTCTCTTCGCCGGAGGAGCCGTCGGTGTTCCTCGGCGTCACGCAATAAATTGCCGAACCGAGATTGGGTGACGTGGCCGCCAAACTTCCGGTAAAATCATAATAACGAATCACGCCATCCGAACAGCCAACCGCGATTCTGTCCTTTCCGCCGGCGCCGTCCGAATCTATCAGGCAGATGTTATCCACCTTGGCATCGGTATAATTCTGGTTAGCGGTATCTATCGGAAAGCCGGATATGATGCCGCCGGTCACGCCGTCAACCGCATAAAGCCGGTTATTATATAAACCATTCTGAGAACTCGTGGTGAATATTGCATCGTCTATTCCATCGGCATTGATATCGCCCGCGGCCAGTCCTAAAATCCGGACCAGGGCGAATGAATTGGTCGTTACCGTATAGGTCCATGATATGGCGCCGGTATCCTGAAAGGCGTGCACCGTTCCGAATGAGGTGACGCCGATAATCTCCCGGTTGGCATCTCCATCCAATTGCGCGGAGCGGACGACGTGAAAACGTTTCGTGGTCGCCCAGAATGTCGATGTATCCGTAACCACCGATTCGCTCCAGATATTAAGATTACCGATGGCGCTGCCGGAATTAAAAGTGGCCAGGTTTGCGCCGGTGGAATTATTCAGGACATAGAGCGTTGAAGTTCCCTGGGTGCCGACAATGATGTCGTCCGTCCCGTCATTGTTCACGTCAGCCGCGACCAGCGAAATAATATAACCCAGCCCGGTCCGCGACCAGAGCAAAGAATGGTTGGCATCAAAGGCATAGACCGCGCCGGCAATATTCGCCGCCACGTATTCGGTGTCCGAATCCCCGTCCAGCTGGGCCGTCACCAAATCGCTCAGGGAACCGCTGGTCGGATAAGTGGCCGCAATGGTCGAAGAAATACCGACGCTGCCGTTATTGTTAATCGGTTGCGCGCCGTTATATGTTCCGTCCGACGGATAAAAACCGGTCTGGGTCCATTGGGCCGTCGTGGTTGCGTAAACCAGCGAGGCGCCCAACCCCAGAACGAATAGGAGTATCAGAATCTGCAGCGGCCTGAATCTCAATCTTGCTGTCATAACATAGCTCCTTTTCAGCGCTAATTCAACAGATTAAGCGGTAATCTCGCTTAATCCGCTCATCCACATCTACTATATAATGACTTATATAGCAAATACCGTGCCAATTCAGCCCCCAAACACTAATATTTTCAGCCACAGATGAACGCCGATAAACACTGATTCTCGCTGTTATATCTTACGTAAATATTAGAGTTATGCAATCAGGGTTTATCTGTGTTTATCGATAATTAAATTTATTAGGAATCTGTGAAATCTGAGGAAAAACGTTACCAAAAGGTAACATTTTTGTTACCAAAAGGTAACACGCGTTACCCAAAAGTGTCGGCAAATGGCTACAATCAACCCGCATCCATCAAACCTGCCCGCATGGCTTGGTCAGGCGGGTAGGACGCAGATTTTCGCAGATACACGCTGATAATTTAATTGTACTAAATCCTGCAAATCTGCGTTCATCTGCGTCCGATTTAATATGGCGGATCCCGATTTATTTAATTCCTAATTGCTTCATCTTGCGGTATAAACTGGGCCGGTCATAACCGAGTTGCCGGCTGGCACCGGCAATGTTACCCTTGTGCTCCTTGATGGTTTGATTGATTATCTCCCGCTCAAACTCATCCCGTAATTCTATCAATGTCTTTCCTCTTCCGGCTCCTGACCTAATCTGCGTACTCTGTGTAATCTGTGGTTTGAATGTATTGATTTGTTCGCTAGCGCCCGCCGAGGCGAGGTCTCGCCCAGAGGGCGGACGGTCACTAATGTGCTCGGAAAGCATATCCTTACTAATAATCTTTTCGTCCCGGTGCAGGACGCAGATTCTCTGGATTTCATTTTCCAGTTCCCGGACATTCCCGGACCAGTGATAGTCGGAAAGAACCCGTAGAGCGTCGGGCGTAAAGCGTGGAGCGTCTGGCATCTCCCCTTTCATCTTTACCTGCTGATACTTCCCCAGGAAATGTTCAATCAACAGAGGGATATCCTCCCGGCGCTCCCTTAACGGAGGCAGGTTGATAATCACCACGTTAATCCGGTAAAATAAGTCGCTCCGTAATAATCCCTTGGCCATCATCTGTTCCACATTCTGGTTTGAGGCAAAGACAAAACGGGTGTCAACCGGAACGGACTTTTCCGCGCCCAGCGGCCAGATTTGTTTTTCCTCCAGCACGCGCAGTAATTTTCTCTGCATGCCGGCTGACATATTGGTAATCTCATCCAGCATGAGCGTGCCGCCCGAGGCCAGTTCCACATAACCCTTCTTGTCCTCGGTCGCGCCGGTATAGGCGCCGGCGATATGCCCGAAGAGTTCGTTCTCCAGAAGATTCTCAGGCAGCGCCCCGCAGTCAATCGTCAGGTACGGCTTCTCGGCCCGCAAACTGCGCTGGTGCAGAAACCGGCAAATCAGTTCCTTGCCTGTCCCGGTCTCGCCCTGGACTAAGACCGGCAAATCCGTCCCGGCTATCTTTTCTATCAATTGATAAACCTTCTGAATGGCCGGCGATTTGCCGATGAGGATATCCTTGTAAGATGATTTCTCGTAATGCTTATCCACCCCGTTCGTCAGGACCACCGGCGTGTATCCGGGCGACTTGTAAATCGGCTGTATCAACTTGTGGAACCCGTCGAACTCCCGGGTCTTCTCATAGAACCAGCTGATGTCCAGATTCTTCAGGAGCGGTTTGATTCGGTTTTCTATGGCCACGGATTTATCCGGCTGGTTCCGGAGCGAATAGCACTTGCTCAGGAGCAGTCCGGCCTCGCACATCAGGGCGTTTTCCCTCAGGCCCTTGGCCCGGTCATAAATGGACAACAACAAACCGACGGCCTCGTCTAAATTCTGGCGCCCCCGCTGGCGCGGGGTAAACTCCGCGTCATGACTGTCCCGCTCAGAGGCGGGAGCGTCTTTAGCGCCATTATCCAGCAGCAGCAGCATGGCCACATGCAGTTGGGACTCCAGTTCCCCGACCAGGAAATTAGCCTCGCGGCTGACCCGGATGGACTCCTCAAAGGCCTGCCGGGCTTTCTGGTATTCCCCTCTTTCCACCAGGTATTCGCCCCGGAGATGATGGTAATCCATATGGCAGAGCTTATATTCGGCCAGGGCCGCCATATTAGACTTCAGTTCCCCGTTGATAATCCCGCCGGCCTTATCCAGGTCCTGTTTATGCAGGTAGCAATAGGCCAGGTTAATCAGGGCGAAAAAATACTGGCGTTTGTTCATCGGCTCAATCTGGTCGCCGTATTGCTTGAAGTAATCCTGTATCTTCTGCAACTGGCTCAGGGCCTGCTCGATATGCTGGGTCATGATGAAACTGCTGGCCATGCCCACCGATAGGTAGGCGATTTCAGTCGGGCTGAAATGCTCCTTCAGGCCGAGCAGGTAGGCCTTGTAGTAATTATCAATGGATTTGGAATACTCATGCAGGGTGGCATAGACCTCACCCAGCATATAATACAACCCGAACAAATCCCGCTGGGTGTAGGAAAGCTTATCCAGTTTCTTCAGGGCCAGTTCGCCGAAACGTTTGGCCTTGAAATAATCCTTATCCTCTACGCCGGCCTTGCGCAGGGCGTCAATATAATCAGTCAGCCGTTTACCCTTCATAATAAATAGTATAATAAATTAACCGGGATATGTCAAATCTAACTAATTAAATCCACTCTATATAAGAGGAGGTTTATTCACAAATTTAGCCATATTTTATCGGGTAAAGTAGACGAAAATAAGCACCTTCAGGAGCATTTATTTGCCATAACCCATTGACAAATAAAGGAGATTCCCAAGCTAGGGGGGGATACCCCACCCCCCTCGGCTCTTCCACTCACCCAAACAACCAAATGAAGCGCCATTTTTACTACGAACAGGCGGCATTTCTAATCAAGACAACCAGCGCCGCTTGTCAACTTGCTAAAACATACAGTATATAAGGGACGGTATTTGATTGAAAAAGAAGAGGCATTTTATTAACCAACAAACGGCATTGCTCATCAAAACAAACGGCCCCGCTTGTAAACTTACCAAAATGCACAGTATATAAGGAATGCCAAAAGTTAGCAACCCAAATCATATCGCTTCACAAAGGAATACGGTATGTCAAAAAACCGCACAAAATCGGTTGAATTTCGTCTCCTGGTGTAAAAATATTACACCCAAGAATTGTGTTATTTCCGTGATCTGGAGAGGTATTTACAAGAAATTATGTATTATGCCCCGGATTTTTATTTTCTGATTTTTACGGTGCGCAAGCGCATTCGTAGTCATCCCAATTAGCCCAGCCCCAACTCCAGGAAACCGTATTGGTGTGGGTGCCGGCGCTGGGTGCTCCGGGATTAAAAACCATATCCACGCTGTCCGTATGGACGCGCGGGGCAAAGACCTGACCGGACATCGCGGCTAAGAGCCCCAAGGTCAGGCCGCCTATCTTGATGACCTGGTCGCTGCTAATGCCGCCTGACTCGCTCTTGATGAAATTTACCAGCGTTCGTTTGGACTTATTGTCTTTCATTTTAGCCATAAAATCCTCCTTCCGTTCAAGGTGTAATAAATATAACCGGCCCGCGGAAAATGTCAAGTATTTTCTGTTTTTTGTTCTAACAACAGGCCCTGTGTGTAACACTAGTCGGGAGTACCTACTGGAACGCACCGGGGACTGAAACAAGATTAAACGGGAATCTGATAAATCCGCTAAATCCTGTTGTTGCTAACTGGTTGCGGCCCAGCAGAGCGGGTTCAAGACGCCATCACATGAATAACCGATCCTGATTGTTTTATGACAGTGCGGTTTCACCGGGCAGGGCATACATTTTTCAATCTTACCAGACGCTTCCCTGATTCTCCTCGACATCTCCTGCTTCCAGTTTTTGTATTTCCACGTAAAGAAATCATAGGTTACCGGTTCACCCCAGTAAATCCTAATGATGCTGCCTTGCGGGAAGTCATCAGGGGAAAAATCCGGCGAATCGGTAATCTTCCTGTATTTTTCAAGCCTGCCCAATTCATAATAAGCCCGGGCAAATAGGTTGTCACAGGCTAAGAGGGAACGCCTGAAATAAGAAGAGATACCCGGTATTTCGTCAAGCAGGCCGATTAGTTCGATTAAAACGGTCCGGTATTCCAGCGGGCTAATCAGGTCGGACTTGAAGTTAACCCCGCCGCCCAGGGGTTTGAGGAGATTGAAGGTAAAAATACTTATACCCTCATTAATAAGCAACCGAAGGCAATCGCCTAATTCACCGGCATTAACACGCGAGATGGTAAAATTCACCTTGGTCTTAATCCCGATTTCCTTCAAACATCTTAACGCGGAAATGGTTTGTTGAAAATTACCTGGCTGGCGCAAAGAGTCGTGCCGATTTTCCAGCCCATCCAAACTGAAGGTGTAATAAGAGATGCCGGCTGACTTGAGCCGTCCGGCAATGGCCGGGGTGATTTTTGATGCATTGCCGTCAATGGCTATCCGGTCAATGACACCGTTACGCTGGTATTCAGACGCCGCCTCAAGGATATCCAGGAAATCCCGACGCAAAAGCGGGTCGCCGCCCGTGAAGATTATCCGTCCGGCCAGATTATTTTGATGCAGAAAACCCCTAAAGTTTGCCAGGACCTCAAGACATTCATTATAAGACAGTTCCTTGCCAAAACGGCGTCCCCTCAAACTGCAATGTTTGCAGCCGAGCAGGCATTTACGGGTAATCTCCCAGCGCAATAAACAGCCGCCCTGTCTCTGATTATCTGATTTACCAGTCTTCATATTATTAGACGAGATTCGGCCCTGATTGGACGGTTTAATCATTTACCTAAACCTTCCTGAGCCAGGGCGGCAGTTTTAATTTCTTTATGGGCTTGAGTTCAGCCAGGCCAACTGCATCCCCATACGACTTCCAGACCCCGGCGCAGAAAGAATCCGCCTCGCATTCCTTGCAGACCAACGACTTGACGGCCGAACTATTTATGCCGAAATCCTCGATATAACGCTCGGGCCCCAGGACAACCTGACTGCCCGGCGGGTCGCGCTGGACCAGCCCGCAATACAAATCCGGGTTGGGGAAAATACAGGGCGGAATATAATGGATACTGATATTTTGCCTGTGGGCCAACCCAATTTCAATCGCCTCATTGATATAAGGCATCGCCTCGGTCAGGGTTATCAAGGTCAGACCTTTGTTTTCCTCAGCCGCACAGACGATATCCATGGCCTCCAGCAGAATCGTATCAGGAATTACACACCTCTTCTTCCCTTCTTGATAAAGAGGAGTAAATCCACGGGTAATAAAGCGGATAGTCTCAGGCAGGTATTTAACGGTGCTTTTGCAGATGAGTATCTTCAGGACCACGGTGATTTCACGGCCCGACGCCTTAAGTTCCAGCAGGTTTTTCAGGCCTTGGACCACTTCGTTGAAACTTCCTTTGGCGCGGGTGAATCCTTCATAAGCGGCGCGATTTGATGAATGGAAGGCAATACAGGCGTCTTTCAGGCCCGCTTTGACTACGGATTGGGCGAACTTTTTATCGCAGAACATCCGGCCGTTGCTGAGCAACCCGACCCGGGCGCCCGCCCGTGTAGCATAATCCACGATTTTAATGAAATCAGGATGGATGGTCGGCTCGCCGCCGTTAATATTGACCACCGAACCCGGGCCGGTGTGCCCATCCAAATACTCCTTTAGTTTATCAAATGCCAGCATGCCCTGCTTCTGCCAAGCCGTCGGGCAGGGACAGGAGATGCAATCGCTGTTGCAGGTGTAACAGATTTCAATGTAAGAACGGACGGGTTTGTTCATATTCCATATTCTATCTATTATTTAAACTCTTGCGAAACGCCCTTTTTGTCATTGCGAGCGACCGTAGGAAGCGAAGCAATCCCATAAATTTGAGACCGTTTCGGCCGTTTCACTCCCTCGCAATGACATCTTTTGGGCAATTCGTTTCCTATTTCACAAGAGTTCATCAAAACATCTTCAACGACTTAGGAAGCAAGGAATTATCCAACGGCTTTCCGGGCCGTCCGGATAAGGTCTTTTCGTATATCTCCAGTCGCTTGTCTACGTAGCCGGCAAAATCAGTTATCCTCTCTTTAAGTGACCGATACCCGTTTAGGCCGACAGCCGCCGTCAGTTTCTTGTTCATTATAATCTCCCTGAGTTTTGAAGCCAATTGGTTGATATCGGAGGGATTGACTATTACGGTATTATAGCCGTTTTTTAATCCATCCTTGAAGGGCATATTCCCGGCTAATTCCTGGCTGATTAAGGTGCACACCCCGCTGGCCAGGGATTCCCTGGGTAACTTCGGCTGGTGCCGCTTGACCGGGAATTGTCTTTCTATCTGAATGACGCACGAGGCGCGCCTGATCAGGCCGGGCATCTTCCAGGGCGGCTGAAAACCGATGACCTTTGACCTAGCACGGGCATTGGAATGCCGGTTAAGATGCGCCATAAATTCCGTCATGTCCCGGCCGTTGGTAATAAAAAGCGCCAGATAATCCTCTTTTATCCTTTCCAGCGCCTGGACTAATTCAAAAATACCCTTGCTCCGGTGGGTCTTGCAGGCAATCAGCAAAACCAGTGTGTCTACTTTTACGTCGGCTATCCCAATTTCCTCCAGGTTGACCGGTTTTACTTTGGGATTGAAATAATCAGCCGGAACAGCGGCCAGGGGTGCGGGGAAAATCTTATCCGGCGCAACCCCCAGGTTGCTCAGTTCCTCACCGAATGAAGATGAAGTAACCACGCTGTCGGCATTCTTAAAGATATTCAGGAATATCGAGCGGAAGCCATCCTGTTTGAACAGGAGATTGACATCGCTGCCTGCTGTTTTTATTATCTGGCACCGGCCGGTAAATGCCTTGGCCAGATATCCGGCAACGGCATAAGGAAGCATATAAACCGATTCTATCAGTTCGCAGCGGTATTTACCGATAACCTGGATGGCTAAATTAGCCAGCCGGGTGACCGCGGCATCAGTATAGGGAATATGGAACGGGCTTTTCTCGGCTAAACTATGGATATGGACGTTGGCGGGCCGGTACTGGGCCAGGTCCAAACGGTTTGTTAAATCCAGGGCCTGGCGATAAGTATCTTCCACCAGCAGGTTATTGGTGACGATATGGACCTGGTGGCCTTTCTGCCCTAGCCCCCGGGCCAGCCAGTAGGTTTGGGCCGCCACCCCGCCGGCAATCGGCGGGTATTTGCCAATCAGACATATCTTCATAATAACCTTAATAATTTTACCATAATGAACAAAGCGGATGCAATAATAAAAGGCGCAAATGGCAGCGGCCGGCTGTGTATATCGCCGACCGGGATAAAAGACTTGGATTTTTCATCCGATAATTTCTGCAGCGAGTCAATATCGCTTTCGGCCAGCAACTGCGATTCTTTAAAGAGCATCTTTGCGCCTTTTGGAGGCGTTGAACTGGCTAAGATTTCCCCATTAC
>Ga0208373_1002118_pt1 | contig 23084 bp, 21 predicted proteins | sample RifOxyC2_FD_184036 | JGI IMG/M metagenome (GOLD analysis project Ga0208373, IMG submission 184036) | Soil microbial communities from Rifle, Colorado - Rifle Oxygen_injection C2 (SPAdes) | ecosystem: Environmental > Terrestrial > Deep subsurface > Rock core/Sediment | place: Rifle, Colorado... | reverse complement strand
TGTATTCAGCCATAGGCGCTAATAAAGTTGCTGAAGCAATGCAACGACAGTTGGGGGTTCAAATTAAGCCACACCAAGTTGTTCTTGGTAAGGCGATTAAGGAGTACGGAGAGCGGGAAGTGTTGATAAAATTTCCACATGGCTTGGAAGCCAATCTTCGCATCATTATCTCTAAATCATAAATTAACCCCCCGACGTAACGTCGGGGGATTTAATTTTGTTTTTATATGATCAAACAGAAAAAGCGCAAATTCATTTTTGTGGTTGGCGGGGTTTTATCAGGTGTTGGCAAGGGAGTTACCTCTGCCTCACTGGGGGCAATTTTTAAAGCCAAAGGTTTTAAGGTAACTGCTTTGAAAATTGATCCTTATATTAATGTTGACGCCGGCACCATGAATCCCATTGAACACGGAGAGGTTTTTGTGACTGATGATGGCGATGAAACCGATCAAGACATGGGTAATTATGAAAGATTTTTGAATGAAGATCTGAATTCGGAAAATTACATGACAACTGGGCGGATCTATCTAACAGTGATAGAAAATGAGAGAAGTATGAAATACAAAGGCAGATGCGTGGAAGTTGTGCCTCATATTCCAGAAGAAGTAATTAGGCGCATTAAAGATGCTGGCGAAAAACATGACGCTGATATTACTATCATTGAAGTTGGCGGAACTTTGGGTGAATATCAAAATTTACTATTTTTGGAAGCCGCCAGAATGATGAAGTTGAAGAATCCAACCAGCACGGCCTTTGTCATGGTTAGTTATTTACCTATTCCGTCGCATTTGGGAGAGATGAAGACTAAGCCCACTCAGCACGCTTCGCACGCTTTAAATAGCGCCGGGATAAACGCGGATTTTATTGTTGCTCGCGGCAAATGTGAATTAGACAAACCACGTCGGGAAAAATTAGCGGTTTTTTGTAATGTTTTGCCTGATCATTGTATTTCGGCTCCTGATGTTTCTTCAATTTATGAAATTCCAATTAGATTAGATAAAGAAAATTTAGGTAATAAAATTTTGAAAGTATTACATTTACCAACCAGAAAAACCGACTTAAAACCTTGGTTAGATTTGAATAAAAAAATTGCCAATAGGAAGAAAGAAGTAAAAATCGCAGTTGTGGGTAAGTATTTTGGCACTGGCAATTACACTCTTGCTGACTCATACATTTCTGTTATAGAAGCAATCAAGCACGCTTCTTGGTTTAATAATGTTACACCAAAGTTGGAATGGATTGATTCAGAAGACTTTGAGAGAAATAATACAGAAATTAAGAAATTAAGTAATTACGATGGTCTAATTGTCCCTGGTGGATTTGGAACGCGCGGCATTGAGGGAATTATCAGCGCTATAAAATATGCGCGAGAAAATAAAATACCATATCTTGGCTTGTGTTATGGCATGCAACTTGCCTGTATTGAATTTGCGCGAAATGTGTTGGGTAAAATTAGCGCGAACACAGTAGAAGTGAATCCTGAGACACCAGATCCGATTATTCATATTAGTCCACATCAAGCTAAAAATGTGCGTGAGAATCGTTATGGCGGCACTATGCGCCTCGGGGCCTATGATTGTGTTTTAATCAAGGGCACTAGGTCTGCCAAAGCATATGGAGTAGAAAAAATCAGCGAGCGTCATCGCCATCGTTACGAATTTAATAATCAGTACCGCGAAGCATTAGAAAAAGCCGGTTTGAAAGTTGCTGGTGTTAACCCAGAGTCAAATCTTGTGGAAATTGTGGAATTAGAAAATCATCCATTCTTCGTCGGCGTACAATTTCATCCCGAATTTAAGTCCCGCCCAATGCGGCCGCATCCATTGTTTAGGGAGTTTATTAAGGCGGCGATTAAGTAGTGTTGCGTGCGGAGTGCTTTTTTGCTATAATACTTTTAACTATGTTTGCAGTAGTCTGGCACGATTTTCTTTACCAGCCATTATTTAATGCGCTGATTTGGCTATATGCCAATGTAGCTGGGCAAAATCTTGGCTGGGCAGTGGTTTGGCTGACAGTTTTGCTTCGCATTGTGCTTTTGCCTTTTACTTTGGTTACAGAAAAAAATAAAATTGCCAATGATGAGTTATCTGCAGAAGTGGATGGGGTTAGGAAGGATACGCACATGGATCCGGTTACTAGAAAAGAAGAGGTGCGAAAGATATTAAAAAAGCGCCGGATTAGCCCGTGGAGCAAGTTTATAGTACTTGGTGTGCAGATTTTGGTGTTGATACTGTTGTACCAAGTATTTTTGCGCGGTGTTACAGGTGAAAAAATGGCCAAAATTCTTTATTTTTGGTTAGACTTTCCGGGCAAAATCAATACAGTGTTTTATGGTTTTGATCTTGGTCAATTTCATACTATTATTTGGCCTGGCGTGGTAGCAATTTGGCTTTTGGTTGAAATTTATTTGGATTATAGGCATAAGAAAACCGGTTTAACAAAGGCAGATTTAGCATATTTTTTACTCTTTCCAGCTTTTTCGTTTTTCGCGCTTTGGCTTTTGCCAATGGTTAAATCCTTGTTCATCTTGACATCCATGGCGTTTTCTGTTATAATTCATTGGTTTAGTATATTAATCTTTAAACCAAAAGTAGTTAAGACTAAATAAAATATATGGCCGATTCACTTGACAAACTAATGTACTCATTCGTCATGGAAGACGTGTTAAAAGGCGTTTTTATTTATGTTCCGCCAGGATATGTGGCGTGCGTTTATGACTTGGGCAGGGGAGTATTAAAAAAGGTGTTGACCCCAGGTTTGCATTTGAAGATTCCGTTTTGGCAAAAGGCAAAGCTGTTTAACACACAGACTTTGGAATACAGCATCTCCCGCGAATTTAATCCGGCTAATGAAAAAGCCATGGGCGATATTCCAACCGCGGCTGTTACGCAAGATGGACAGCGAATTGGCGTGGAAGGCACACTTTTGCTCCGCTTGGACATTCATCAGATTCCGGCCATTTGGCAAACCATTGGCGAGGATTTTGTGGAAAAAATTATCCGCCCGACCGTGCGTTCCCGCATCCGCATGGTAATGAGTCGTTTTGACAAACAAGAAATAATCGGCGCTAAACGCGACGCGGTTGAGGGCGAGCTTAAAAATGAGTTAGAGCGAATCTTTTTCTCCCGCGGTATTTATGTGGAAAATGTTTTGTTAAGCGAGATTGCCGATGTGCATGATTTCGCGAGGATAGCGGATAAGTGAGTGAAAGATTGAAGATTATAAGATTGAAAGATTGCGACCCCGGGATGAACCCGGGGTTTTGAATACAAAAAAACACCAATTGTGTGGTGTGATTCTCCTGTGGCCGCCCGGAACGCGCGTTGTTGCGTGCGCTTCCGGGCGGGCCACTCGTTCGTCATGGGGAGGCGAAAGACCGTAGCAGTCTATAGGCTTCCATCTTGGCCTTGTTTCGTTCTTCTTCGCCATTCACCGTTTGGTTGATGGCATAGAAGCTCACACCCAGCACGAACTGTGCCAGGTAGATGTTGGCCATTGTCCGGCCTGCCCCCTCGGTGCCGAGAATTTGGTCGAATACATCTAGGTCAGTAGTGGTGACTGCTTGCAAGACTTTCTTCCAGTTGTGGCTGTCGGCCCTGGTCAGTATCCTGTCAAAGAGTCTGGCCAGCCTGCCATCGGTTGCACGGTCCAGTACCGCTTGTTCAACCGAATGCATCTTGACCTCTTCTTTGACATACAGCTCGCTCTCTGGCGATGCAAGAGCTGATGCTTCTCCGCGTTTGTCAGCCAGGGCATGGCCGAGTTCATGGAATGCGAGTGCCGCGAGCCACGCTCTTGGCATCTGTGTGGCTGGTGCCATCATCGCTTTCCAGTCTCGTCTGTAGAACAGTGCTGAGGGGGCGTTTGGTTCGATTTGAGCTGGTGGCATCACGCACAGCTCCAGCAATTTCATCCTCTCGATCGCGAACTCTCGTGGGTCCTGCCCGCCTTGGGGTTGGGGTGTTTGGGAGAGAATTTGGGACGCGCCGTTGACGTACTCGCTGACGTTGAAATCAGCAAACTCGTCAGCGATGTCCTTTGTCAGATCGCTGATGTCAGCGTTTTCTTTGAGCAGTTTTTTGAGCCGCTCTGAAAACGCAAACACCTTCTTGATGTGTTCCTCCACCCCCTCGTCTCCTCTGAGCCAGTACTGGTCTATGAAGCTGTGCCGTTGGCCAATGTAGTACTCACCAAGGTTGGTGATCTGACTTCGAAGTTCTTCCGAGTCACTGGTGTTCTGGGTTGAGGTGGGTGTTACTGCGTAGGTGTCCACATCTGTCGTGCTGGGGGTCGTAGCGTGTCTTCTGGGGGACATTGCTGCCCACCATCCGACCAGCAGTGCGATGGCTACGAAAGTCACTGCCAGGACAACGAGTCCTTTGCCCTTTCCTTCTCTGTTTTCCAAAGATTTCCTCATGACTTCCTCCTTGAATTGCCCGATCCATTCGGGACAGCTGATTATATTATCAAATTGATGTTTTGTCAATAGTTATCCACAATTTGGGGGTTTGACAGTAGTTTGTTAGGGTGGTATATTATCACTCATAGATATAGAGTGCTAACTATGAATGATAGGCAACAACAACTACTTAATCTAGTCATTGAAAGCTATATAAAGACCGCTGAACCTGTGGGGTCAAATTTGTTGGCGGAAAAAGGCGTTCTGGGGGTTAGTGGCGCCACGCTCCGCAATGAAATGCGCGCGTTGGAAGATGAGGGTTATTTGTCGCATCCACATACTTCTGCCGGACGAGTACCGACGGAAAAGGGGTATCGTTTTTACATAGAGAACGTTGATTATAAAAGTGGGAAGTTAGGGAAGAAAGAGAATGATGTTTTAGGAATGAGTGTTGAAGAATGTAGAATGTTGAATGTAGAATGTAGGGAAAAACAGTTGACTAAAGATTTGGCAGAGTTGTCGGGGGAGACGATGTTGTTGGCTTTTTCGCCGGACAGAGTTTATTACACCGGCTTATCAAATTTATTTTCGAAGCCAGAATTTACTGAATTGCAATTGGTGGCGGATATTTCGCAGATTTTTGATCATTGTGAAGAATGTCTGAAAACATTTTTTGATGAAGTGCAAAACGAGCCAAAATATTTTATTGGCCGTGAGCATTCATTTGGCAACGCGTTGTCTGTTTTGGCTTTTCGTTTTGGCGACCAGAGTTTGCTTATGCTTTTGGGGCCGATGAGGATGAATTATAGACGGAATCATGCGTTGATGGATCGGGCACGTTCACTATTGTCATCCCGACCCTGAGCGTAGTCGAAGGGGAGGGATCTTTCTTATTACGAGGATATTAAGATATTAGATATTGGATATTAACAAATATTGACGAAGAAACAGATATTATGACAGAAGAAATAAAAAAAATGCCAAAAACAGTTGTTGGGGCGTTGATAATGAATAAAAATGGCAAGTTTTTGATTATTAGAAGTCCAAAGTGGAAAACCCTTGCCATTCCTGGCGGTCATGTGGAATTTGGAGAGAGGGTTGAAGATGCATTGATTCGTGAGATTAAGGAAGAGGTTGGTTTGGAAATTGAGAATCCGCAGTTTTTGCAAGTAGTGGAAATAATCAAGGATGAAAATTTTAATGGCGATGAACATTTTATTGGTCTTGAGTATTTGGTAAAGACAGAACAGTTAGAAGATGCCATAAAGATGGACAACGAAGAAATAACAGAATATTTTTGGTTGAGCGCGGAAGAAATTTTAAAGCGTGAAGATACTGATGAATATGTTAAACAAGATATACAAATTTATTTAGAAAGAAAACATAGGGATAAACACAGCATGTTCCACCGCGCATGCAAGGATTGCGAAAAAGCCAAAGCCGAAGCGCAAGAATTTAAAGCCGGTTGGCAAAGGGCGCTGGCTGATTATAAAAATCTGCAAAGAGAAGTGGAGCAAAGACGAGGCGAGTGGGCGCAGATGAGTGAGGCGCAAATATTGGAAGAGTTTTTGCCAGTGTATGAGAACCTTAAACAAGCCTTCAAGATGGAACATGGAACATGGAACATTGAACAGGCAAATTGGGCAAAAGGCATGGAGTGCATAAAAAAACAATTTGTGGAGGTGTTGAAACAACACGGAGTGGAGGAAATAAAAACAGTGGGTGAAAAGTTTGATCCAGCGTTGCACGAGGCCTCCGGAGAAGAGGCGGTTGATGATAAAGAAGTGGGGGAGATTGTGAAAGAGGTGAGTGGAGGGTATAAGATGGGAGGGAAAGTGATTAGAGCGGCGAGAGTGATAGTTGTTAAATAATTTAGAAATTTAGGAATTTTAAAAACAATTTAGAAATAATTAAAATTTCAAAATTACAAAATTTAAAATTCAACTATATGTCCATAATTCGTTGGGCCCCAATGATGGAGCCGTTTGAACAATTTTTTCCCGCCATGGATGTTTATGAAACCGAAAAAATGGTAGTTGTAGAAACCGCTTTGCCTGGGATTAATCCCGAGGAAGTAAAAGTCAGTGTTGAAAAGGGCGTTTTGACTGTTACCGGCGAAAGCAAAAAAGAGCACGAGGTTGATGACAAGAACTATTACCGCAAAGAAGTCCGCGCCGGCTCATTTTTCCGCCAAGTCGCTTTGCCTGCCAAGGTCTTGGAAGACAAAGTCAACGCGGTGTTTGAAGATGGGATGTTGAAGGTTACCTGCCCAAAAGCTGAACAGGTGAAGAGTAAGAAAGTTGAAATTAGGGTGGTGAAGAAAAATAAAAAGTAAAAATCAAACACACCCCTCTCCTCGTAGGAGAGGGGGCAGGGGTGAGGTCTTAACGGTATTTACTTCAAAGCGCCGATGAGACCTCATCCTCTTTCCTTCTCCTACGAGGAGAAGGATGGACCTGTGATTATCCACCCACCACCCAACCTCGTTGCAACACGGGGAGGAGGATTAAAAAATATGAAAAATTTTGAGGAAATAATGATAGAAATCAAAAGTGTGTTAATGGGTTATAAAGGCGGTAAAGAATTGCCGCATGCCAATGGAACTTTGAATTGGTTATTGAAAATCAAACCAGACGCGGATGACACCGCGAAGATCGCCGCGTTTGGGCATGATATTGAACGAGCTTTGGAAAAAAGAGTATGGATAAAAATTGATAATTTGGTGGATAATTTTTCTAAATATAAACAAGACAAAAGGATACACGCCGAGGGTGGCGCCGAAGCGATTGATGGAATTTTACAAAAGTGGAAAGTAAGCGATGAAGAGCGGGCGATGGTTAGAAACATGGTGGCGAATCATGAGGATGGCGGCAATGAAGAGGCAGATATTATTCGCGATTGTGACAGTCTGTCCTATTTGAGCGAGAATTTTGATGGTTTTCTGAAAAAATATGGTTCAAACATCGCGAAAGTCAAGGTTGAAGAAATGTTTGGCAGGATAACAGAGGCGAGGAAAAAGTTGGGGTTGGAGCTTTATAATAAGGCGTTAGAGAAAATTGAAAAAAGTCAGATAGCCCCGTAGGGGCGACAGATAGTAGCCAGGGCATTTATGCCCTGGGAGAGAAGTGTTTAATAAAAAAGTCCCGTAGGGACGGATGAAAATATGAAAAATTTTAAAATCAGAACAGCGGATAAAAAGAGGTTGTTGTTAGAAGAAAAAAGAGATTATGAGATCTTGGAGATGATTTATGAGTTAGAGAAGAGAAAGTTGAGTAAAGAGCAAGAAGAATTGGTAAGGTTTTTAAAATCACAGTTGGAAGATGATTGGAGAAAACCGTTGTTGAGGTTTGTAAAAAAATTTGTAAAGCAATTTAACAGTTTAACAATGTAGCAATTTACTAAAAAATTATTTTTAAGAAAGATCCCTCCCCACCTCATCGGCGGGTCGGGATGACATTTAAAAAATATGAGTAAAGTTCTCGGAATCGATCTCGGCACGACCAATTCCTGCATGGCCATAATTGAAGGCGGCCAGCCAAAGGTGTTGGAAAATAAAGAGGGGATGCGGACAACGCCATCCGTAGTTGCGATTGCGAAATCAGGCGAAAGATTAGTGGGGCAATTGGCCAAGCGCCAGTCAGTTACCAATCCAGAAAATACTTTGTATTCTATCAAACGTTTAATCGGGCGCCGATGGAATGACGCGGAAGTCCAGCGCGACCTTAAACTCATGCCATATAAAATGGTAAAATCAGGTGAAGGTGTTAAAATTTTGATGCAGGGTAAGGAATTTAGCCCGCAGGAAATTTCTGCTTTGATTTTACAAAAAATGAAAACAGATGCCGAAGAACGTTTGGGCGAAAAAATTACTGACGCGGTTATTACTGTGCCGGCATATTTTGACGACTCCCAACGCCAGGCCACAAAAGACGCGGGTGTGATTGCCGGTCTTAATGTGCTTCGTATTATCAATGAACCAACCGCGGCCGCTCTCGCATATGGCTTTGATAAAAAGACCGAACAAAAAATCGCGGTATATGATTTGGGTGGCGGTACATTTGATATCTCAATTCTTGAAGTCGCGCCAGACAATGTGCAGGTGCTGTCAACCAACGGCGACACGCATCTTGGCGGTGATGATTTTGATCAGGTGATAATTCAGTGGATTTTGGATGAATTTAAAAAGGAAAACGGCATTGATTTGGGCAAAGATCCGTTAGCCCTCCAGCGTATCAAAGAAGCCGCGGAAAAGGCCAAAATTGAGTTATCCACAGCCCAGGAAACCGAGATTAACCAGCCGTTTATTACTTCTGACGCGACTGGTCCAAAACATTTGGTGGTAAAATTGTCTCGCGCTAAATTAGAGGATTTGATTGGGGATTTAGTAAAGAAAACACTTGGCCCAGTGCAACGCGCGTTGGATGATGCGAAATTGAAAGTTGGTGATTTGCACGAAGTGGTGATGGTCGGTGGTATGACCCGTATGCCATTAGTTTTGCAGACAGTGGAAAAGTTTTTTAACAAAAAACCAAACATTAGTGTGAATCCTGACGAAGTAGTCGCGGTTGGCGCTGGCGTGCAAGGCGGTGTTCTCAAAGGCGAAGTGAAAGATATATTACTCCTTGATGTAACTCCATTATCACTCGGTCTGGAAACACTCGGCGGTGTGATGACAAAATTAATTGAACGCAATACCACCATTCCAACTTCCAAAACACAGGTCTTCTCCACTGCCGCGGATAATCAACCGGGCGTGGAAATTCATGTTTTGCAAGGCGAGCGTCCAATGGCGACTGATAACAAAACACTTGGTCGCTTTATGTTGGATGGTATTCCACCAGCCCCCAGAGGCGTGCCACAGGTTGAAGTTACATTTGATATTGACGCGAATGGCATCTTAAATGTCAAAGCAAAAGATAAGGCAACAAACAAAGAACAAAAAATTACCATCACCGCTTCTTCCGGCTTATCAAAAGATGAGATTGAAAAGATGAAGAAAGAAGCCGAAACACACGCTGATGAAGACAAGAAAAAGCAAGAATTGATTGAGGTGCGCAATTTAGCTGACACAATGGTATATACTTCTGAAAAAATGATGAAGGAAGTTGAGGAAAAGAATGCTTCGGCTGACGCTCAGCATAAAATCGCAATCACAGATGAAGAAAAAAAGAATGTTGAAGAGGGGATTAAGTATGTGAAAGATGTGAAAGATAAAGATGATGTGGAGGCGATTAAAACAGCGAGTGAAGCGTTGTCAAAAGCGGCGCAGGTGGTGGGACAAAAAATGTATGCGACGCAGAAAGACGCGGATAACAATGTGGATAAAAAAGCGGAAGATAAGAAAGAGGATGGACCAATTGAAGGGGAAGTGGTGAAATAAAAATTCTCTCCCCCTTGGAAAGGGGGAGATTAAGAGGGGGTTGATGTAACCGTCAACCTCCCCTCGCCCCTCCTTTCTAAGGAGGGGAGTAAATTTTATGTCCAAAGACTACTACAAAATCCTCGGCGTGGAGAAGAATGCCACGACTGATGAAATAAAAAAGGCATTCAAGAAACTCGCCATGCAACATCACCCGGACCGTCCGGGCGGTGATGAAAAAAAGTTTAAAGAAATAAACGAGGCCTTTCAGGTGCTCGGGGACAATGACAAGCGCGCGAAATTTGATCAATTTGGTTCTGATTTTGAACAACAGGGCGGTTGGGGTTCTGCTGGCGGCAGTTGGGAAGATATTATGAACGCGTTTCGTCAACAAGGCGGTGGCGGCGGGCAGGGCTTTAATTTTGATTTCGGTGGCGGAGGACTTGGTGACATTTTTGGTGACTTCTTTGGAGGCAACAGCTCACGACGCGGTGGCAGACGCGCGCAAGGCAGAGATATTCAAGTAGATGTAGAGATTGATTTTAAAGAAGCCGCGTTTGGGGTTGAGAGAGAAATATCATTGCGCAAGCAAAGCTCCTGTGATGTTTGTGGTGGTTCTGGAAATGAGCCCGGCAGTAAATTAGAGACCTGTGGTACATGCCACGGACGTGGACAAGTTGTGCAAGTACAACGGACATTCCTCGGCGCAATGCAGACAGTTGCAACATGTCCAAACTGCCAAGGCAGGGGACAACATTCAAGCAAAAAATGCAAACATTGCGGAGGTGATGGGGTTATGGCCAAGAATTCCGACATGAAAGTAAAAATTCCCGCTGGTATTGATAATGGCCAGTCAATTCGCTTATCCGGCCACGGCGAGGCCACGTCACATGGTGGCGGAGCCGGTGATTTGTACGTGCAAGTGCACATCAAACCGCAAAAACTTTGGCACCGCGAGGGTTTTGATGTTTATACAGATAATGAAATTAATTTTACCCAAGCCGTGCTTGGCGATAAGATTGAAGTAGAGACGATTGATGGTGTTATTAAAGTTGTTGTACCCGAAGGCACAGAGTCAGGGCAACTGATTCGTTTGCGTGGACACGGCATCCAGCATTTAGAACGTTCAAGCCGTGGCGATCATTATGTTCGAGTAAAAATTAGGGTACCGAAAAGGGTGAGTCGGGATGTTCGGAAGAAATTAGAAGAAATTAAAGAAGAAATTTAAAAAAGAAATTTTACAGAAATTTTGTAGAGACGAGGCATTGCCTCGTCTTTTTTCCCTCGCCTCCGCCCCAACGGGGCCCCTTCGGGGCAGAGGAGAGGGGGCGGGAGAGGTCTGGCTGTCCGTCATTGCGAGGAGCGAGGAACGAGCGACGTGGCAATCTATTTGTCCAACGATTTAGATCGCGGAGCCTGTCCCGAGCGAAGCTGAGGGATCTTCCTCGCAATGACGGGGGCCCTTGACAAAACTGTTAAAATGTGCTATAATATAGCGTTAGTTCCTTAAAATAGACAAACTTAACTCGGCTTTCTTTTTGGCTTGTTTTAGCAACAAGTTAGAAAGAAGGCCGGGAATTTATCTTGGCTGATTTCAGGCGCGTTGAGACGCGCCGGGAGGGGCAAATGGATAGGAAGGTTGAGATCAGTAAAATGTGGTTTGTCACCATCTGCATGATCTGGTGGGCTATCGCCTCCCTGATCGGCGTGAATGTGACGCCCCTGATCGGCGTGAGCGTTCTGGCGGGGCTGGGGGGAACCACAATCTCCGTCATTATCTTTTTCGACGTGAAGAGGAAATGGGAGTGGTTCCACCACTTTCTGGCCTGGCACTATGGATGGGCCCTGTTTGTGGGGTGCCTGCTTGTGGCCACCTGCCTTTTTGGAGGGTTGGGGTATGCCATCGGCCTTCTGTGGGCCTGACGACCCAGTTCTCTGCCTGGGGCAATTCCGCCCCCAACAACCGGCTTGTTAGCACCTCAAGGGAACCTACCACTTCCCAGCTCACAATCCGCGTAATGTTCAACTTGATTGAATCTTGCGCGGAGCTGGGAAGTTTACTCTGCATCCGACGTGGTGTAGAGTAGCATTTAAACTCCGGGAGTTTCAAAAACTCCCGGAGTTTTGTTTTTGGCGCGTTTGGCCAGACCTCTCCCACCGCCCTCCCCTTTGCGAAGGGGAGGGAAATTTGATATACTTTCCTCATGGTCAGAAAAAGGGAGTTTGAAAAATTTTACCAAGACAACATAGACAAAATCTACCGTTTTGTTTTTTTTCGCGTAAACAGGGACAAGGAATTGGCCGAGGACTTGGTGTCCGAAATCTTTATGAAGGCCTTGGAGCATTTTGATAGTTATGACAAAAAAATCAGCGCCTGCGCGTGGCTTTATACTATTGCCAAAAATCACATCGCCAATCATTGGCGGGATCAAAAAGACGTGGAATCATTGCCGGAATTAGACGTCAGTGATGACGAAGATGGGGTTGGTTTGGAAGATAGATGGTTTAATACGGCAATGGCGAAATTTAAGCAAGCCAGTGATAAAAGCATGCTTTATGACGTGTTGTCCAAGCTTGATTTTGAGGACAGGCAAATTGTAACTTTTCACTACCTTTTCGGGTATAATTATAGTGAGATTGGGCAGATGATGGGTAAAAGCCAGTCGGCAGTAAAAGTGGCTGCTCATCGCGCTATCAAGAAACTCAAAAAACTCTTATGAAACTCGTCAACTACAAATTATGGAAAGAAAAGAAAGCGATAGAACCAAGCCGCGAGTTTAGGTCTGCTTTGTGGAATAAATTGGACAATGCTTGGCAAGAGATTTATCAGCCAAAAGTTTTTTGGTATCAAATGCCGGTTTTTAAATATAGTTTGGCGACTTTAGTTGTCTTGATATTTGTTAGCACAACTGGCGTGGGCGCTTATGCATATAATAGCCCAAAGGTCACAGAAGGCACTCGTTTATATGGCATTAAAAAGACGATTGAGAGAGTGGAAGAAAAGGTAGTGGAACGCCGCCGACCAGAAGTGCAAGCAAAATTTTATTTAAAACAAATTGAACGCAGGGAAGCAGAGAAGGTGGTGGTAGAGAGAAGAAAGGCGCATGAAGTGCAGTTGCAAAAAACAGAAGAAAAAATTGATAGAACAGAAAAGCAGCTAGAGATAGTAAACCAGGCACTTTTAGACGCGTCAACAACGGTTAAGGACACAAAAGTTATTGAGCAGGTGAAGAAACGGTTAGAGACAAGGAAAGAGAGAATTGAGGTTAAAATTGAAAAGGCCAAGGAAAAATCAGAAGAAATTCAGCAGAAATTAGACGGAAATAATGAAGAAATTAAAAATTTAATTATTAACCCACAACCATATGAAAAAAGCAATCATGGTGTCAGTGGTGATGGCAGTAGTGTTGGCAACGGCAATGCCAGCCCTAGCCAAACAACCATTGAAGCAAGTAAAGCCGACAGGCAATCAGCCTGGGGTCGCATCAAGCACATCTTCAACTCCAGCGCCAGTTCAAGCAAAGTACGTGCGTCGGCAGGCGTCAATTCAAGGTGAGTTGGTGTCTATGTCTGGGACAACTTTGCCGACGACAATTGTGATAAATGTAAGCAAAGTCGCGCCAAAGAAAAATAAAAAATGGGCAGGCGCTTATCCGGAAGTAAAAAAAGAAGTAACCATGATTGTGGATTCTAACACCAAATTTGTGCGCAAGTATTGGGGCAAGAGTTCGTTGGAAGAGTTAACCGTTGGTGATAAGTTAGATGTGCGCGTCAAAACCAACGAGGACGGCACTGTTACCGCCACTTTGGTAAAAGATGATACTTTGCATTGGACTTGGAAAGTTCATAATGGCGCGATTGAGAATCTGGATTTAACCGCGAAGACGTTTACTTTGAAACAAAACAATAAAAAGACAGTGACTGTCAAAATTGACGCAAAAACAAAAATCTTGGTTCCGCCATATAGCTCAACCAGTACAACGTTTGCTGATTTGCAAAATGGGCAGATAGCGCATGTCAGGGGGATTATAAATAATAAGACAAAAGTGATTACCGCGTCGTATATACGCGTTGGCATTGTGAAGCCGGTTGTGGCGTTGCCAATGACGACCAGTACTCCAGTCGCAACAACTACACAGTAAATAAGCGATGGATGAGAAAGATTTAAACTCCGGGAGCTTTGGCCAAAGCTCCCGGAGTTTTGTTTTATGCGCGTCCATCTAACACCAAATTCACCTCCGCATCTGCCTCTTTATTTCTCTCACGAGGGATGTGTTTGTAGGTAACTTTTTTGAATTGAGCCGAAGCGTTGTAAGCCAAGATAAATAATTTTTGCAAAGTCGGTTCTTTGACTTTGTATTTTCTTTGCAATTGCTTTACCACCAACTCACTATCCAACATACAGTCCACTTCGTCAGCGCCGAGCGCTTGGGCTTTTTTGAGGCCGGAAATCAAGGCCATGTATTCGGCGTAGTTATTGGTTTGGTCGCCAAGATATTCGCCATAATGCGCGATAGTTTTGCCTTTTTCATCTTTTATAACAATTCCAGTCGCAGCTGGCCCCGGGTTTCCCCTTGCCCCTCCGTCGGTAAAAATTATAAATTTTTTATTCATATAATTTATATCATGGTAAATCCTGGAAATCCTGGTAATCCGTGTTCTATTAAAGTTTGATGGAACACAGATATCCATGATTACCAAGATTAACCAAGATTTTTGACGATATCGCAAATTGTTAGTTGAAGTTCGCGGTTGCCGTTCCACTCATTCACACTAATCTCAAACACCACGTCAATTTTATCGCCTTTAACTAAATTTTTGCACCAGTTAGATCCGTTGTTGCCGTTGCAGAGATTCCAGCCAACAAACTTTTTCACGCACTTGGCGCCGTTGCTGGCCATAATGCGGATATGCTTGCCTTCTTTGCCAACCGGCTCAACTGTTTGCACAACTAAATTATGCGTCAGGTATTTTGGCTTTTCATTGTTTTGACCGAATGGCTCAAATTTGGAAAGTAAGTCATACAAATCCCAGTCAATTTTGTCTAACTCTATATCGGCGTCAATATCTAACTTTGGACTCACATCCATGCCAGCAGTATCAATTAAAAATTTCTCAATCATTTTTTTCTTCAATTCCGGTAGCATCTCCGCGTCTTTCAAACTAAATCCGCAAGCCATGGGATGCCCGCCAAATTTGGTAAAAAATTCTGGCACTGATTGCAAAAAGCCGATTAAACTAAATCCTTCAATACTTCTGCCAGAGCCGACCATTTCACCTTCGTTTTTCGTCAATGCGATGGTTGGTTTGTTATATTTATCTTTGATTTTTCCAGAAATTAAGCCAATAATTCCCGGGGGCCAGTTGTCGCCGTAGACAATCAAAACAGGGTCATTGATTTGTGCCGGCTCAATTTGTTCAATGGCTCGCTTAACCAATTCTTCCGTCATTTTCTGCCGTTCTTGATTACTCTCGTCAAGTTCATGCGCGAGTTGCGATGCCTCTTCGGGGTTTTCGGTCATTAACAAATTATACGCGGCATTGGCGTGGTTCATTCGCCCGGCGGCATTAATGCGCGGAGCGATTTGAAAACCAATGGTGTAAGAATCAAACTCGCGTTTTTTTGTGCCGTCTTCGGTTAACAGCCGCGCTTCCAATAATAATTTTTGCAGGCCAATTCGTTTGGTTTTATTTAAAACAATTAGGCCATATTTTGTCAGGGTACGCGATTCGCCAAGCAGGGGAACCATATCAGCAACACTCGCAATTGCCACCATATCCAAAAACCATTTCTCATACGCTTCGTGTGTCTCGCCATCCGGCAGTGTTTCATTGGTCTCATGATGTTTTTTTAAAAGGCCTTGCATCAGCTTGAACGCCACGCCTCCGCCAGCCAAGCCCTTGTCTGGATATGGTTCTCCTGGCACTAACGTGTGGATAATCGCGTAGGCAGGTGGAAGTTTTTCCGGCACAGTGTGATGGTCAGTAATAATAACATCAATGCCCGCGTCTTTTGCCAGTTTAACTTCCGGACCGTTTGAGATGCCGCAATCGCAAGTAATAATCAAATTAGTTTTTTGCTCTGCGAGCATTTGAATAGTAAATTTGTTCAAGCCATAGCCGTCAATTTCGCGATGTGGGAGAAACACATCCACATGTTCTGCTCCAAGTTTTTTCAAAACAGAGACCAGAATAATTGAAGATGAAACACCATCAGCGTCATAGTCGCCGTGCACAACAATTTTTTCTTGCTTATTAATCGATTTCAGAATGCGTTTACACGCCTTTTCCATGTGCTTAAATAAAAAAGGACTATGGATGTCCTGCAGATAGTCGGGGTTTAGAAATTCGTCAATTTGTTCTTGCGTTCTCAAATTGCGGTGGTACAACAAATTGGCGACCAATGGCGGTAGCTCCGGATGTTCTTGAAAAAATGATTGTGGCGCTGGATCTAAAACTTTCCAAATTTTATTCATAATTATCCGGGCAAATCCTGGTAATCCTTGAGATCTGTGTTCCGTCTACGCTTGAATAGAACACAGATTACCATGATTTCCAGGATTAACCATGATTATTTTCCCCACGATTTGATCTTTCCGAAATCCCAGTAGCCGTCGGCTACAAAGATAGAGAGTACGAGAAACGCAATGTCAATTGTTCGCAAGCTGTGGAGTGGGGCGGGTTGGAGATAGAGCATAAGCGTGGTGATTCCAAGCAAGACCCAGTGTCCAATCGGCCGTTTGAGCGGACTGCGAAGTTCGTCTGGCGGAATTTTTGAGCGCATTCGCATGCAATAGACAACATAAAATATCAGCCAAGGCCAGAAAAAGTACCATTGCAAGTCCAAGATATCCAAATTAAGTTCTTGAACAAGCATGTAAAATGGAAAAAACAGAAAAAAGCCAAAGAAAAACAAAAATATCGCGCCAATTTGATAGTGATGATGAGCTGATAAGTTGTGATGTTTGTAGGATAGAAAGCGTTTCCAATTCATAAAATTAATATCCAGATTTCCGGATAATCCAGATTGACGGATTACTGAAACATGGGCATCATGGTGAAAAATATCATGGCGATTACGCCGATGATGGCGATCACTGTCCAGAGCGCCTTGAGTTTTTTTGATCCGTACATAAAGCATTGATTTAAACTGATTACGACACAGATTACACTGAATGGCGTCTGTGTAATCCTTGTTTTAATCTGTGTAATCAATGCTAACGTTTTAGCACTGCCAAGTATGCTTCGGTTGGAATGTCCACTTTCCCTTTCCCCATGGCCAGCATTTTTTTCTTGCCCTTCTTCTGTCTATCCAAAAGTTTGTTCTTGCGCGTGACATCACCGCCGTATAATTTTGCGGTAACATCTTTGCGGAGAGCTGATAACCGTTCGGCAGCGACAATTTTGCCACCAATGGCGGCTTGGATTTTTACGACAAATTGGTGTTTGGGTAAAGTATCTTTGAGCGAATTCACAATCTGCTTGCCGACTTTGAAAGCCGAATCGCGCCAGACCAAAGTCGCGAGCGACTCTACTTTTTCATCAGCGACAAAGATATCTAATTTGATTACGTCGGTTTTTTCGTAGCGTTTGAATTCGTAGTTCAAAGACGCGTAACCGCTGGTGACTGTCTTTAGTTTATCATAAAAATCAGTGATAAGCGAGGCCAAAGGCAGTTCATAATGCAACATCGCGCGCTGTCCAGCCCCGGCACTCAAATATTCGGTATTCAAATATCGGCCCTGCCGTTCGGCGATTAGGCCCATTACATTGCCGATATAGTCCTGCGGTGTAATCACATCCACCACCATCCACGGTTCTTCAATGTTTGTAATATAGTTTGGTTCAGGCATGTCTTGCGGACTTTTGGCAATTATTTCTTTTCCATCGGTTTTTAGAACCTTGTAAGCAACACTTGGTACCGTTACCACTACGCGCAAACCAAATTCGCGCTTTAGACGCTCTTGAAAAATATCAAGATGCAACATGCCAAGAAAACCACAACGAAAACCAAAGCCCATTGCCTGCGAATGTTCTGGCTCGTAAAATAGGGAAGCGTCGCTTAATTTTAGCCGGTCCACTGCCTCACGGAGCGCGTTGTAGTCATCGCCTTCTTGCGGGAAAATGCCGGCAAACACCATTGGTTTGACTTCTTTGTAACCGGGCAGCGGCTCAAAAGCAGGTGAATCAGTCAAAGTAATTGTGTCGCCAACGCGCACATCTTTCAGCTCCTTCAAGCCAGTAACAACATAGCCAATTTGTCCGCTTTCAAGAACTGGGTCTGCTTTGAATTGTGGCGCGTAATGACCAACTTCCAGCGCTTCTGTTGTCGCGCCAGTGCGCATGAATTTTATTTTTTGCTTGCCCTGAGCGGAGCCGAAGGGTACTTTTATCTCGCCGCTCATCACTCGCACCGATGCGACAACACCGCGATAGTCGTCATAGGTAGAATCAAAGATAAGCGCGGATAGTAAATCTTGGTTTTGTGGCGTGGTTGGCGCCGGCACACGCTCGATCACTGCTTTTAGCACCTCTGCTACGCCTTGTCCGGTCTTTGCCGAACACATCAAAATTTCTTCTTCTTTACAGCCAAGCAAGTGGATAATTTCTGCTTTTGTTTTTTCAATTTCGGCAATCGCCATGTCAATTTTGTTCAGGACCGGGATGATAGCCAAATTTTGTTCAAGCGCAAGATAAAGATTGCCAATTGTCTGCGCCTGCACGCCTTGCGTGGCGTCAACGAGTAGTATGGCGCCCTCAACCGCGGCCAGCGAGCGGGACACCTCATAGTTAAAGTCAACATGGCCGGGAGTGTCGATTAAATTCAGAATGTAGTTATTGTATGCCATTTTCACCGGCGTCAGTTTGATTGTAATCCCGCGTTCTTGTTCCAATTCCATGCTATCCAAAATCTGCGCTTTCATATTGCGTTTTTCCACTGTTCCGGTCAATTCTAAAAATCGATCCGCGAGGGTGGACTTGCCGTGGTCTATGTGCGCGATAATACAGAAGTTGCGGATGTTCATAACTTACCAATTTTACCACTTTCTTTGGGTGTTGACAAGGAGGATGAATCGCGAATGGATTTTTGTTTTATAAAAAACTCCCCTCCTTGGAAAGGAGGGGCGAGGGGAGGTTGACAATTTAGAAGACATCAACCCCCTCTTAATCTCCCCCTTTCCAGGGGGGAGAGCTTCGACTTTTCATCACTTATTTTCTTCTACTTCCCTTGGCACATTCTGCAGTTTTAATAAACGCCGTTTTGAACTAGCCATAAAGTCTTGCATTTCTTCTAATCGTAATAACCAACAAATTAACGAGTAAACTAACAAACCAATCAACCCCGCGACAAGCCCTTGGGTAAAAATGCCCCAGAATTTAGTCATGTCAACCAAATTAGCCAGTGGTGTTTTAATTATCTGAATCACAATTGCCATAAATATGCCAGCCACGGAAATTTTGTATAGTGAAATTAATACTTTTGCTTCACGTAAAGATTTTAAACGAAAGCGAAGCGTAATCCAAAGCAAAGCCATTTGGACAATCGCGGACAAAGAAAAAGCCAAAGCCAAACCCAATACACCAAGACTGTTTTTTAAATAAAAACTCAAAGCTACACTCAAAGCCGTGCTAATAGCGGCGATCCAAAGCGGCGTCCAAGTGTTACGCAAGGCGTAAAATGCGCGGGCGAGTAAATACACAAGCGATTGCGCGAATAAAGACAATGAGAACAACGCCAATGTATTGGCAGTAAGTCTCGTGTCATTCCAGTCAAACTGTCCAGATCCCAAGACCACACGCACAATCTGCGCGCGTAGGATTAAAAAAATAATTGTTAAAGGCACGATGAAAAATAAAATCTGGCGGATAGTGCGCGATAAATTATCTATTAACTCTTCTTTTTTATCTTGCGCCGCGAGTTCAGACAGAGTGGGAAACGCCGCGACTGCAAAAGACACACCAATAATACCCACGGCAAAAAATTGCAGATTATTTGCTAAATTAAAAATTGCCACACTGCCCACGGCCAGGGTTGAGGCAATCGTGGTTATCACTAGTAAATTTATTTGTCCAACTGCCAGCCCCAACGTGCGTGGTACAATCAAAAGTCCAATTTCTTTTAACGCCGGATCGCGCCAAGCCAAAGTGCCTTGATATTTGTATCCTAAATATTTTAAAGAGGGAATTTGAATAACTAAATGCAAAAGTGAGCCAATCACCACGCCATAGGCCAGGCCGATCTCACCAAAGCGTGGAACTAAAACTAAAGCGCCAAAAATAATACCGATATTATACATGATGGGCGTGATAGAAAAAACCAAAAAGTTTTTGAATGATTGCAAAACACTGTTAAACACACTGCTTAAACCCAACAAGATTGGACTTAAAAGCATTACACGGGTGAGATTTATTGTAAAATTTATTTTATCTGGCGCAAAACCCGGCACCATGTATTTTGTTAATTGTGGAGCAAAAATAAAAAGTATGGCACAAGTAACAGAGAGTAAAATTAACACGCAATTAAATACGCCGTTGGCCACTTTCCACGCTTCGTCTTTGTTTTTTTGCAAGAGTTTGGTAAAGACCGGAATAAAGCCAGCCGAAAGCGCGCCTACAGCCAGCAAGTTAAAGATAAAATCAGGGATGCGAAACGCCGCGTAATAAGTGTCCAAAACATCGCCAGCGCCAAACATGTGAGCAAAAATTCTGTCTCTAAAAATACCTATCAACCGGCTAACAAAAGACGCCCCAGCCAAGATTATGGCCGCGGCTGTTATGGAGTTAATCGTTGTTGATAGTGGATTTTTGAGCATTTTAATTTTCTGGTTCAATATTCACAGTCAATGACACAAAATCTGTCCCAGACTTTTCAGCATTGTCAGTTACATACAGCACTCCCTCGGTTTGTCCTTTAACAAAAGCAAATTGGTGGATTGTGTCAGTGCTTTGAGATACATTTATATCAAAACCAGCTTTTTTCAACGCATCTTGATAAAAAGCATCAACAAATTTTGGTTCAGCGGGCAATTCAGTCCACTCGACTTGGATTTTATCACGATGATCAGCAATTGGTTCTTTCATAATGCGCACAAAGCTTTCCCATGTGGTTTTGTCAGTTTGCAGGCGTCCATCTGTAGGTTCTTCTCGTGCAGGGAATCTTTTTTCTAAAACTAAAAATGCTGGCGATAATACTAGTTTGGGTCCAAAGGCAATATATTCCATGGCTCGTCCGCGATCTTTGCCGGAGATAAAAATGATTTTAGAGATGTTATCTTGGTCGTAAATAGGAATTTCAGATGGCCAGTTTTCCGGCACTTTTTTTAGTTCTTTCGTTTTTGGCCCGGCTGTAAATTTTAAGATTAACACGGCGGCGATTATGAATAATAAAAGACAACCACAGCCAGTAGTGCAGGTACGTTTAGCGCATGAACGCTGTTTTTTAAGTTCTTCAATTGGTGGTTCTTGAATTTCGATTTTGTCGATGTTTCGACGCATAAGTATATTCTATATAATAACAAATTTGAGTTGATTTGTACAGTTTGCTATACTATAGAAGCTCTCAAGGCTTGGAAGGCTCACAATGCTTACAAGGCCTTGTAAGCCTAGTAAGCCTTGTTGGCATTGTAAGCTTTTATGCATTTATCATTCTTTGGTGCAACGCGTGAAGTCACAGGTTCCTGTTTTATGTTAGAAACAAAGGCCGGAAAGCTTTTAGTTGATTGTGGCATGTTTCAGGGTTCAAATTTTAATGAAGGTAAAAATCATGATAAATTTCCTTTTGATCCAAAAGAAATTCAAGTTTTGTTAGTCACACATGCGCACCTAGATCATATTGGCCGGATTCCCAAACTAGTGAAAGAGGGCTTTGTTGGTAAAATTTTTATGACTAAAGCGACAAAAGATTTTGCAATATTGATTTGGGAGGATGCTCTTCATGTCATGAAAGAGAACAGTGAAAAGCATAAAACACCAATTTTATATAGCGAGGCTGATATTTCTTTAGCATATTCTTTATGCGAGGGACTGGATTATCATGAAATTATAGAAGTATTACCTGGCGTAAAAGCAGTTTGGAAGGACGCAGGTCATATTTTCGGCGCTGGGTTTATTGAATTGGAGGCTGACGGCAACTCTTCGGCTGGTTCGGCAGGCTCACCACAAGATGGCGCTCAGAGTAAAAGAATTTGTTTTTCCGGCGATATTGGTAATGAAGAAGTTCCAATTTTACGAGATACAGAATCAATGGGAGATGCTGATGTCTTGCTTTTGGAATCAACCTATGGTGATCGTGTTCACGAGTCTGTTGATGCGCGTAGAGAATTAATTTTAGATTTAATTAAACATAGTGTAGAACACAAAGGGGCGATTATGGTTCCAGCTTTTTCTTTGGAGCGTACTCAAGAATTGCTGTATGAATTAAATATTTTGAGTGAGTACGAAAAATCTTTACCAAAGATGCCGATTTTTTTGGATAGCCCGTTGGCGATTCGCGCGTCAGCGGTCTATGAAAGATATCCAGAATATTATGATGAAGAAGCCAAACGTTTGCATGACTTTGGAGATGATTTTTTGGATTTTTCCGGTTTGCGCATGACTTTAACAAAAGAGGAATCTAAAACTATAAATAACACACCAGGACCAAAGATGATTATTGCAGGTTCTGGCATGATGAATGGTGGCAGAATTGTACATCACGCCTTTCGGTATCTTTCTGACCCCGCCTCAACTTTGCTTATTGTTGGTTATCAAGCCGAGGGCACGCTTGGCCGACGTCTGTACGAGGGCGCGACAAAAGTAAAGGTGTTTGGCGAAGATGTTTATGTGAAGTGCAAAGTAAAAGCCGTAGGTGCATTGTCAGCTCATGGTGACCAGCCTAAATTAATCAAATGGACTGGCACAGCAAAAAAGATGCCAAAGAAAATTTTCTGTGTCCACGGCGAACCGCACGCGGCTACCGAACTCGCGCATCGCTTGCGCGACGCGTATAATGTTGAAGCTGTTGTGCCGGAGATGGGGGAGAAAGTAATAATTTAAAAATTTCTAATTTCTAATTTCTAATTTCAAAATCGCCTTGTCGGCGATTTTATTTTAGGAATTGGGCGGTGACGAAGAACGTCAACCGCCAGGCGGCCACGGTCTCGGGCTCGACGACAGGCTCGGCAGCGGGTGTCGGTTCCTCGACCTTGACCTCGGCGGTCACGGGTGCGGCGGCAGGCTCGGCAACGGGCGGTTCCTCCTCGACCGTCTCGGTCCGTGCGATGCCATCGCTTTCGGGAGCGGGCGCTTCCTGGGCCACGGGTTCGGTCTGCGTCTCGTCCTTCTTCT
>Ga0208373_1002116_pt1 | contig 23100 bp, 18 predicted proteins | sample RifOxyC2_FD_184036 | JGI IMG/M metagenome (GOLD analysis project Ga0208373, IMG submission 184036) | Soil microbial communities from Rifle, Colorado - Rifle Oxygen_injection C2 (SPAdes) | ecosystem: Environmental > Terrestrial > Deep subsurface > Rock core/Sediment | place: Rifle, Colorado... | reverse complement strand
AATAATTATGTTTAATCCCAACAAAACAAACCCTTGGCCGCCGGAAGACAAAAAAGAACCGGACGCGGAACTGGTGACGCGATTCAATAAAAAGCTGGAAGGCGAACCCAACCTGCGATTTTTAGAATCGCTTTTCAAGGAACTGCCAAAAATGGAACTTTATCTGGTTGGCGGCATGGTGCGCGACACGATTATCAAACATCCGACGTCAAAGGATTTTGACTTCATCGCCCGCGGCGTGGCTTGGGACGAGCTGGTTCACACTTTGCAAAAATTCGGCCACGTGGATTGCGTTGGCCGCAACTTTGGCGTGATTAAATTCATGCCACACGACAGCACCCTGCGCGAGGCGATTGACATTGCCTTGCCACGCGTAGAATTTGCCGAAGGCACCGGCGGATCCCGAGACGTAGAAGCTCAATCTGATCCGAACTTAACCGTAGCCGAGGATTTGTCGCGCCGCGATCTGACGATCAACGCTATGGCGTGGGATATGCGCAAACATGAACTGCTCGATCCGTTCAATGGTCAAGCCGATCTTAACACCGGATTCATCCGTTGCGTGGGCAAGCCGGAAGCGCGCTTTCAAGAAGATTATTCCCGAATATTGCGCGCCATGCGCTTCGCCTGCCGGTTTGATTTCCAAATTGAAGAACAAACTTGGTCGGCTCTCACAAAAATCATGACCAAAATCAATAACATTCGCGACGTGAAAGTTGTTGACGTAATCCGACGTAAAATCGCTTTGTGCAAAAAGCCGGCAGAAAAAGAAAAATTGCAAGCACATCTGGCCGAACAAACAATGTCCGATCCGAACCAAACCATGGCCGAATACATCGTCCCCCGCGAAACAGCGGCCCAAGAACTTCTAAAAACGCTCAAAGAAAACCCAGCCCGCGCACTAGAACTTTGGGACGAAAGCGGCGCGCTCAAAGCCTTTTTACCGGAAACGTTAAAAATGAAAGGTTGTGAACAGCCGGCTCAGTTCCACTCCGAAGGTGATGTTTGGAAGCACACGATGATGATGCTCCAAAAAATCAACTCCAAAGAATTCCGCGAATATTTCAAAGGCGCGCATATTACCGGTGAATTCGTTCTCGGCGTACTCCTGCACGACGCAGGCAAGCCGCCGACCAAAAAAACGCCGGAAGCGGACGGCACCAATCGCATTCGCTTTGACGGTCACGACCAAGTCAGCGCGACAATCGCCGGAGAAGTCGCCAACCGATTGAGCTTGTCCAAGGAACAAAAAGAGCTGTTGAAGTTTATGACTTCGGAACACATGGTGCCCATGTCAGCGAAGGATATGTTTCAAATGAGCGCCAACAAATTCGCGCGCCGCTTCATCGACAGCCCCTACTCCACGGAACTGCTCATGCTTTTTTATTTGGATTCCGTCTGTAGCGTACGCGCCGACGGCGCCGACACTTTGCAAAATTTCCGCGACACGCTGAAGCGGATTGAGGAGATCAACCAAAACCGCGCCAAATGGTCAAAAGAAAAACGAAAAAAAATCACGAACGGCGATACGGTAATCAAAACATTACAAATCAAAAGCGGTTGCTTCGTCGGCTGCGTACTCGAACTTCTGGCGGAACTGGCTGACAGCGGCCGTTTGGCCAGCGAAGAAGAAGCTATTCGCTTCCTCGAAATGAACAAGGGGGCCATTGTTGATTTTGAAAAAAACGCCAAACCAGAAAATCGGGGTGAAATCGCCGAGAAGATGATAAAGCAATTCGACCAAAATTAGATAAAATCACGTCACATACTACCATGCACTAGAGCATGGTAGCGCGCGGTTTCATGGAGGAGACCATGAAACTATTCTCGCGCGTTAATGTGACATTCCAAGATTCACGGTTCACTGCTTATGAACAAATTATTCTTGCTCTCCGGCACCTCCGGTGTCGGCAAAACCACGATCGCCTACAAGCTACTCGAACAGATGCCGGACTTGAAACGGCTGGTGACTTACGTTACCCGCGAACCGAGACCCGGCGAGGTGGACGGAATCGACTATCACTTCGTCACGCGCGAAGAGTTTGAAAAACGCCTCGCGGCCGGAGAATTTTTCGAACACGACGAACACTACGGTAACTGGTACGGCAATAGCCGCAAAGATCTGGACGCGATTTGGGCGGGAGGCAAGATTGCCATTACTCTGCTCGATGTGAACGGCGTGCGCACGATTAAAAAAATTTTTCCGGAAGCCAAAACCATTTTTGTTGAGCCGGACAATCTAGAAAATTTAAAAGGCCGCATTCGCCAGCGCCCCATGACGGACGAGGCGTTTGAAAAGCGCTGGGCCAAAGTGCAAGAAGAAATGAAAGAAGCGGCTGACTACGATTTTCGCGTGGTGAACGCCGAAGGAAAATTGGACAAGGCGGTAGAAAGAGTGAGAAACATTATCGGAACGCCGCAAGAATTGCAACTAAAAGTAAAATGAACTCGCCCGGTTTTTTTCATTTTTTGCTTTTGTTCTTGCCCTTATTTTTGCCCTTTGCCTTTTGCTCGCCTCGCTTCGGAGTCGAAGCGGGCCCCTTGCCCCCTACCCGGTTAGTCTTGACGAATCTTTAAAATTCAACTATACTCTTCCATGTCATCTAACTTAGAAATATCAATATGTCAGAACAACTTTATCCGGAGGTAAAACCGGGTGCCATCGTCAAAGTCCATCAAGAGATCATCGACGTCACGGCCAAAGGCGAAGAAAAAGCTAGAATCCAAATTTTCGAAGGCCTAGTCCTTCAACGCCGTCACGGCTCGACGCCAGAGGCCACCATCACGGTACACAAAGAATCAGACGGCATCGGCGTGGAAAAGATTTTCCCGCTATCTTTGCCCACCATCAAAAAAATCGAAGTGGTAAAACAAATGCGCGTCAAGCGCGCCAAAGTCGGCTTCATGAAAAACACGCACAAGAATATCAAGGTGCTCAAATAAAAAAGAACGCTCCGCTAAACGGAGCGCTCTTTTTTTATTGTGTCGTCGGGGCGTGTTGTAGGGGCGTTGCGCGCAACGCCCCTACAACACACAACCGTTATTTTAAAACCTTTTTTAAATATTGCCCGGTCAACGACTTTTCCACCTTTGCCACTTGCGCCGGCGTGCCTTCGGCCACCACATAACCGCCCTTGTCTCCGCCCTCTGGCCCAAGGTCAACAATCCAATCGCAATTTTTGATCACGTCAAGATTGTGTTCAATAATCAAAACCGAATTGCCCTTTTCCACCAACCGATCAAGAATATAAAGCAACCGCTTGATGTCGTCAAAATGCAATCCGGTCGTTGGCTCGTCAAGGATATACAGCGTCTTGCCGGTGGCGTAACGGGATAGTTCCGTAGCCAACTTGATACGCTGCGCTTCACCGCCCGACAACGTCGTGGCCGGCTGACCGAGCGTTAAGTAGCCAAGACCGACTTCCTCAAGGATTGTTAACTTCTCGTTCAAAATGGCAATATCGCCAAAAAACACTTTGGCCTCCGCCACCGTCATATCCAGAACATCGGCGATATTTTTGCCTCGGTAATGAATTTCCAAAGTTTTTTTGTCATACCGCCGGCCTTTGCATTCAGCGCACTCGACGTAAACGTCCGGCAAAAATTGCATTTCAATTTTAATCAGCCCATCACCGCCGCACGCTTCGCACCGTCCGCCTTTAACGTTGAAGCTGAACCGGCCGGCATCAAACCCCTTGATCTTCGCCTCCGGCACTTCAGTAAACATGTCGCGGATGTAAGTGAACACGCCGGTATAGGTGGCCGGATTTGACCGCGGGGTGCGGCCGATCGGCGACTGATCGATGGTAATCACCTTGTCGATATTTTCGAGGCCAAGAATTTGTTTGTGTTCGGCCGGTAAATCCTTTGACCGATAGAAGAAGCGCGCCAGCGCCTTGGACAAAATTTCCGTCATCAAAGTTGATTTGCCCGAACCGGATACGCCGGTGATGGCGACTAATTTGCCGAGCGGAATCTTCACGTCAACGTTTTTCAAGTTGAACGCCGTAGCGCCTTTGATTTCAATATTCTTGCCGCCAACGCGCGGCGTCTTGTGTAAAATCTCGATTTTTTCTTCGCCGGACAAATACCTGCCGGTCAAAGATTTTGATTTTTTTATCTGATCAATCGTTCCCTGCGCCACCACCTTGCCGCCGTAAATGCCGGCGCCGGGGCCAACATCAATAATATGATCAGCCGCCTTCATCATATCCTGATCATGTTCCACGACAATCACGGAGTTGCCTTTGTCGCGCAACTCTTTCAAGGTGTTAATCAGCTTTGAATTGTCCGCGGAGTGCAAACCGATGGACGGCTCGTCCAAGACATAGATCACTTCCGACAAAGAAGAACCCAGCTGGGTGGCCAGACGGATTCTTTGCGCTTCACCGCCGGACAGGGTGGTCGCGCTGCGACCGAGCGTCAAGTAATCAAGACCGACATTTTCCAAAAATTGCAGACGCCGCTCGATCTCTTTCACAATCGCGCCCGCGATTTTCAAGTCCGTGGCATTAATCGGCTCGATAATGTATTGAAATTCTTTTTTGGGAATCTTTTGACCGACGTATTTCGCGCTGGCTAAAACTTCTCTGATCAAATTTTTCAAATCAATCACCGCGGTTTCCGTGTATTCAATAATAGACAAACCGCCGACCGTTACGGCCAGACTTTCCTTTTTCAGTCGCTTGCCTTCACAGCTCGGGCAAGTGTGCTGACGCATGTAGCGTTCGATTTCCTTGCGAATATAATCAGAGTCGCTTTCCTTGTACTTCGCTTCGAGACCGGGCAACACGCCTTCGAACGTCAACTGTTTGCCACCGACTTCATAAGGCTCATCACCCGTGCCGAACAAAACGATTTCCAACGCCTTGGCGCTAAGCGCCTCCACCGGCACATCGAGAGAAAAGCGGTGCCGCTTGGCCACGGCCGCGAGCAATTGCCAAATATAAGTTTGATTGGAAAAAATTTTTGTCCACGGCTTGATCGCGCCTTCGGCCAACGTTAACCGCGGATTGCTGATGACCAATTCCGGATCAACTTCCATTTTCACGCCAAGGCCGCTACACACGGGGCAGGCGCCGAACGGTGAATTAAACGAAAAACTGCGCAACTCCACCTCCGGCAAATCAATGTCGCATTTGGGACAGGTGTAGTATTGGCTGAACAAAGTATCGCCCGGCTCGTCCGAACGCATGATTACCACCAACCCATTGCCAAGGTCGGCCGCCACTTTCACCGACTCAAAAAGTTGCGCCTTGGTTTCCTTGTCGCCGTCGAGCAGAACGCGATCCACCACCACCTCCACGGTGTGTTTTTTTTGTTTATCAAGATCCAGCTGGTCTGCTTCTTCAATATTATATAAAATGCCGTCGATGCGCACTTGGTAATAATTCGCTTTGCGCACTTCATCCAAAATTTTCCGATGCGAGCCTTTTTGCTCGCGTATGATCGGCGCCAATATTGTGACATTGACTTTGTGATTGATTTTCCAAATTTTTCCAACGATTTCTTCCACACTTTGGCGAGAAACCTCAAGGCCGCACTCGGGACAATGCGGATGGCCGATGCGGCTGAACATGAGGCGAAGCAAATCATAAATTTCCGTGATCGTGCCCACGGTCGAACGCGGATTTTGCGCGCTGTAACGCTGATCAATGGCGATGGCCGGAGACAAGCCGGTGATTTGGTCCACGTCCGGCTTTTCTTTCACTTCAAGGAATTGCCGCGCGTATGAGGACAAACTTTCCACATACCGGCGCTGACCCTCGGCGTAAATCGTGTCGAACGCGAGCGAAGACTTGCCCGAGCCGGACAAACCGGTGATCACGACCAGCTTGTTGCGCGGAATGTCCACGTCAATATTTTTCAAATTGTTGACGCGAGCGCCGCGGATGGAGATTTTGTTAGACATAAGAGGAATAGGGCTATATGGAGCTAAATAAGGCTCGCTTCGACTCGATGAGTTCGTCGAATCGAGGCAAGCAATAGGGCTAATACGGCAAGGAAAACACGCTATCAACGAAACGATATTTTCCCGGCGAGAAGACACGCTGTCGGCAAGTATAGCAATTAAGTTTCCGATTGTAAAGGGCGAGTGGAGGATTGTCAACGGGAAGTAGGTATGGATCCGCGGGGAACAACCTGTCAGCTGCCACAATAGAAAATTTTATAACCTACCTTTAACGCACGTCATTTCAGCAATAAAACCAAAAACAGGCTCATCGCCTGGTTTTATATTTGCTCTTTTTATAATATACCTATCTCCCCGACTACGCCCTTACCAGCGGCTTCATTTCCAAAACCGCCTGCGCCGAGGCAACGGACAGTGAATCTTCTTCGCGCAACTTATTCACGAGCGTGTCCACTTTCTCATCCTCCCGGCGAACTGCCACCACCAAACCACCGCGCAAATCCGCTAATTTATTGTCCAAATAATCCTTCGTCACCATTTGATTTTCTACGTGTCCCGTTCGCTGATCAAGCGACTCCAATTTTTTATCTACGCCATCAAGCCGTTTATCACTACCATCGAACCGCTTGTCCACACCACAAAATCGCGCCTCAACCTTGTTGGCGAAGTCATTGATCGCAGCTAAAATTTCATCGTGAGTTGCTTCTGGCATATTCGTAAAAATTATTTATAAAATCATTATACACATCCGACACAATCATTGCAAATTATACTTCCTCACATTCTCCTCCGCCTTTTCCTGAATCCTTTTAATTTCCGTCGCACCTTTTTCATCCTTAAATAAATGCTTGAACCGACCCTGCAACTTCAAATACTCTTCCACGCTCGACCGCGGCCTCGGGCATTTCGCGACGTTTACAAGTTTGCCGTCAACATATTCAACCACCGGATAGATGCCGGTTTGTTGCGCCAGGCGCGCGACTTTGATCGTATCCTTCGCATCGGTGTACCAGCCGGGCACGCACGTAACAAGGATTTGTAAATATTTCGGGCCGGTCATTGATAACGCTTTTTTCACTTTCGCTTCAATATCCAGCACATTGCCAACCGTCGCCGTGGCCACGTAAACGCAATCATGCGCAAGAGCGATGCGCACCATATCTTTCTTTTGCAAAGAATTTCCCATCGACTTCGCGCCAGGCTCTGACGTGGTCGTGTTCGCGTCAATCGGCGTGGAGCCGCTCGCCTGCACGCCGGTATTCATATACGCTTCATTATCAAAGCAAACGTACAAAATATTTTCGCGTCGTTCCCACGATCCCGAAATTAATCCAAGTCCGATGTCAAACGTGGCGCCGTCGCCGCCCCAAGCGATTAGATTGGTTGACCCCGAAGGGGCCCCTTCGGGGCTGGTTAACTGGTTCACTGGTTCACTGATTTCTTGCGCCTTTGATTCATTGCTTCGATGCTTCGATGCTTCGTTGCATCTATACCTCATTGCCGCCAAGATGCCGCTCGCCACCGCGCTCGCGTTTTCAAAGTTCGCGTGAATCCACGGCACCCGAAAAGACGACGTCGGATATTTCGACGTGGTTACTTCGCCGCAACCGGTCGCGCCGGCGATGATCGTATTCGCCCCGGCCGCGTCCAGCACGTGCCGCATCGCCAAAATCTCCCCGCAACCGGCGCAAGCGGTGTGGCCGGGGGTGAGTAAGGATTTGAATGGCATTTGGTAGGGCATAGATTATTTCGTGTCCCAATATTTATCGTACAAATCTGCTTTCACGCACATATCGTTGCCATTAAGAAAGCTGGATAGATTATTGGCGCAGATATAGCCATCTATACAGCCATCATTTCCATTCATATCGCCTTGGCCTTCATCACAATCGCACCAACCGCTCGAGCAACCCACATCGCTTTCTTGGCCGTCCCAACCAGCGCCACTACAATCTGTCTTTTTTTTGCATTTCTTGATCACTCCATTTTTTTCCATCGCCGATATACAAATGTTTTTCTGTTTGCCAAGATACTCTTTAAACGAATCAGTGCACATTAAACTGATGCCATTGCATTGATCAACGCATTCCGTCCCTTCCTTTTCCGATTCAGCCAACACGCCTTTACACGCATTGCAATTGTTCGCTCCCCAATCGGTGGCGCAGTTAGAATCGGCCGCGCACTGTTTATCGCCGGGCGCCCAACACAAACCTTTATATGGATAATTTTTTGCGTCATAACCGGATGAGTCAGGGCCATATTTCTCGGAAACGGCCGGCACTAATTTATTTTTCGCGATACAATAATTCCAACCACAACCCGAGTCTACTTTAACACATTTCTTCCCGGTATCGCAATCCGTGTCTTCTTGGCACTGGCAACGCCACTCCGCCGTTACTCCGGCATCATACCATTTACTTTCAATGCAACTATCACTCTTACATTCGCTATCTGAATGAGTCGCACAAGTCTCAAGAACTTCTTTTTGCTTGTAACAATATCCCCATGTTGTATAACAATATTCACCGGCCGAGCAATTACTATCGTCAACACACATGCAACTGCTATCCTGATAAATTGAACCGGGGCAACAGTCCGCCGCCGCGCTAGGTTTATTACTCGGCGCCGGCTTACTCGTTTCACCATCACCATCCGGTTCGATGCAAAAGCTACACAATTTCCACGACCCGGTTTCTTTACAGCCAACCCCCTTCCCTGCTTTGCCCATTTCTTTATATTCTTTTTCCTTAGAAAGCGGGCCAAGATTACAATCCTTGTTATCTTTGCATTCACATTTATAAACCGTTTTCCCTAACACATCATAACCCTCACAATCTTTGCTATAACAGCTCTCGTCATCGTTATCGCCGCAATCTTCACCCGGAAGCTTGCCCTTTATACATTGATTCCAGACCAAAAGTGAGGAAACACAAACATTTCCCGTGCCGATGCCCTCTTCCGGCGCATTGCACTGTGTGTCATTATTGCATTCGCATCGCTTCGAACCATTATGTTCTTCACAATCACCGCTAATACATTCTTTGGAATCACCACACTGCTCCCCAACCTTCTTGGTCGGCGCCGACGCTACGCCCGCCCAAATTTTGCAATCAACACCGGCATCGGGCTGAAACATGGCCGAATCGATATCAACTCGAAAACCCTTGCTCGCGCTTTTATTTATGTCCTCAAAATCATAAGCGCTAAAAAATTTACATTTCCCTGATTCTGTCATCCAGCCACTTTCTCCTTTGGGCTTGATCGTTAAACAAATATTACTGCAATGCGGATCCGTCCACACGGCGGTGGCAAATTCTTTTTTGTCCGATGTAATTTGCGTATCGCCGCGGCCGACGAAATAATCATCATCTAATGTCCCTGACGTGCCTAAAAAGTTTGTTGCCTTGGTTAATAACCCGCCAATGGTATCTCCGTAAGCCATCTTTTTCGATCCCTCGCCGGTATCTTCTAATTCAATACCAAGGACAATGTCCGAAATTGCTGGCGGAATGCCTTTAACATTGTCAATCCAATAAACCTTATCGCCCTTGCCATATGTATCATCACTCCAAAATGGCTTAACATCATGTCCTTGCAACGTGTTCACATAAAGCGCATCAAGGTGTCTTTCAGTCGAATCTTTAATATAACCCCATACTTGAACCCTGCGGCAAGTTAATTTATCAATATCCTGCCTGGTCGAGGGCATGCACCACATCTTGTCATCAGGGCATTTTGACGCCGTACATGTCCCCTCCTCTTTTATATTTGAATCTTTATTTTTAAAACTTACCGGCATACCGCAAGTTGTTTTCGCATCATCCAACTTCGGACTAAAAATATAATCTCCAACTTTTAACTCATAACAAAACTTCACATTCGTAATCCTCACCTCCTTGTTCACCGCCACCGTAATCGGTTTCAGGCGAACCAAATTCGGATTGATCAAATTCAAAATCATGTACGAGCCAAGCAACAACAGCAACCCCGTCACCGCGCCCACCATCATTTCCTTGCCCTTGCCAAGCATGGTCTGATTGAACCCGCCAAGCACATACATGAGTCCGCCCGCCATAAGAGACAAAACCGCGATTACCGACCCGAGTACCACGCCGTAGCGATAAACCGCGTTGATATATTGGGAAATCCAAGGGATTTCAATACAGGTTTTTGTTTCGAACTCTTTGCACTTGGCTTCGCCCCCCGTGGCCGCCCACTCTTTGTCAGTACACTTGCACGGCGCCGAGTACACGGAGCTGACCATGCACATTTTCGAAGTGTCGTCCTTGCACGGCTCCGTCGGCAAACCCAAGAAAGACACGTTGACTCGCGCCGGCATGGCGTCAAAGCCGCCATCTTGCGCCTGCGCAACCGGCACCAACACCAAACAGCTTAACGAAAAAAACTGCAGGGTGATTATAAACAGGCAGAGGATAAGAAATTTTTTTTGAAATGATGAACCAAACATAAAATTGGTTTAAGGGCAAAAAGAAGTTGAAAAATAAAACTAAAAATAAAAAATCGTTTTATTACCTTCATCTACAACCACACTCAACGGAACAAGCTTCTCCGCCACCTAAAGGATGACGGGAATTGTCGTGTTTTTAATTTTTCTATTTTAATTTTTACGTTTATTTTTGCCCTTTGACCCTTGCCCTTAGCCAACAAAGGTCGCATCCACCTTCTTCTTCCGTGCGGACTTATAAACTTCAACCAACTGCTTCTTCGTAATATCCCGTCCACCGAGTCCGGCCACGAAACCGCGAACAACCTGTTCGCCGCCGCTCAAGCACGCCTTCACTTCGGTCGCCAAAATCCCCTCTTGCCCGAGCGACACGCTCTTGTCGATTACGGCGACGAACTTTGCGCGGCGCAATTTCTTTTGCAGTTCTTCAGTCGGAAACGGCCGAAAACATTTTATTTTGACAACGGCCGCTCGCCTCGCTTGACGCAAGTCGAAGCGGGCGCGTTTGCCAACCGCGTTCAATTCGTCAACCACGTCCTTCAACGTGCCGACCACCGAGCCCATCGCGACAAACACGGTTTCCGCTTTTTCATCGCCATAAAATTCAACCAACTCGTCCGATCCGCGACCGAATATATTTTGATAATTTTTCAATTCTTGCTTAATCACCTTTTTCGCGTCAACCAAATCATCAAAGAACTCCTGCCGAATATTCATATAGTCGGCCGGCGTGGCAAAAGCGCCAAGACTGACCGGATTTTTTACATCCAAGAACTGACCGTGCTCAGGCACATACTCGGGCAAAAACTTTCCGAGCGGCGCTTCGTCCGGAATATCCACCGGCTCCACCACGTGCGTTAGAATGAAGCCGTCCATATTCACCATCACCGGAATTTTCAATTGCTCCGCCACCTTGTACGCCAGCGGATGAAAGTCAACGGCCTCTTGGTTATCTTCCGCGTATAGCATAATCCAACCGGCATCGCGAATGGTCATCGAGTCCTGCTGATCGTTCCAGATATTAATCGGCGCGGACACGGCGCGATTGGCGCAGGTCAAAACTACCGGCAAACGCAAGCCCGCGATGGTAAACAAAACCTCGGTCATGAGCAAAAGCCCTTGCGAGCTGGATGACGTATAGGTACGAACGCCGGCGGCCGAAGCGCCAAGCACGATGGAGGCGGCGGCGAACTCGCTTTCCGATCGAATAAATTCAAAATCCGCTTGTCCGTCCGACACGAACTTCGACAAGTCCTCGACAATGTGCGTCTGCGGCGTTATTGGGTAAGCGGCCACAACCGCCGGGCGGCATAATTTCACGATGCGCGCGACGGCGTTGGAACCTTCGATGCAATGCTTCATAGATTAACGCGAATAGTCACAGAGCTCGCGAATGACACGAATTATCGCAAAACCTGTGAGCGACAGTATTATCAACGTTTGTATTCGGAATTAATTATACGCTTCGGCTTCAAACAGTACTGACGAAAATTGAGCAAAATGCCAAGGCGGAAATTTCCACTGGCCAAATAACGTTGCAATTGAAAATAATCCTTTTTGGTCAAAATCCGTTTTGCTTTTACTTCGATCACCAATCGCCCCTCCTCGCCCTCAACGACTAAATCTGGAATATTTCTGTTTTTCTTTTCTGCTTGAAAAGACGGCGCCAGCGGAACTTCTCGCGAACATTTCAGGCCATTTTTCAACAATGCACTTTCAAGCTTATCCACGTACTGTCCATGCCCCCGATAGCGACCCAACGTGTTTTGCGTTTCAAAAGCTGCCCCATTTACTTTATAAGATAACTTTTTATATATTATCTCCGTCATATTCTTATTTATTCGTGTCATTCGCGAGCTCTGTGACTATTCGTGTTAGCCCTCCAAAATCATTTTTATACACTTCACCGGACATTCCTCCGCGCAAATCCCACACCCCTTGCAATAATCCAAATCTTTTTCAAAAAAAACTTTTCCTTGGAGCGCCTTGTCGCCGACGACAAAAACACATCCCTCGGGACAAGCGCGGGCGCAAGCGCCGCAGGCGATGCACCGGTCACGATCAATAACCGGCACGTCAGTCCGCCAGTTGCCGGTCTTGTTTTCTTTGGTTGTGCCGGGGTTAACGGCTAGGTTGAATCGCATATAAATTAAGGGCAAGGGGCAAGGGTCAAAGGGCAAAAAAAAGCCTAAAAAGAAAATTAAAGTTAAAAATTACTTTATTGATTTTCCGGTTTAAAATGATCACTACCACTTAAACAAAGCAAAAAAATGTATTACTTTTACTTTATTTTAATTCTTGCCCTTGTTTTTGCCCCTTGCCCTTTGCTCTTTGCCCTTCCTTTTACGCTACAAATCTTTAAAAATTACTGATCTTTTACAAAGGCGTAAGCGGCTTCCATTGCCGCCGTATTCGCCTTAACAACCTCCGGCTTGTGGCCGAACTGCTCCGCCAAAGCCGCACGCAAGGACTCAAGCGTGACCGCGTCACTCATGGCCGCAAACGCGCCGACGAGCGGCGTGTTGAAAAACGGTTTGCCAATTTTGTCCAAAGCAATCTTCGTGGCCGGCACGCAAACAATCCTTTTATTTTTCAAAGTCGGCCAATCTGTTTTTTCGCTGTTAATTAAAATGCCGTGGCATTTTTCCGCCCCCACCATTACCTGCGGGTCAGTGCCAATGAGCGAAGCGTCTTGAATAATAATATAGTCCGGCTGATAAATTTGCTCTCGCAAACGAATCGGCTCAATCCCTATACGGCAAAAAGCCATAATCGGCGCGCCGCGCCGTTCCACGCCGAAACTGGGAAACGCTTGCGCGTATTTGCCGTCATGGAACGCGGCCAATGCCAAAATCTCCGCCGCCGTCACCGTGCCCTGTCCGCCGCGTCCGTGCAGTCTAATTTCCAGATTTTTTTTCATATGTCGCAGTAAGCTTTTTGACGATTTGTTCCCACGCCTCAAAAGGCAATGCGCCCTGAAGCTTGTAACCGTTGATGAAAAAGGTTGGTGTGCCGCTCACGCCGGCACCCGTGGCCGCGTAATAATCCTTCTTAATTTGCGCCGCTGTTAACTTGTTCAACATGCACTTATCGTACTTAACCATGTCAATTCCGAGCGTAGGCAAGACCTTGGTCAACTCCGGGAATACGGATACCGCACCACTAAGCACAAGGTCGTGATACAACCAAAACTTGCCCTGCTGATTCGCACAAACGCCGGCCTTGGCAAAGGCCGCCGAACTATCGGCAATCACCGGAAAATTGCGCCAATAAAAATTCACTTTGTCGCCATATTTGGCCAGCATCTGCTTCACCGCCGGCATGGCTTTGCGCCCCTGCGAACAATTGAAATCGCCGAACTCTACTATCACCACCGGTGCTGTTGCCGCGCCAACATTAGGACTCATGGGATCAACCAAGGCTTTCATGTCATATGGCGCAGATTCCGCCTGCCCCATGAACGTGCCGGCTTTGATCTCGTCGTAAACCTGGACCGCTTGATAAAGGAACAGTGAACCAAAAGTGATAAATAAAACGGCTAAAATCAAAACAGCAACCACAAGGCGGCGCTTATACCATGGTTTTTTATTCACCAATAATCCATTATCCATTTCTTCATTTTTACCCCCTACATTATAACACACAAGTCAATCAACGAAAATACAACAAACTGTTGACAGCTCGATTGCGATCTGCTATACTCGTAATTGTTCTAATAATACATGGGAAATAGTGCCGGGGACATAGAAGCCGGTTCGGTAAATGGAAATTGGCACTTGCAATAATCCCTTTACCGCATTCCAGCGTCTACACACCGCGCACCACCATCCAATTCAATGCTATGGAAAAAATTTTAACTGTTGTTCAAGTCGTATTCGCAGTCGGCCTGATTGGTTTAATTTTGCTGCAAAATAAGGGTGGCGGTTTATCCGGCGTTTTTGGCGGCAGTGAAGTTTCCAATGTTTACCGCACCAAACGCGGCATGGAAAAAAATCTATTCCTTTTAACTATCATCTTCACTATATTATTCTTGGGCGCATCTCTCGCCAATATCCTGTTGCGCGCCTAAGCACTCGCCCGCCTTCGATCGGCGGCGACATTCTTCTTCTAAATACTATCACCTCATTGTGCCTTTGCTGAAAAAAATCTCAGCCAGCCTGAAAAACTTTTTTTTGATTTTTCGCTTTTGGCGAAAGAAAAAAGCGCACCGACGACTGGTGCAAGATTTTCGATTCCATGACGAAAGACTGGTACAAAAAGTGATTGGCGCGAAAGCCTCCTTGTCACTGCACAAGCTCGGATTCGTCGGCAAATATCTTTCGCCTGCGGAAAACACGATTGTGCGCGTTTTTTGCGGCGTGATCATCATTTGTGCAACCGCGCTATTGCTAAACATCTACTTACAAAATTCCCATTTAGTTCCGCAGGACGGCGGCGTTTATACCGAAGGGCTCATCGGCTCACCTCGCTATATCAATCCCCTCTTTGCCCCAGGCAACGATGTTGACCTGGATATTTCCGGCTTAATTTTCTCCGGTTTTTTCAAAATCGGCGCCAACGGTCTGGAAAAAGATTTAGCTGAAAGCTACGAAATCAGCCCCGATCAACTCACCTACACGATCAAATTGCGTGAGAACATCCTGTGGCACGATGGAGAAAAACTAACGGCCGATGATGTGATGTTTACCTTCGCCCGCATCGCCGATAGCGCCCGCATCACCAGACTTTACTACACCTTCAACGGTGTGGTGACAGAAAAAATTGACGATCGTACCGTGCGATTCAGATTACCCCAACCGTTCGCGCCTTTTTTGGAAAATTTGGCGCTTGGTATTTTACCGGAGCATATTTGGAAAAATGTTTCCACCGCCGACATGTTGCTGGCGGAATACAATTTAAAACCGATCGGCTCCGGACCATACAAATTCAAATCATTGGTAAAAAATAAATTTGGCAAGGTAAAAACCTTCAACATTGAACGTAATGAAGCCTACTTTGTCGCCATACCACACATAGAAGAAATCAGTTTCAAATTTCATGACAGCTTTGAGCAGGCGGTGGAGGCGTTAAACAACAAAAAGGTGGATGGTATCAGTTATTTACCGAAAGAAATTCGAGCCCGCATTATCAATAATCGCAACTTAAACTTCCACTTGCTGCAAGTGCCGCAATATACGGCTGTGTTTTTCAATATCGACAAAAATCCGGTTCTAAAGGACGTGGCAATCAGAAAAATATTGTCCCACGCAGTGAACAAAGAAAAAATCGTCAACGAAGTTTTGAACGCCGAAGCGCAAATCATTGATTCCTGCATCCTCCCCGGATCGCTCGGCTACAATCCGGAGACCGTAAAGTATCCGTACAATATCGCGCATGCGAAAACCGAATTGGATAAAGCCGGCTGGACGCTGGACAATTACGAAGTGACAAAGAAGGAAGAACCGACAAAGCCGACAGACGCCAATCCGGAAGTCAAGGAGACTGCTTCGCCAAGCTCGCAATCACCGGAACCGGCCACTGAGGCTTACGCCTATCCGGTGCGCAAATTTAAAACTCGCTACCTCGAATTCAATCTCACGACTGTGAATCAACCGGAAACGGTAAAAGTGGCCGGCGAACTGCAGAAGGATTGGCAACAAATCGGCGTCAAGGTTAACATTGTCGTTATCGCGCCGGAAAAAGTTCAGGATGTTATCAAAAATCGTGATTATGATGCGCTGCTTATCGGTCAAATTCTTGGGCTTGATCCTGACCCATATCCCTTTTGGCACAGCAGCCAGCGCACCTACCCGGGGTTGAATCTAACCTCGTTTAGCAATCCGGACATGGACAAACTTCTCGAAGATGCGCGTCGCATTAGCGATGAAAAACAGCGCGCGGAAAAATATCAAAAGTTCGACAAACTATTATCCGAATCCGTTCCGGCGATTTTCTTGTTCAATCCGACCTACACGTACCCGCAAAGCAAAAAAATCAAAGGCTTCAATATCGCCAAAATCATCACTCCGGCCAACCGCCTGGCGCAGGTCAGCGATTGGTACATCAAGACGGACAGAAACTGGGGGAAATAACAAAAAGCGGGAGTTGAAAGTTGTCAGTTATAAGTTGTAAGTATCAAATATTGCGAGAAACGAAAGAATAATTTTTTTAATCTTTCGCGTCCCCGTTTTCTTGTTCTTGCAACCTTAATCTTCTCCGCCAAAGAACGGGTCATCCTTTGGCAACAACTTATCCCAAAAATCCACAAACTGACTCCGTTAACGGAGGCGCGCTTCAGTACAACCGACACTTCACCCCCTTCCTTTCCTTATAACTTAAATCTTTCAACTTACAACTATCTATGATCTACAAACATCACTCCCGCGGCCGACACGGCCATGGACAAAGAGGACCAAGCCGTCCATTTAACAAACCAACCATAGCCGGACAATCCGGCGCTTTATCGGCGATGCCCGCCAAAAGTTCGAGTGGGCCGGCCGCTCCGCAATTCGGCAAACTGCGCCTCATGGTTATGGGCGGACTCGAAGAAGTGGGCCGCAACATGACCGTACTCGAATATGAGGAGGACATTGTCATTATCGACATGGGTCTCCAGTTTCCGGAAGAAGACATGCCGGGCATTGATTACATTATTCCGGATATAACTTATTTGAAAGATAAGTTGAAAAAAATCCGCGGCATCATTATTACCCACGGCCACTACGACCACATTGGCGCGATTTCGCATTTGGCGCCGGAACTGGGTAATCCGCCGATTTATACCGCCGCCCTCACGGCCGGATTGATCAAAAAGCGGCACGAAGAATACAAAAAAGCGCCACTCGATCTCCGCGTGATTGACCCCGATACCGACAAGGTGAAGCTCGGCGCGTTTAACGCGGAATTTTTTCGCGTCAACCACAACATTCCGGACAGCTTTGGCGTGGTCGTACATACGCCGGTCGGACCGATCGTGCACACGGGCGATTTCAAAGTGGACTTAAGTCCGATCAATGACAAACCGATCGATCTCGGTCGCATCGCCCAGATTGGCGCGCGGCGCGTTTTGGCCCTATTGGCCGACAGCACGGATGCGGAACACCGCGGCCACCAAATTTCCGAAGGCGAAATCACGCATTCCATTGAACAGATATTTCAAGAAGCGACCGGCCGCATTATTTTCGGCACGTTTGCTTCGCTCATCAACCGCGTGCAACAAATTATCACCACCGCGGAAAAGTTTGGCCGCAAGGTTTATCTCGACGGTCGGAGCATGAATTCGAACATTGAAATCGCGCACCAACTCGGCTACGTGAAGTTTCAGAAAGACACTTTTTTGGAAGAGGCGGACTTGAAACGCTTACCGGACAATAAAATTGTTATCATCGGCACCGGCGCGCAGGGCGAAAAGAACGCGGTTTTGAATCGCATCGCCAACAAGGAGCACAAATTTCTTTCCGTGCGCGAGGGCGACGCCATTGTTTTCAGCTCGTCCGTGATTCCGGGCAATGAACGCACCATTCAAACACTGAAAGATTCATTCTACAAGCAAGGAGCGAAAGTTTACCACTATCAAATGATGGATATTCACGCCGGCGGACACGCGAAGCAAGAAGATTTGAAGCTGGTGATTCGTTTGTTCAATCCGAAATTCTTCGTACCGATCGAGGCCAATCATTACATGCTCCGCATTCACGGCCAGCTGGCGGAAAGCGTGGGCGTACCGAAAGAAAACATTTTCATCGCTTCGAATGGCCAAGTGATCGAATTTTATCGCGGCAACAATGAAACGCTTGGCCGCTTGACCGAGGAAAAAGTGCCGACCGAATACGTCATGGTGGACGGGCTCGGAGTGGGTGATGTGTCGAACATTGTTTTGCGCGATCGCCGCATGATGGCGGAGGACGGCATGTTCGTGGTGATCACGACGGTAAAGAAAAAAACGGGCGAACTGATCGGCAGTCCGGATATTATTTCCCGCGGTTTCGTGTACATGAAAGAAAGCCGAGAATTAATCGAAGAAGCGCGCGAACTGGTACGCAAAATGGCCGGCAAAATTAAAAGTCCGACATTTGACCCGCTCGAACTGAAAAACAAATTGCGCGACAAAGTCGGCGAACTTTTGTACAAAAAAACCAAACGCCGACCGATGATTATGCCTGTCGTTATTGAAGTTTAGAACGCAAGAGGGCCCGCCTAGACTCGACTACATTCCGACTTTTATTATAAAAGTGTCTAGTCGAGGCTGGCGGAAGAAGGCCCGCCTAGACTCGACTTTTTAAAAAAAAATTTATGAACAAATGTCTAGTCGAGGCTGGCGGAAGAGGGCAATAAGGGAAAGAGGATAAACAAAACAAACGAATAAAAAAACTGCGGCCGATGAGGGGCGCAGTTTTTTGAATAAAGTTTCGGGTGGCGGGCGCGCGGATTAATCTTTTTTTTGATTTCTGCGCTCGGGTCGTTGCAGACTATACTCAAGCACGCGTTGAACAATAGCTAAGGCTGCCGTTATATCCGTTTTTTCGTCAATGAACGGTGCACTCAACAAGTGCGGTCGCTTCGCCTTAACCTTGTTCCAATCAAAACCGGGCACGTGGCGACTGCCCCAAAAAATAATTTTACCGCCTTGCCCTTGTTCAAACGCCAGCTCGCAAACATCGAGCAGTGACTCTTCCGCCAGCGGATGAACCTCCACGATAATGCAATCGAGCTTCAAATAGTCCGATGGGAAGCTGGACGCAAATCCGTCAAATGAGTCAACCCACTTGATACGCAATTCGCATCCGCGTTCCTCACAAAATCGCGCCAGCAACGATTGTAAAAATCGCGGCATGCTTTCATGACTGGGCAAATGCGCTTGCGCCAGCGGTGACGGACAATGCAGTCTTTCTTCTTTCACAATCGTTACTTCGAAACATTCCATGGCCACACCTCCTTGGTCAAAGAACAACTTGACTCAACGTTACCTCTTCAACACCGATTCGTCAACCCCGCGCGCGGACACTCCCATACACTGGAGTATGGGAGTGCGCCATTCTTCCGCGGCTGAACAAAAAACAGTTTCATGGTCTCCTCCATGAAACCGCGCGCCATCTGTTCTGTCTAATTTTTTCGAAAATTACTCAATTTCTCAATTACTTAATTTCGGCGATTCCCTGTTCTACCCGTCATCTACTCCCCCACCTATTCACGAAAATTACTAAATTTCCCAATTACTTAATTTCGGCGATTCCCCTTTCTTGAATTTTCTAACCGTTTTGCTACAATCCAACCTCGCCGAAAATCGGTTCGGCGCTGCCCGCTCAAGGAGTAGAACCCGCGAGCGGCTCCCGTAGAAAGGAGAAAAAGATGACGGAAGCAAAGAAGTTGTTTGACAAATCAATGGAAGAACTGCGCGAGTTGTTTGTCCGCGCACGGTTTGCTCAAGATGATGTGTTCGGAAGGCCGGACGTGGAAGAGTGGCTGGCGAAAAAACAAACCGATTACTATCCATACGATCCGAACAAAAAAATAGAGAAAGAATGGGATCATTTCCCACCACGCGGTCACAATAAGGCACGCGGATATGGATTAAACGACTTTGCTACACCCACTGAAGCGCAAGGATTAGCCAATCCTTTCGATGATCAAAAATTCGGCTGGGGATTCCAAGTTTTAAGACTGTTCAACGCGCCGCTTTTCCTCGGTCGAACCATGGCCATACTGCAAAACGATCCAACATGGCAAAGCCATTTCGCCACGTCCTTTACAATCGACTGGAACGGAAAAGGCATATGCCTGACTGAAGCCGAAGATGATCCCGACAAATTTTCCTTAGCCATACGCGACGTTCTGTTCGCGGAATGGCTGTATCACCGGCTGCTCTGGAAAAAAGCGCGAGAACAGCTGTGCAACATGGCCCGCGCCCGCATCATAGAAGAACGCGCCAAAGCCGAAGCCGACTTCGACCGCGCGGTGGCGGTAAGCGCTGACGGCACGAAGATCGTGTGCGCGGATGAAGTGGTCGTGGTGATGACAAACCAGACTGATAAAAAAAGAAAGTTGCTGTCCTTCCCCGCCATCGTTTTCACGGCAAACAAAATTCTACGCGCAGAAAAAATCCAACGCGACGATGCCGCATTTCACGACATCCTTTTCATCTACGCGAAGATCATAAATGATCAGGCCTTCTTCGTCGGCGGCGTGCCGCAAGCCTTGTTCGACTCGGGCTCGACATCGAAGCCGCGCGTTTTCGTCACGGAAGAACGCTTCTGCCCCTCCCCGCTTCCCGACGGCGGCGTGGAACTGAAATAACGGTGCGCCTACCGGCGCGGTAAGGGCAGAATGCGATTCTGCCCTTACCGATACGTCCCCCTCGGTTCTCCAATCGAGGGGTTTTTGTTACATACGAATTCACGAATCGTACGAATGTACGAATCATTATTGAATACTGTTATTTGATAATTCGTAAATTCGTACGATTCGCTCGCCTCGATTCGCGAGTCGAAGCGGGCACATTCGTATTTTAAAAAACCGCCAAACAAGGTTGGCGATTTGTATGTTCTCACTCTAAGTTTTTTTCGATCTCCGCGATTAGCCGCCGAAACGCGTCCGAATGAACAACCAGCAGTCGCAATCTGTCATCGGTCAAAATCGTCACTCGTTCGGATTGACCGTGAGGCAAGAGCAAGGCGCACTTGTTTTCCTGCGGCCGACGCAAATTGTTCTTTACCTCGGTCACCGGCCGAATGGTTAATTGAACCAAGTCGATCAGCCACTCTTCCGCGCCGTCAATTTGCGAAAAGATGAACACCGGCGCGCCGAAAAAATCTTTTTCCGCGACATCTTCTTTCTTGCCGATCTTAATCTTGCCGCCTCGCATCCGCTCAAAAAACCGCACTTGCATCGGATCGCCGCCCTGATCAATTGCCGCCACCGGATGAACTATCCATGACTCATTATCCAAGTGCCAACCGACCGGTCCGCTCATAATGGCCTCCTTGATTTTCAGTTAACCGCACCGGAACACGATGGCGAGATAATAACGGATCGAAAGGCGCTTGTCAAATAACCGCGATCTCTCCATTTCAACTTTTTGCCTAAATCTCACTCTTTTGCTATACTCAATATTGAGTATAATTATACTCAAAAATGAGTATGCTGACTTTATTAACAAAATCAAAAATCACCCAAAAGATTATCTTGCTTTTTGTTTATAATCCCGGCCGGCGGTATTATATCAATGAAATCGCTCGGATAGTCGGCACATCCGCCGGCAATACGCACCGCGCACTCGAAAAATTGGAGCAAGGCGACTTTTTGACCAAAGAAAAGAAAGACAACGCGACATACTATCAAACCAACACCGCCAACCCGCTTTTCAACGATTTTAAAAAATTTATAGACAAAACCATTGGCATTGATAAAATCTTGAAAAACGAACTAGACAAACTACCCTTTATCCAGTTCGCATTTTTATTCGGATCATACGTAAAGGGCGGATTTAACGCCAATTCCGATATTGACTTGTACGTCATTGGAAATATTGACGAAAAAAAATTGCACGGCGCGATAAAAACAGCAGAGGAGCAAATAAACCGGGAAATCAACTATCATTTTTCTAGCGCGCCGGAATTTCAACAGAAGCGGAAAGACTCTTTTTTCCACAAAGAAATCCTTCAATCTTTTAATTTAATAATCGGTGACGAAAATGAATTTAGAAGAGCTATTCAGTAAACTGGCGCAAGAAGGAAAAATCCGTAAGCAAGCCACGGATCGCAGTTACCTCAACGGACTACTCGGTTCGGCACGGCAAAATTTTTTAGCGGCCAAACACAATCTGAATGATTTTCCCGAGACCGCTTTCAAATCAGCCTATGACGGACTACTCCAAATATCAAGGACGCTTCTCCTGGCTAACGGCTACCAAACCGATGACGGCGAACAACACAAAACAACATTTCTGGCGGCCGGCGTGATCCTCGGCGACCGGTTCAAAGAACTCGTAGGCCGGGTGGATCGTTATCGCATCAAAAGAAATCAAGCCGTTTATCAGCCGATTGATTTTGTCTCTAAAAGCGAAGCGGAAGCAATACTGCAAGCGTCCGGCGAGTACTGGCGAGCCGTGAAAAGTTACTTGAAAGAACAAGATGGCCAATTGGAATTATTCAATTTATAAAATATTCATATGAAACGCATCTTCTCGGGCATCAAGCCCACCGGCCTTATCCATCTTGGCAATTATTTTGGCGCCATCGCTAACTGGCTGAATTTACAAAACGAATACGACTGCCTTTTTTCCATCGTTGATCTGCACGCGCTGACCGTTTTTCAAAAACCGGAAGAACTGCGCCGCAACATTCTTGATTTGGCCAAACTTTATGTCGCCAGCGGCCTTGACCCGAAGAAAAATATAATTTTTCGACAATCGGACGTGGTCGAACACGCGGAACTGGGCTGGATTCTCGATTGCGTCACACCCGTAGCCGAGCTAAAACGCATGACGCAATTCAAAGACAAGGCGGAGCAACACAGCGATAACGTGAACGCCGGACTTTTCACTTATCCGGTTTTAATGGCCGGCGATATTTTACTTTATGACGCAACAACGGTGCCGGTCGGTGAAGACCAGCTTCAGCATGTGGAACTGGCGCGCGTCATTGCCAAAAAGTTCAACAACCTTTACGGTGAAGTGTTTGTTTTGCCGGAAGCGAAGATTAACAAAATCTCCGCTCGCTTGCGCGGCCTCGATGATCCTATGAAAAAG
>Ga0208373_1002114_pt1 | contig 23137 bp, 26 predicted proteins | sample RifOxyC2_FD_184036 | JGI IMG/M metagenome (GOLD analysis project Ga0208373, IMG submission 184036) | Soil microbial communities from Rifle, Colorado - Rifle Oxygen_injection C2 (SPAdes) | ecosystem: Environmental > Terrestrial > Deep subsurface > Rock core/Sediment | place: Rifle, Colorado... | reverse complement strand
GGGGGGGGGGGTGTTATTTCTTTTTGAATTTTCTGCCGTCAATGGATAAAAGGCTTGAGATGGTAATCTTGTCCAGGCAATCAAACATGGCGCGCCCGGCTTCGACCCAGACCCACCGGGACAGGCATTCCCCGGCCCGGTTGCAGACACCGCAGATTTTCTTTTTCTGATCTGCACAATCGGCAATCACGGTGGATTCTTCCAGGATTCTGACAATCTGCCCGATGGATATCTCGTCCGGTGATTTTGCAAGCATATGGCCGCCGGAGGGCCCCCTGCAACTGTCGATGATACCGGCTTTCTTTAATTTTCGGGTTATCTGCTCCAGATATTTGACGGAAATATTCTGCCGGTTGGATACATCGCTTAAGGGGACAGGCTTGTCCTTACCGTAAACAGCTATGTCAAGAATCAGCCGGGTCCCATATCTGCTTTTGGTTGTAAGTCTCATGGCCTTTCTGATTCAACCGATGGTATGCCGGATGATGTCCAGGAGTTCTTCCCGGTCAAAGGGTTTTGACAGCGATGCCGCAGCATTCATGACGGCACACTGATGACCGGGAAGCCCGCTGATAACGATAACAGGTGTTTTTTTTAATCCGGGGATTTTTGTCAGGTGATGATAAAATCTGGGGCCCCAGTCTCCCGGCATTTCAATGTCAAGGGTGATCAGATCCGGCCTGTGTTTTTCCGTCTGGGCGAGGCCTTCCTGCACATCCCCGGCTTCATAGACATCATAACCATGATCCTTGATCAGGGAAACAAGATATTGCCGAATGTGTGAGTCATCTTCTATGACGAGAATTTTCTTTTTCAAAAGGATCTCTTTGTCCATGTCATACTTTAAGGCATGCAATCGATCAGAAGGCCTCCCTGAGGCTTACAACCTATTCGTCCTCGTCCATGTCCTCATCCTCGTCAACAGGCTTCAGATGTTCCGGGACAATCAGCATTTTGATGATTAAAGGCTTTAAAAAAGACCAGCGGATGCCGATCTCAAATTCTTCTTCCAGATCCCGGATGGCATCCCAGCAGTTATGGCAGGGAGCAATGACCAGCTTGGCCCCGGTGGCCAGGATCTGATCCCTCTTGCATTTCAGGCCCACATTCCTCTGTTTTCTGAACAGCCCGATGCCGTTAAACCCGCCGCCGCCGCCGCAGCAGAAATTGTGTTCCTTGTTGGGCGTCATCTCGATAAAATAACCGGGTTCCACAATATAGGAGATGATTTCCCGTGCCACTTCCCGCAGGCCATGGTTCCGGACATAATTGCAGGAATCCTGAAGCGTGCAGGGCTCCTTAATGCGTTTGGCCGGGTCGATTTTCAGCTTGCCGGTTCGCAGGGCCTCGGCCAGCCATTCAATATAATGAATGGATTCGACGGGCGGGCGGCCGTCGGGCCGGCCGGCCCAATAGGGGCCCTCCACCACGGTGGCGCGATGGGCATGACCGCATTCGGTTCCCACCATCCGTTTGGGTTTCAGGCGCTCCATGGCGTCGTATACACTTTGCACCTGCATCTTGCAGGCGGCCCAGTCCCCGGCAAACATGGCCAGGCTGGTCAGTTCCCACCCCTTAGACGGGATGGTCCAGCTTTCCCCGGCAATATGGAAAAGGATGGCTGCCTCGGCCAGATCTTCGGGATAATGCTTGGCCTCCCTGGCATTGACCGTGTACATGATATCGGCCCCCTCCACATCCACGGGAACTTCCAGGCCGGGATATTCCTCTTCGCTTTCTTCCACCATCCATTGAAAGGTGTCCACATAGTCTTCGCTGGTGATGTCCATCTGGGCATTGTACACCCGGTGCATACCGGCGCCGATTTTCATTTCCCAGGGAACAAAGCCCTGCTGATAGCACAGGCCCCGGAGATACCCGAACATAATTCCGGTATCAATACCATGGGGGCAATAGGTTCCGCACCGGTTGCAGCAGGTGCACTGGGCCCAGGCCACTTCCATGGTATGGAGCATGAAGGCATTGTCCACCTTGCCCTTTCTTTTGATGATCTCGCCCAGGGTGGATTGAATCTTATAGGCCGGTACCTGTTTCGGGTCCTTGTCGTTCACCAGGTACAGAAAGCAGGAATCGGCGCACATGCCGCAATGGGCGCAGATTTCGAGCCAGGTGCGGATCCTTGATTTACAGGTATTCTGGATGGTTTTCCATAATAGATCGGAATCCACCTCCAGCTTTTTCATTTCTTCATAATATTTTTTACCGCTCTGATCCGCCAGAAGGGTGGTAATCCCCTCAGCCGTTTCAACGGGTTTTTTATTGCATAATGTTCCTTCAGGCATGGAAATTTCTCCTTAAAAACTGGTTTGTATCCTCATCCGGCTACCAGGCCATTTTGGTTCCCCGGAGGCCGCCTCTCTTTATCCCGAAATCCATTCCAAGCTGGGCTCTTGAGGCAAAAAACAAAAAGACATGGGAAAGTTTGGTAAAGGGGATGGCCAATAAAACAATTTCCCCGGTCAGGACATGGGCAGTGATCCAGAATGAATAATCCCCCACCTGGTACCGGGCCAGGAGCCCGGTAATAAACGGCGCCATGGTGATCAGTAAAATACCCCAGTCTTTTTTATCCGTCAGGATTCTGACTTCCGGAAGCACCAGCCGTCTGAGAATGAGAAAAAAAAGGCTGACGACCGCTGTCCAGGTAAGGGCATCTGCCACGGGTGTACTCATGGTGAACCAGGAAAGCCCGAGTTTTTCTTTTAAAAATACATTGTGGGCGATGAGAAAGAGAGGCACGCACACCGCACCGATATGAAACCCAAAAAAAGCCGCCGTCATTACGGGCTGGGACCGCCAGCTATAGGTGCCGTAGGGAATCAACCATTTGTAAATGGAGCGGACAGCCCCCTTAAATCCCATGGCTGGCCAGGCCTTATAGGCCACCCTGTCCAGTTGCCATGAAAGGCCGGTAAAATACCGGTAGAATCTTACGATCATTCCAATGATACAGACCCCCAGTGCGAGATAAAATAAGGGCCCTGTCAATAAGGTGTACATTACTGCCTCCATCTTCCCTGTATATTAAAGATTTTAATTTTCAATTAGTCATCCCGGTCCGTCAGGTACAGCCAGTAAAGCGGCATAAAAACCAGAATTGCTCCCATGATAAGGTAAGTGATACCCTTGGAATAGGTCATGAAATCGTGGAGTGTAAAGAATTCCATGGAGTTCTCCTTTTAATGATGTTCTTTATAGTCAGGATGTTCATATAAGATGGGCATCCGGGTTACTATGAATTTATAGACCACCACACCCAGGGTAACGATGAAGATGGTGGTTCCCACCTCCATAAAACTGGGCACATACCGGTCTGCCGACGGCAGATGGTAATTAAAGGCAATCACGGAAATGTTCAACCGATTCAGGATGATACCGAGAACGGTCCAGAAGGCCGCTATCCGGATAAAAGTCGTATTTTTTTCTCTGGCGCCCATCCCGTAGAGAATGGCAGGGAAAAGAACAAACCCGACAAGTTCCACCAGGAACCAGAAGCCCCATCCCGTGGTGAGATAATGCCAGTTGTTATCCACGGCAAGGCCGATGAGCTTGATACCGATATACCCCATCATGACAAAAGATGCAGCCTTGCCGAAACCGAGAACCACGCCTTCGGCTTCCGCCAGATGGGTCTCGTCCATCTTGTGGTGAAGCCATTTGTGGGCCAGGGTTCCTTCAAAAATCACCATGGACATCCCGGCAAACATGCTGGAGATAAAGAAATACACATGGAGATATCCTGAATACCAAAGCGGGTGAAGTTTTGAAGGGACGATCTGGAATAAGGCGCCCAGGGAGGATTGGTGAAGGGTTGACAACACAACACCGAAAATGGTCAACACCAGAGTCAGGCGGATCACCCAGGCCCGGATTTTCTTAAAGCCGAGCCATTCAAAGGCGGCCGGGGTCGACTCGACGAACAGAACCGTGAGATAGAGAAAAACGCAGAGGCCTACTTCAAACAGCAGGGAAGAGGTCCCCTGAGAATAGAAAATAGGATAGGGCAACCGCCAGGGTCGGCCCACATCATAATGAAGGGCAAAAACCACCAACGCATAACCCAGAAAGGCCGTTAATATGGCGGGCCGGACAGCGGAATGATATTTTTTCAACCCGAATACATAACAGGCCGATGAAGTCACGTAGCCACCGGCTGCCAGGGCAACTCCGCACATGAGGTCAAAGCCGATCCACAGCCCCCAGGGATTGTTGTTGTCCAGGTTGGTGACGGCGCCGATTCCCTTGGTAAACCTCAGGAGGGTAATGGCCGCCCCGACCAGAAGGATGATACCGGCAACCACATTAAAGGGAGTTAAGAATTGCTTTTCAGCAGTAATGTTTTCCTTGGTCATTTATTCCTCCTCATTTCCCGTATCATCATCGGCAGCATCTTCTGCCGCCAAGGGTTTTTCAGCCGCCTTTGCTGCTTCGGCAGCCTTTTTAGCGGCTGCGTCCAAGGCTTTTTTCACCTCTGTTTTGATTGCCGTATCCTTTTCTTTGGCCAGTTTATCTTTGAGCTGGGAAAGTTGCTTGTTCATTTCCGCAGTTGCAAGATCCGTTGCCTTTTGAACCGCCTCTTTTTTTTCCGCATCGGCTATTTTTTCTTTTCTTTTTGAAATGGCATAGACCCCTGTCAGAAGAACCGGCCAGAGGCCCACCACAATGGGAACCGTTCCCAGGGCGCCCGAGGTAAGCTCCGGGGCCGGGGTATTGCCGAGGTCTTCCCGCATACCCACCTTTTCAAAAGGAACGGGGGAAAGATAAAGCCAGCTTGTGCCCCCCATTTCATGCTCACCGTAAACATGCTCGATATAATGGCCGGGGCTCTGGGTAATCCTTTTCCAGGCGATTTTGATCAGGTCTTTTCGTTTCCCGAAAACCAGGGCCTCTTTGGGACAGATCTCAACACAGCCCGGGAGCTTGCCTTCATTGATTCTGGGCAGACAAAGGGTGCATTTTGTCACCTTGGGAGACAAGGGATCATTGTAAGTATAGGCCGGGATATTGAAGGGACAGGCCACCATGCAGTACCGGCAGCCGACGCAAAGGGACTCATCATACACCACGGCCCCTGTTTTGTCCTTTTTCAGGGCCTTGACAAAACAGGCTGAGGCACAGGCCGGTTCCTGGCAGTGGTTGCACTGTTTTTTGACAAACATATCAGGGGTTCCGCTGAATTTATTCACCACTGTATAAACCGCTTCATCCGTTCTTCTTTTCTGATCCAGGACCTTGAGATCATCAAAGGGTCTTTCCGGTTTATCAAGCGTGTTGACTTCATTGCAGGCCTGCTCACATTTTCTGCAGCCGATACACCGAGAGATGTCGTGAAGAACGCCGAAGCTTTCCGGGTATCCCTTGAAATCTGTTTTTGCGGCGCCATACGCTTTTGTCAAAGCACCGGTGGTCCCGGCACCGATAACCGCTCCCATGGAGGTCAAAAACTTTCTACGAGAAATAGCCATAATTATACCCTTTTATTTATATCCTTTGATATTCTATTTCTTTTTTTCATGACATTTCACACAGTCTGTTGCCGCCACCGCCTCAACCTTCATCTTCTGGTGGCAGGTAATGCACTGGCCGTGGTAAGCGCCCTTCAATCCGGGCCGGCCGTCCTGGGATGGACCGGTTTTGCCGTGACAGGAGGCACATTTTGGAGGCTCAAGGGATTTCGGGCTGTTGTGATGACATCCCATGCACAATCCTGCCTGATCCTGATGAAATACCTTGGCCATCCCGCTCTTTTCAACTCTCTCGAAAATGGCCTGAACGACCTTCCGGTGGGGGAAGGCGCTGGGTTTATATTCATTGGCCAAAACGTCTATGGTAACGATTTCAGGTATCTTGTCCGTCTGGACCTTGGCATAATTTGATGTAAGATCGGACAAAGTTTTTTTGGCGAGCTGAACCGGATCAGATGCCTGAAGCTGTTCCGGAGAAAGGCTATGGCAGGTCTTGCAGGATTCCTGATTTTCTTTACCTGTCTTGCTCTGATGGAAATGGCAACCGGCACAATCCATGCTCTCTGCTGCCTTGCTGTGGCATCCGATGCAGCTTCTATCGCTGTCTTTTTTGTGCATGGCCTGCTCCAGGTTGACAGATCCGCCCTTTGCTTCTCCGCCTTCGATGCTATGGCAGTCCCTGCATTTTTTCAATGTCTCATGATGGCAGGACTTACAAGTTTCAGCGGTCTTTTCATGGGATTTATGATTAAAGGGAACCGCCTTCATAAAATTCTTCGTATTCGGGCTGTCGGTTTTCCATCCGGTAATGACTGTTTCATCGGGTTGATTTCTCTTGAGCCGGGGGACTTCGGCGATCTTTTTAATCTTCTGCTGTTTTTCAATATCATGGCAGCCTTCACAGGTCACCGGCCCTGCCGCTATATTTTTGCCTTTCATGGTCTGGTGACATTTTACACAGGCATCATGGGAGGCTTCCCGGATGGGCCGGATATCATTCTGCCGGATCTCTTTATGGCAGTAAACACAGGACTCTTCCTCTCCCTTTGTATAAAAAATTTCTTTTGTTTTTTCATTGTATTGATGATGACAGCGGCTGCAATTATCTTTTTCCTCAGGGGTCGAACCTTTTATCTGCTCCGAGCTTTCATGCGTATAATGCAAAGATCTGTTAAAATCGATTTTATTCCAGGAAGAGGTTTCAGGTTTTTCCCCTGAATGGCAGCTCCGGCAATCCGCAGCATCGGGTCCTGCAGCTTCTCCGGCCGCTTTCTTCTCCGAATGACAGGCAAGGCAATTGTCGTGGTAAAATTCCATGGAAGGCGTTTCGCCGGTTCTTTTGAATTTAAAGACAAAGGCATTATCCTTTTCCACATGGCAGGAGACGCATTTTCCATCCACTGCCTTAGTGTGAAGATCATGCAGAAAGCCGACGACAGGCATTTCATTTTTGCTCAATTCGGCACCAAGCTGAATGATAACCTGATCCGGTCTTTTCTCCTCACTGTTCTTCGTGCTGCTTTGCCCCAATAAGGGAAACAAAACGGACAGGACAATCATCGCAAATAGGATCAACTGAAATGATTTAACTTTTGACATGGTTCAATCCCCTGATTGATTTAAAAACCTCAATTCCAATACACTCAACCCAATAATGGGCTTATTTCCTACTATTTTTATATGATTAAGTCAACTAAAAATTTCGTGTCCTTCTGCAATATGAAAGCAGATATTAATTCAGTAGGTTAAATTTAATAAAAGCTCTTCAAAAGATACAATCCGGGCATATTTTCAAGCCAAAGGCCGTAACCTGTCCGGATAAAAAAAATCCTGGGTTTTCTGCTTGATTTAATTGTATTTTTCTGACTATTATTATACCTTTTTAATTCAACTGCGAAACTGAATTGATTTTTTCAGCCGGATGCTGATTAATATACAGAAAAACAGAACAGGAGGAAGGAATGGCAAAAATTGTAGCTCGTGAAGAAATGGCTCAAGGGACCATTATTCTTAACGAAATAGAAGCTCCCCTTCAAGCCGATGAAAAAGGGGAACGCGTCCCCTTGACCATGGCAGACACAAACCCGGACAAAGGCACCATCACCATCATTTATATGGTCGTAGGGAAATCAACGGCAAGGTTTAAGGATTTAAACATCGGCGATGAATACTTTGCCCTGATCGGACCCCTGGGCAAACCCACCCATATTGAGAACGTCGGCAAGGTAGTCTGTGTTGGCGGCGGAACCGGCATAGCGGTTCTTCATCCCATTACCCGGGCCTTGAAAGCCGCCGGCAATGAGGTCACCACCATTTTAGGGGCAAGAACATATGATCTTCTGATCATGGAAGAAAAAATGAGGGCCGCCTCCAGCACCCTTCATATCTGCACGGATGACGGTTCCCACGGACATCATGGTTTTGTGACCAATGTCCTGAAAGATATTCTGGAAAAGGAAAAGATCGATCTGGTGGTAGCCATCGGTCCCATTCCCATGATGAAATTTTGCAGTCTCATCACCAAGGAAAAAAATGTTCCGACCTTTGTCAGCCTGAACCCCATCATGGTGGACGGAACAGGCATGTGCGGCTGCTGCAGGGTAACGGTCGGCGGTACGACAAAATTTGCCTGCGTGGACGGCCCGGAATTTGACGGTCACAAGGTAGACTTTGATGAATTGGCCAAGCGCCTTGCCTCATATCTTGAAGATGAGAAAAAAAGCCTGGAAGCCTATAAAAAGAATCAAGCATAAAAAAAACCATCATGGTTGTATATATGGAGGAATAAATGGCAGAGAATAAAGAAAAAGTGCCGCGTGTAAAGATGCCGGAACAGGACCCGGATGTCCGAAGAAGAAATTTTGAAGAGGTCCCCCTGGGGCTGACACCGGAAATGGCGATGAGAGAAGCATCCCGATGTCTTCAGTGCAAAAAACCCGCTTGTGTGGAAGGCTGCCCGGTATCCGTAGACATTCCCGGCTTTATCAATAGAATATTTTCAAATGATTTTTCAGGGGCCATCAGCAAGCTCTGGGAAAGAAATGCCCTTCCCGCCGTCTGCGGCCGGGTCTGCCCCCAGGAAGCGCAATGCGAAGGCCGGTGTATTGTGGGCAAAAAAGATGCGCCCGTGGCCATTGGCTCCCTTGAAAGATTTGCGGCCGATTATGAACGCAAAAAAGGCTCGGGCAAAGTGCCTGCCGTGGCCCAAAAAACCGGTAAAAAAGTGGCCGTCATCGGCTCCGGGCCTTCAGGCCTGACCGTTGCCGGAGATCTCTTGCTCAAAGGCCACGAGGTCACCATTTTCGAAGCTTTTCACAAACCCGGCGGGGTTCTGGTCTATGGGATTCCTGAATTCAGGCTCCCCAAAGAAATTGTAGCCTCGGAAGTCGCCACCCTTGAAAAAATGGGCGCAAAAATAGAATGCAATTTTGTGGTGGGTGCTTCCGTCACCATTGATGAACTTTTTTCCGAAGGCTATGATGCCGTCTATATCGGCGTCGGCGCAGGACTGCCCAGATTCATGAACCTTCCGGGCGAAAACCTCATCGGCATCTATTCCGCCAATGAATACCTGACCCGGACCAACCTCATGAAAGGGTATCTCTTTCCTGAATACGATACCCCCATTGCCCGGGGCAAGAATGTGGTCGTCCTGGGCGCCGGTAACGTGGCCATGGACTCTGCGCGAACCGCCATGAGGCTTGGAGCGGAATCCGTCAAAGTTGTGTACCGGCGGTCCCGGGAAGAAATGCCGGCAAGAGCCGAAGAACTCCATCATGCGGAAGAGGAAAAGATCGAATTCGTTCTTTTGACTAACCCGACCCAATTTTTCGGAGACGCCAACGGACGGCTCGTCGGTATGGAATGCCTGAAAATGGAACTGGGCGAGCCCGATGCTTCGGGAAGAAGACGGCCTGTGCCCGTCGAGGGCTCTGAATTCAGAATCGACTGCGACCTGGTGGTGGTATCGGTGGGCTCCAATGCCAACCCCCTTCTGACCAATTCAACACCGGACATTGCCCTGACCCGATGGGGAAATATTATCGGCGACCCGGTCACCGGGAAAACCTCAAAACGGGGGGTCTGGGCCGGCGGCGATATTGTCACCGGCATGGCCACGGTCATCCTGGCCATGGGAGCCGGAAGGGCTGCCGCCAATTCCATGCACGACTACCTGACCCTGGGCTGGTAAGGATTTGAGACTGTAAGCTTGGCCGTTGACGTAATCTCAACGGCCAAGCTTTTTTTTGCACACCGGGTTACTGTTTGATATACACCTTGTGATCCACCAGGGATAAGGCATGGATATGGCCTTTGATGAATTTTTGTTCGCCGAAAATGGATATGAGCCGGATTCCGTCTTCATCCGGTTCAACCCGGTCCACCGCTTCCATCAAAAGGGTTTCCTGATCCTTTTCAAGTAAATAGGCATTGGCTTCGCACATATTTTTGCTGCTCCTCTCTTATTGAATAAAAACCAAATGTTTGTCCAAAAGTTCATCCACCAGTTGCGGCAACGGCAGGCCGCTGACCCCCACAATCTCCACATTTTCCTGGGTCAGGGGCAACAGGATTTTTTTTGCATCGGCAGAGCACACGGCCTCGGCCATCAGGGGCGTGACCTCCCCCATCATGGCCTGGGGCATGATAATACCGATGGACCCGATGATGACATCGGCCTTTTTCACCGTATGAACAATGGCGTTGCTTCCAGAAGCGCCTTTATTGGCCCTTGCCTTCAGCATCTGGGCCGTGGCAATGGCATTGGTGCCCAGGGCAATGATTTCGATCCTCTCCTCAAAGCGTTCCCTGAGTTTTTTGATGATGGTCGCCCCTATTCCGCCGCCCTGGCCATCAATCACACACAGTTTTTTTCTGTTTTCAAAGCCCATATATAATCCGCCTTTTTTTTAAACAGGGTGAATAATTTTCATGACTTCCCGAAAAATATCATCCCCCACATGATCCGCAAGCCTGTTCCCGTCAATGACCACTATTTTTTCAAGATCCTGCAACCGGTCAAATGCTTTTAAATAATTGGTTCTGACCTTTTTCATAATATCAATTTTCTCATACATTTCAAAATCATTGCGGTTATTTCTGATTCTCTCAAAGCATTCTTCAGGCTCAACATCTATAAAGACCGTCAGATCCGGCCGTAACGTGTCGGCATTCAGGGAATTGGCATGGATGACCCATTCCATATCCATATATTGGGCATGGTAGGCATAGGATGAAAAATAATACCGGTCGCAGATGACAAGCTCGCCCTGATCGATCTTTGCCCGGATTCCGTTTTCCTCATTGACCAAGTGATCCATTCTGTCTGCCGCAAAAAGAAAGGCAAGGGTTCTTTGATCGATTTTGATTTTTCCTGAAAGCATCTGCCGGATTAAGGTTCCGATGGTGCCGGCCGTGGGTTCAAAGGTCGTATACACCTTCAGCTTCATCTCCTGGATCCGGTTTGAAAGCATCCGGATCTGGGTGCTTTTCCCGGACCCGTCAATGCCTTCGAAAACGATGAATTTACCCCTCTGCCCATTATCTGAAATATTCATGCGACCTTTCATTTTCTTTAAAATGTCAAAGCATTCTGTATACCAGCATACGGGTGAATCCGCAAGTATTTGAGCTTTCCCTTGACAGTTTAAAAAAAACCGCTACAATATCCCCATAATTGTAAACTTACGAAATCCTTGAACAAATCCTATAACACCCATATGGAGGAAGAAATGTTTACAAAACAATATCTGAAAACAAAACCCATCTGCAAAGTCACCTTTAAAGTATTAAAAAAGCATATAGGCCCTGCACAATCCGTCAAAATAATTGGAGAATTCAATAACTGGGACCTGGATGCGCCGGGCATGAAAAAATTAAAAAGCGGTGATTTTTTATTCAATATCGACCTGAATAAGGACCAGGCCTATCAGTTCAGATATCTTGTGGATAATGAAAAATGGCTCAACGATGAAAACGCCGACGCATATTTGCCGTCCCCCTTCCCGGGCATCGACAATTCGGTAATCGCGCTTTAGGTTCGTTCTGATCCGAAATTTCCAGGAGGGTATAGGTTGCACGATGTTATTATTGTAGGCGGTGGCCCGGCAGGACTTTTTGCAGCCTATCACCTTACTGAATTTTCAAACCTGAAGGTCTTGTTGATCGAAAAAGGCAAAAGCCCCCTGGAACGGAAATGTCCGAACCATAATCTTCAAAGGTGCCTCCAGTGCGATCCCTGCAATATTCTGTCCGGCATCGGCGGCGCCGGACTCTATTCCGACGGCAAGCTCAATTTTATTCCCCGGCTGGGAAAGACGGACCTGACCCAGTTCATGCCCCTGGCGGCCGCCAACGAACTCATTGATGAGACGGAAAAAATCTTTACGCGGTTCAAGATGGACGGGACGGTTTTTCCCACCAACATGGAAGACGCCAGACAGATCCGGAAAGAAGCCAAACGGTTTGGAATAGACCTTCTCCTGATCAGACAAAAGCACCTGGGCTCCAACAATCTGCCTTCTTATATCGCCGGTATGGCCGATTATATCCAGTCCAAAGGGCTTGAGATCAGAACCCGGGAAAATGTCCTGGATATCCTTCAGCACAACGGCCGTATTCAAGGTGTTGTCACGGAAAAGGGCCGGTACGAGGCCCCCCATGTGATTCTGGCTCCGGGCCGCATCGGGGCCAACTGGGTGTCGGCTCTGGCCCACAAGCACGGGATCAATCTGAGCCAGCGGGGAATCGAAGTCGGGGTCCGGGTGGAGGTTCACAATGACATCATGGATGACCTCTGCAATATCATCTATGATCCGACCTTTTTTATTCAGACATCCACCTATGACGACCAGACCCGGACCTTCTGCACCAACCAGGGCGGGTTCATCTCCCTTGAAAACTATAAGGATTTTGTCTGTGTGAACGGGCATGCCTATTCGGACAGAAAATCCTCCAATACCAATTTCGCCTTTCTGTCCAAGGTGGTGCTCACGGAACCGGTGACGGACAACCAGGCCTATGGAGAATCCATCGGCAAACTGGCCACCATTATCGGCAACGGACAACCCATTTTGCAACGGTTTGGGGATCTGAAGCGGGGAAGACGCTCCACCTGGAACAGGATCAGAAAAGGCTATATCGATCCCACCATGACCAATGTGGTCTGCGGGGATATTGCCATGGCTTTGCCGGAGCGAATCCTGACCAACCTGATTGAGGGTCTGGAATCCTTAAACCTTGTGGTTCCGGGGGTTTCAAATGATGAAACCCTGCTCTATGCCCCTGAAATCAAATTCTTTGCCACCCAGGTGGAAACGGACAACCATCTTGAAACCGCTGTCAAAGGAATGTATGTGGCCGGTGACGGACCGGGGGTGGCGGGAAATATCGTATCTGCGGCAGCCACCGGGATCATCCCGGCCAAACGCATTATTGAACGCTGCCGGGCAGAAACGGCCGGATTCTGATCACCCGGACCGGCATGCCGCCTAGGGGAAATACGTGGCGCAGGCATCCTCGGATTCCCAGGCCATGACCTTGGATACCCGGACCTCTTCGGACAGCTCTTGGCTCAAGATCGCCTGAACCCGTTCGGCAATATAAACGGCAATGCGCTCCGATGTGGGTTGCCCCCCCTTAAACATCTCAAGGTCGTTTAAGAATTTATGGTCCAGCTCCCCGTCCACAACGGTCCGGACCGCTTTTTTGATATCTCCGAAATCCGCCAGAACCCCTGCCGCATTCAGTTTATCGCCTGTGACACAGACTTCCACGTTCCAGTTATGGCCGTGCAGGTTTTCGCATTTCTGACCCACCATAGTCAATTGATGTGCTCCTGCAAAATGGCTTTTTACCTTGAGTTCAAACATAGATAGGATTCCTTACAGGCCTTACAGGTTTTTAAATAAATTCTTCAATTTATTGGATATCTTATTGGAGTCCAGCTCGTCAAACTGCCTTAACAGCTCAACCTGCTTCTGGCTCACCTTGGTGGGGGTTTTGATGATCACCTTGATAATCTGATCCCCCCTCTGGCCCGTCCGCAACGAAGCAATACCTTCCCCTTTCAGCTTGAAAACATCCCCGTACTGGGTGCTTTTCGGGATGGTCAGTTTTTTCTCGCCCACAAGGGTGGGAATGGTGATTTCATCTCCCAGAATGGCCTGGATAAAAGAAATATCAATGGCGCAGATAATATTGGTATTGTCCCTCTGGAAAAATTTATGGGGCCTCACATTGATCACCACATAGAGATCTCCGGGTGACCCGTCCGGGCTGGGGGATGCCTCTCCTTCACCGGAGAGCCTGAGCTTTGATCCCACATCCACGCCGGCTGGAATCTTGACCTGGACCTTGCGCGTGATTTCAACCCGGCCGGCGCCCCGGCATTTTCTGCAGGGATTGGAAATGATGGTTCCCTGGCCTTTGCAATAGGGACAGGTGGTTTTGACCTTGAAAAACCCCTGGCTTTGAATAAACTGGCCTGATCCGTGGCACTGGGAGCAGGTCTCGGAATGGGTTCCTTCTTCACAGCCGGTTCCCCGGCAATCGGGGCAGGTGGACAGTTTGGGAATGGAAATGGTTTTTTCCGTGCCAAAGGCGGCTTCCATGAATTCTATGGTCATATTGTACCGGAGATCCGAGCCCCTTCGCGCCCTGGCCCCGCGGCCGCCGCCTCCGCCGAAACCAAAGAAATCCTCGAAAATATCCCCAAAACTTGAAAAAATATCTTCAAACCCGCTGGGCCCGGAGTGGCCTGCGCCTTCAAGTCCCCTGTGGCCGAACTGGTCATAGATCTGCCGCTTATTATCATCATTTAAAACTTCATAGGCTTCCGATGCTTCCTTGAATTTTTCTTCGGCCTCTTTATTGTCCGGATTTTTATCAGGATGATATTGAATGGCAAGTTTTCGATAGGCTTTTTTTAAATCCGCTTTTGAAACATCCCTTGCTACGCCCAGTATTTCATAATAGTCGCGTTTTTCCGTCATAGGTATCCCGATTGTCTTGTTTCCGTCCAGGGTTTGTTTGTAATTGTAATCCGTCCTTTGTTATGATACTTTTCCAGCCTGCCTTGGCAAGTAATCTAAAATAAATCAAAAATTCAGGTTGTCAACGATGAACAAGGAACTTGATTTTGTAAAAGACATGTTTGACCGGATTGCCCCCAGATACGACTTTCTCAACCGGCTTTTAAGCCTGCGCCGGGATACGGTCTGGCGGACCGAGATGGTAAAGGCCGCCGGGCTGGAAAAAAACAGCCGGATCCTGGATGTGGCCTGCGGAACCTGCGATGTCGCCCTGGAAGCCGGAGCCCGGTTAAAGGGCAGGGCCCGGATCACGGGTCTGGATTTTTCCTTTGGCATGCTTGAACTGGGGCAAAAAAAACTCAGACAAAAGAACAACAAAAGCATTGCTCTCATCAACGGGGACGCCCTGTATCTGCCCTTCAGGCCGGGCATCTTCGATGCGGTGTTCATTGCCTTCGGCATCCGGAACATTATGAACCGGCAGGCAGCCGTCCGTGAATTTCTCACGGTTTTAAAAAAGGAGGGCCGGCTCGTGGTCCTGGAATTGACAACACCGGAAAAAGGAATTTTGCGGTCTTTTTATCTTCTCTATTTCCAGAAATTGCTTCCCCTCATCGGGTCTTTTTTTTCAAAGGACGCAAAGGCTTATCAGTACCTGCCGGATTCGGTCCTGAAATTTCCCGCTCCCATTGAATTTGCAGCCCTCATGAAGGAAGCCGGGTTCACCCATATCCGGTTCAAACAGATGACCTTCGGCATTGTGACCCTGTTTACCGGGGTCAAGCCCGGCGCAAAATAGCAGGGCGGAGTTATAAATTTTTCCTGAGAATGGTGTGCTTCAGGAAATGGGCGTCATCCTTTTCAGGGTATCCGATATTATAGTGCAGGCCCCGGCTTTCCTTTCTCATCAGGGCGGACCGGATGATGAGTTCGGCAACGGTGGCCAGATTCCTCAGTTCGATCAGATCCGAGGTCACCTTAAAATCCCAGTAATATTCATTGATCTCTTCGTTAATATTGACAATTCTTCTCAAGGCCCTTTGAAGGCGCTTGTCCGACCTGACAATGCCCACATAATTCCACATGAGCCGCCGGATTTCATCCCAGTTATGGGAGACCACAATGGCTTCATCACTGTCCGTGGTGCTGGTTTCGTCCCATGGATCCAAAGAGATGGTGGTCCGGCCGTCCATGGCCTTGAATTCTTCAACGGCGGCCAGGTAGGCCCTATGGGAATAAACAAGGGCTTCCAAAAGGGAATTGGAGGCCAGGCGGTTGGCGCCGTGGAGCCCGGTGCAGGCGGTCTCGCCCACGGCATACAGCCTCTGGATATCGGTTCTTCCGTTCAGGTCCGTGGCCACGCCGCCGCACATATAATGGGCCGCCGGCACCACCGGGATCGGGTCCTTTGTGATATCAATCCCGTATTCAAGGCATTTGGAATAAATATTGGGGAATCTTTTCTTCACAAATTCAGGATCCTTATGGGTGATATCCAGAAAAACCGAATCGGCCCCGGTTTTTTTCAGTTCACTGTCGATGGCCCTGGCCACCACATCCCTGCAGGCCAATTCCTTATCCGGAGAATATTTGTCCATGAACCGCCGGCCTTTGGCGTCCACCAGGATTGCCCCCTCCCCCCGGACCGCCTCGGAAATCAAAAAATTCTTGGCCTCGGGATGAAACAGGCAGGTGGGGTGAAACTGGACAAATTCCAGGTTTGCCACCGAAGCCCCGGCCCTGTAAGCCATGGCAATACCGTCTCCCGTGGCAATATCCGGGTTTGAGGTATACAGATAGACCTTGCCGGCCCCGCCGGTGGCCAGAAGGGTAATTCCGGCATGGATGGTTTCTATTTTTCCGGTCTGATTGTTTAAGACATAGGCCCCGCAACAGATATTTTCATGCAGGGTCACCAGGAGCCCGCTCCGGATGCTGGAGGAAAAGGTGATCAGGTTGACGGCAATATGATCTTCCAAAATGGTGATATTTTTATCTGCTTCAACATTCCGGACAAGGGTCTCTTCAATTTCCCGGCCGGTCAGGTCCTGGGCATAGACAATTCTCTTGGCCGAATGCCCGCCTTCCCGGCCCAGGGAGAAATCATATTCCCCTTCTCCCGCCTTATTAAAGGCAGCCCCGAATTTAACCAGCTCCCGGATTCTGTCAGGCCCGTCTTTCACCACCATGGCGGCGACTTCCTTGTTGCAAAGCCCGTCCCCGGCGGCAAGGGTGTCCTGGATATGCAGGTCAAAGGAATCTGTTGGGCTGAATACGGCGGCCACCCCGCCCTGGGCCAGGGCCGTATTGGTTTTCCGTATCTGCTTTTTGGTGATGATGGTGACTTTGCCGAATTTTGCAGCTTTCAGGGCATAACTTAAACCGGCAATCCCGCTGCCGATCACCAGAAAATCGGTTTTTTGGATCATAATAGGCTGGTTCTCTTCTTTTTACGGCTGCTTAACCCAAAAAACAAGCCCACGATAAAAACACCGGGACCGATGAGAAACCAGAGTTTGGGTTCACTGTCCACATTGGCTTCCAGCTTTTCGATGACGGCCTTCTGAGCCTCGTTCTGTTGAATTGCCTCCTTGTATTGGGCATCGAGTTTTAAAAATTCCGCCGAATCCTGCTGCAGTTTATTGAATTTTTCCTCCAGTTCAACCAGGGAAGCCTTTTTAGCAGCAAGAGACTTATTTTCTTCTTCCAATTGGGCTATTTTTGATAAAAGATTCTGATTTTTTTCTTTCAATTCATCCAGCAAAAGGATTTCCGGTTTTTTCGGGGTGATGAACCGGGATAAGACCCAACCTGATTTTCCATTGTCTGTTCTGACCTGAGACCAATCTTTATTGAACTCGATGATCTCAAGCTTATTCCCGGTTTTCAGCATGGCAATGATTTTATTATCCACGCTGGGTCCGGTCCGCAAAGAAATTTCCGTAACGCTTGCCACATACATATCCTCGGCGAAAGAGGGTCCGGCAAAGACCAGCATGCCGAATAATATCATCAGAAGGCATTGATATGGTTTTTTCATCATATATTCATCTCCCTTTTAACTTTTGTTTTCAAATAACTCCCTTATCACTGCATCCTTTGTTTATCAACCGTTAAAAAAGATCACCGGGATTTATAATACCGGCCCCATGGGTTGATAACTCCTATATTGAAATTAGGACACTATAGCTGAAACCGGGGATATGGGGCAACCCCAATTTTGCTTAAAAAAAAGCTTTTCTTTCCCTTGAACTTCCTTGTATAACCAATCAGGCAAGGAAACCTTTTAACTAACCCATAAGATAAGCCTCTTTATCTTTGGCAGACACCCTGAACAAAAGGAGAAAAAAGATGAGTGACGCAGCATGGAAGACCCCTTACTGGCCCGAAGGCGTTGTACACACATTTACCGATTACCAGTTTCCTATTTTCAAGTTCCTGGATGATTCTGCCAAAGCCTATCCGGACAGCATTTTTACCCAGTTTAACGGGGCTTCCAGAACCTATGCCCAGGTCAAAGATACGGCGGACCGCATTGCCAATTTTCTGAGCGGCCGGGGCATTCGAAAGGGCGACAAAGTGGCGATCTTCCTGCCCAACCTGCCCCAGTTTCCTGAAGTCCTTTTCGGGATTCTCAAGGCCGGCGCCGTTGCCGTCAACTGCAACCCGGTCTACACCCCGGCCGAGCTCAATTACCAGCTAAAGAATTCCGAATCCAAAATCGTGTTCTGCATGGACCATCCCGTCTTTTACCCCAATACCCTGAAGGCCATTGAAGGAACCGCCGTTGAAACGGTGATCCTGTGCAATATCAAATCCTATCTGCCCAAGGTCAAAGCCATCCTGGGCAGCCTTCTGGGAAAAATCCCCACGGCCGGGGGCCCAAAGCCCGGCCACCTCATGTATGATGATATTGTCGCCTCCAGCAAACCCAACCCGCCGGCCGTGACCATAGACCCTGAGAACGACACCGCCATCATGCTCTATACCGGCGGCACCACCGGGGTGCCCAAGGGGGCGGAACTGACCCATACCAATTTCACCTATGACGTCATGGGCATCTACCACTACGGCCGGTTTGTCCACGGAGAGGGCAAAAAGCCGGAATCCCTGTATAAGGGAAATTTCCACGCCTTCCTGGGAGTCCTGCCCTGGTACCACAGCTTCGGCATCACCGTGGCCCTGTTAATGTCCACCATGCTGGGGGCAAGACTCATCTGTATCCCGGACCCCAGGGCCGGAAAGCCGCCCTTCACGGAAGTGCTCAAGGCGGTCCAGAAATACAAACCCACCTTCATGCCGGCCGTGCCCACCATCTTTGTGGCCTTTACCAACCATGCCCTCATCGATCAATACGACCTGTCCTCCCTCATGGGCTGCTTTTCCGGCGGGGCTCCCCTGCCCCCGGAGGTCTGCAAACGATTTGAAGAAAAAACCGGCTCCATTATTTTTGAAGGCTTCGGCCTGACGGAAACCGCGCCCGTCATCTCGTCCAACCCCACCTTTAAGGAAACCCGGAAAATCGGCTCCATAGGCTTCCCCCTCCCCGGCACCGATGTCAAAATCCTCAGCCTGGACGACCCCACCAAGGAAATGCCCCAGGGTGAGGACGGCGAAGTGGCGGCCTGCGGCCCCCAGGTCATGAAGGGGTACTGGAAACGGCCCGATGCCAATGCGGAAGTCTTTGTCAACTTGGGCGGGAAACGGTATTTTCTCACCGGCGACATCGGCAATATAGACAAGGACGGCTATATCACCATCACGGACCGGAAAAAGGATATGATCATCGTGGGCGGGTTCAATGTCTATCCCAGGGAGGTGGAAGATGTGCTCTATACCCATCCCAAGGTGGAACTGGTGGCCGTGGTGGGGATTCCCGATGAAAAAAGCGGGGAAAAGGTCAAGGCCTTTATCAAGCTCAAGGCCGGGACCGAGGCCGGCGAAGCCGAGATCCATGAATTCTGCAAAGAGCATCTGGCCGGTTACAAACGCCCGAGAATCATAGAATTCAGAAATGAAATCCCGGTCTCCAATGTGGGCAAGGTATTGCGCCGGGTGCTCAGGGACGAAGAGCGGAAGGCTTAACCCGTGATGAGCCGGATCACTTCCCGGGCCACGGTCAGGCCGAAAACCCCCGGCACCCAGACCACGGTCCCGATGGGCGGCCGTGACCGGCCGTGACCCGGCAGGGCGTCCCCGGCGTCTTCAGCATGAAAGGGCTGTTTATTCAACGGCGGTTCAATGGAATAAACAGCCCTGATCCCTTCAAAAATCCCCCGCCGGTGGAGCCTGCGCCTCACCACCCGGGCCAGGGGGCAGACCTCGGTTTCACTGATATCCCCGGCCCGGATCATGGAAATATCCGTCTTGCCTCCGGCTCCCATGCTGGACACGACCGCCAGGTTTCTCTGTTTTGCTCCCACCAGCAGATTGATCTTTGAATTGAGGCCGTCAATGGCATCCACCACCACATCCGTATCCTCCTCAAGCAGATCCTCCAGGCTTTCAGCATTGACAAAGGCGCTTTTCACGGTGATCTCGCAGTCCGGGTTGATATCCCCCACCCTTTCCCGGGCCAGGACCGCCTTTTCCCGGCCGATGGTGGAGGTCAGGGCCAGGAGCTGGCGGTTGATATTGGAGGCGTCCACCCGGTCAAAATCGATGAGATGAAGCTGGCCCACCCCGGTCCGGGCCAGGGCTTCCACGGCAAAGGAGCCCACGGCCCCCAGGCCGAAGACCGCCACCTTTGCCTTTTTTATCTTTTCCATGGCCCCATGGCCAAGGAGCTGTTCCGTCCGTGCAAACTGGTTCATTTCCCTGCCTTTTTTTTCTCCAGCAGAGGAGAAAACAGATCCAGGCTGTTTTGATAGGCCTGGTCTGAAAATGTTTCAAAATCGAGACCGGCCCGCTCCGATGCAATCCGGGCAATGGCGGCCAGATTCTTGGGCTCATTGAGCCGGTGCGGATCAGGTTCAGGCAGACTGGGATAGATATCCGGGGTGTCTGTCTCCAGCACAACTCTTTCCCCTGAAACCGCCTTCAGGGCCTTGATTACTTTTTTTGCGCCGGGCCGGGTCACGGACCCGGAAAAGGAAATATAGAGATTATGGGTCTCAAAGACCGGGATAAGATCAGCAGACCCGGAATAGGAATGGATCAGCCCCGGCGCCTTGAATTTTCCCAGCTTTTTTATAATCCGGACAAAGGCGTCCCAGGCTTTCCGGATATGGATATTGACAGGCCGCCCCATTTCCCTTGCCAGCATGAGGTGATGCTCAAAGACCGCCGTCTGCCGGTCCCGGTCCAGGGTTTTGATCATAAAATCAAGGCCCGTCTCCCCGATTCCCGAGGGATAGGACACCAGATACTGTTCCAGGTTTTTTTTCCAGTCCAAGGACAGGCTATCCAGAAACCAGGGATGGATCCCGAAACAGGGCAGGATGGACGGATAGGCCAAGGACAGTTGGGCTGTCTGCTCAAAATTCTCCTCCATGGTGGCGCAGGTCACCATGGCCTTGACGCCTGCGGCCTCGGCCCGGGCCACGATCCCCGGCATATCATCCAAAATCCGTGAATCGTGCAGATGGCAATGGGAGTCGATGAAATTCATTTTATATTATGGGGTTCATATCGTTAATCTAAAAAGCTTTATATAGACCGGCCGGCTCATTGATATCTTTGACCTTGGTGCTCCAGCCAACCTCCCTCATGGGAACCGTTTGGATCCCGGTGCGTCCAGTGCAAGACGCCTCCCTTTTCGTTCCACTCGTATTCTCCATAAAACTGAACAGAATCCCCTTGTTCCAGGGAATTGATCCTATGCGCAAGATCGATATTATGTGCGACTAAAAGCGTCTGACCGGAAGACAAACGAATGATAAATTTTTGATGTCTGCTGCCGCTGTTATCGTCCGGCAATATCTTGGCGACCACGCCTTGACCGGAAATCTGCAAATTGCTTCGGTGATTTGAGAATGCATCGGCGATAATGGCATCTGATCTATCTATGCTTTGTTCTTCATTTGAAGGCGGGGATTCGTTTGGTGTAAATGCGGGCAGGCCATTAAAAAGCAAATAGCCAACGGATAAGGCCATAGCAAGGACTAAGAGTTTTTTCATGAGGGAGCCTTGATTCGATACTGGCTTAGAGGGCCTGGCGTCTGCCGCTTTCTCGCCCACAAACCTCGTGTTTTCGGCACGCATCCGATTATTCTCATCCGCTATCAGTTCATATGTTATTTTATCCCCCTCGACCGGCCTTCTCGAACGGTTGGAAAAAGACTTTATATGAACAAAAGCCTTTTCTCCAGTGGCATTCATGGTGACAAATCCAAAGCCCTTGTCATCTTTCCAAACCGTAATTTTCCCCTGATAGCGCATACATATTCCTGAAAAACAGTTTGAAGTTCATTTTAAAAAAGAATCGGCTTCGGCAAATACGTCCTTTGCAGAGATGCCTGGCCGCTTACCCTGTTTATAGCCCTGATGGCGGCGCTCAGCCTCCTCAATCCAGGCAGCATCGACCTCTGTAAGAACATCATCCCCGAGGGAACTTAACAGGCGGTCCACTAAAAAAGCCCGTTCTTTCCCGGAAAGAGATAGGGCGTCTTTTTGTATTTTTTCCAAAAGATTAGACATGCCAACCTCCTCCTTCCTTATTCTGCTTGGGTGTGGGAGAATTTAATTTTATTTCCAATGAATGGGCTTAAAATGAACATGGTTGCAGCGGCTCGGTTTTTTAGCGTCGGCTTAATTTGCAACATCAGCGCAGCACAATATTCCAGATCAAATAAGTGATTGCAGTGCCTGTCCCAAGCATAACTGGACCGAAAAATTGAATAAAAAAGTTACTAAAAAATAAAGTTAAAAATAATGACTTTATAACAAGTCTTAATGATATAAAAAATGGTAATGTAACAGTTGCTGGGAATAAAAAAGTATCATCTTCATATGGTAATTTTTTAGGTGTAATTGTTATGTGAAGATATGGAAATTTATTAGTATTTTCTAAATGTGAATAGTCGCAGCTTATGTTGTTACTATACTTGGCATTGTATTTTATTAATACGGCTTTAAGGTCATTTTTATTAATTTCTCGAGCTAAAATTGGCTTAAAGTGAATGCTTCCTTGCTCTCTTGATTGGACAAAAATAATATATACTAGTATTAATAAAACGATTGAAATTACAAGCTGTAATGAGTCAACATTGCTTTTGTCTTTAAAATTTGTTCCCATGAATGATAAATCCGGGTTTAACCCTAATAAGCATGCGATTTGAAATATTGATAATCCAATAATAACATATTTTGTTTTTGACATGGTTATCCTTCAGCACCAACCATTTATATCAAATCAATTTTCCCTGATCACCATTACCGCTCTGACATCAGGTCAAAATCTATTCCCGGTCCTCCGGCTGGAGTCGGCTATTTTCACTTCCATGGTTCAGACACCCCGATGCTGAATTCCTATCAGCATTTTCCCTGCATGTAAATAGATTTCAGGCGGACTATCATCGTGAATTTGTAATTTATCCGGGTGGTTTCCGGAGGTCAGGCTGTCAAGGCAGCAGCAGGCTGATAAAGGACAGGATCACCCACTGGAAAAAACCGATGCCG
>Ga0208373_1002111_pt1 | contig 23181 bp, 15 predicted proteins | sample RifOxyC2_FD_184036 | JGI IMG/M metagenome (GOLD analysis project Ga0208373, IMG submission 184036) | Soil microbial communities from Rifle, Colorado - Rifle Oxygen_injection C2 (SPAdes) | ecosystem: Environmental > Terrestrial > Deep subsurface > Rock core/Sediment | place: Rifle, Colorado... | reverse complement strand
GAAATGAACTTCTCTTTGAAATGTATCTCAAGAAGCCACCTCCGGAGACCCTTAAAGAACAGAGAGAGCTCGTAGACTGGATTAGTAGCCACGCTAAAAATTAGGGAGCGATAGCGACCTTTCTTGATACTTGCCTCCGTAACACTTCACCATCATGAAGCCTACAACTCTGTCGCTGCCTGCCCCTTTGTAGCGTGCACTTGGCATCATTCCCCAAAAATGCATTCCCTAAAAGCTCATTGCCGATGGCTTCTTTCTCATCCCATCCCTTTATTTTTCCTCCCTCCTTTGTTTGTGCTGCAAATCCTGATGTTGTAAATTCCGCCATGCTCTTCCTCAGGCACTTCCCCTTAATACTCACCTGCGCAGCGCTCAATACTGAGGCGATGGTCTGCGAAAGGGGAGCCTTTTTTGTTTTCGCCTTTTTTTCTTCTTTTCTTTCTTCACTGTTCTTTTCCCCCATCGGAAAGTGCAATGGGAAGATTGCCATAATTCAAAAGAAGAAAGTTACGCATTGGCCGTGGAAGCGATGGGAGGCATGGCTAATGCCTTTTCAGAGAATGATTTTTTGGGGAATGCCAGCTTTCCACTAACCTGCCTGCTTTATATCCCTCAAAGCTTGCCGCTCATGACCATCCTAATTCCTTTTCAGAATAGTGAAGGAGTACTTGCCTCCGCAAATTATATAAAGAAAATTCTTGCCCCATAGCCGATATGGCTGACAAGGCAATCACTATTAATGACATGGCAACCTTCTGCAAGAAGAAGGGGTTTGTCTTTCCTAATTCCGAGATGTATGGGGGATTCTCAGGGTTCTTTGACTACGGGCCATTAGGGGTTGAGGTGAAGAACAACATCAAGCAGAGCTGGTGGAAGCGGTTTGTGAAGTCACGGGAGGACGTGTTCGGGATTGACGGGAGCATTATCTCCCATCCGAAAGTATGGAAGGCGTCAGGCCATGTGGACTGCTTTTCAGACAAGATGATATACTGCAATAAGCACAAAAAATCCTTTCGGGCTGACCAGCTGATTGAGGACGTGGTTGGAAAGCCTGCTGATGGCCTGTCTAAAAAACAATTGCTTGCTGAGATCAGCATCCATAGTGAGAAGTTCAAAAAGGCAGGCTATGATTTAGCACAAGACATTTCTGACTTCAACCTGATGTTCAGGACGTTTGTCGGGTCAAGCCAATCTGAGGATGCTGTTGCGTACCTTAGGCCGGAGACTGCGCAGCTCATTTTTGCGGATTTCAAGGCGGTGTGCGACACCTCACGGGCGAAGCTGCCATTTGGGATAGCGCAGATAGGAAAGGCGTTTCGCAACGAGATTTCTCCCCGTGATTTCCTGTTTCGGACAAGGGAGTTTGAGCAGATGGAGATAGAGTACTTCATCCATCCAGAGATGAAAGAGTGCTCACTGCTCACCAACAGGGATTTCTCGTTTAATATCCTGACAGCGAAGCACCAGAAACAGGGAAAGGAGCATGGGCAGATGAGCGCAGCGCAGATGCTTTCCTTCGGCCTTGCTGATGAGTGGCACGTGTATTGGCTTCTGGAGCAGTACAAGTGGTTCCTTGATATGGGCATTGCGCCCCTGAGTTTAAGGCTTAGGGAGCACCTGAAGGATGAGCTGGCGCATTACTCCTCAGCGTGCTTTGACATAGAGTATAAGTTCCCCTTCGGCTGGAAGGAAATTCACGGCAGCGCCAACAGGGGGCAGTTTGACCTGACGCAACACAAGAGATATTCAAAGGAGAATCTGGAGCTGTTTGATGAGGAGAGCAAGCAGAAAGTCATCCCGAGGGTTATTGAGCCTTCCCAGGGAGTGGACAGGGCATTCCTTGCCTTCCTGTTTGATGCCTACCATGATGACAGCGAGCGGGGCAACGTTGTCCTAAGGCTGCATCCAGCACTTGCTCCAATAAAGGTAGGGGTTTTTCCGCTGGTGAATAAGTTACGGGAAAAGAGTCGCGAGATTTTTGACCCGCTGAAGGAGGAGTTCGAGTGTTTTTTTGATGCGTCAGGCAGTATCGGCAGAAGGTATGCCAGAGCAGATGAGCAGGGAATTGCGTATTGCGTGACGGTTGACTTTGAGACGCTTGATGATGCCTCTGTTACCGTAAGGGATAGGGATACGACAGCACAGGTGCGGGTGAAGATTGGCGATATTGCTGATACGCTCTCCAAGCTCTTGTCGGGAAAGGTCGCTTTTTCTGATGCAGGGAAAGCGGTATAGGGGAGAGAAGACGATTCTCATCTGGATTCGGATATACTAGCGACCTCGCAAACTTTTTATACCTTTATAGGCTTCTCCCTCGCATGAACATATCAGAACTCCAAGCAAAGCAGGGCAACGTCGAAGTCGTCGCTGACGTGGTTGAGAAGGGTGAGGTGAGGACATGGGAGAAGTTCGGCAAGGAAGGCAGGGTATGCTCGGCAAAGATACGGGACGATTCAGGCACCGTCGTCCTCTCCCTCTGGAACGAGCAGGCTGAGAAGGTCAACGTCGGCGACAGGGTGAAGGTAACCAACGGCTACGTGAGCGAGTTTCGCGGCGATATGCAGCTGAGCACCGGCAAGTTCGGTAAGCTTGAGGTTGTGGGAAAGGCAGGGGACGAAGCCCCACAGGAGCATGATGCACCCTCCTTTTCTGAAGACAGCGAAGAGCCTATCAGGAGCAACGTGCCAGAGCCTGAGCAACGGCAGGATCCTGCACGAGAGCCTGATGATATGGGGGCAGATGAACCCTATGACCCTGACGATGAGGATGCGCCGATAAAGGATGAAGAGTATATCGGGTGATTTATTCTTGAGATAGCAAAGGGCACACCTCATTGAGCCATCAATGTTGTCCGTGAGTATGCTTTCATCAAGGAGCATCTTTTCCGTGGAAAAAACAGGCTGACGAAACATATTTAAACGATTTTCTAGCTCTTCGACACCTTACCGGGAACGTAACTCAGACCGGGAGAGTGCCACGCTGAAGACGTGGAAGTCGAGGGTTCAAATCCCTCCGTTCCCACCTATTCCCTACTCTTTCCTAAACCCCAACGTAACCCTTCACCATTATCAAGCTTGCCTGCCTCTTTGCAGCTTTGATGGGCATCAATCCAGGAAAAAGTGCATTCCCTAAAAAGGGCATTACCTACGGCCACCTTGCCAAAAGCGACGCTATTGTTCTCTCTCCTTTTGCCTACGGTGAGATTGCTCTTGAAAATTCCGTCGTGCACTGCATTGCCGCCCTCCTTCACACCCGATGGTGCAGCGCTTAGGTCTAAGGCAATAGCCTGCGCGGCGCTCAATACATAGGCAATGGCTGCAACAAATGCCCTTGCCAGCAAGCGCAGCCAGAGCCTTTATCTGGTCAAAGGTGCTTTTCTTGTCATCAAATATCAATAGAATTTGCTCTTTGAGAAGGTATGCCCTATACATGCCTTCATTGTTGTTCATCAACTGTTGCAGTTCCTCTTTTTGTGTCTCTTTCAGATTCTCTGCCTTCTTGAGTATGACGAATCTCTTTTTCTTCATCTGCTTTTTTTCTTTCTTTATCTGTTTGCTTTGAACATCTCAATATAGGGTAGGCGAATCATTCCTGCAATGGCCATGTCTGGAAAGCTCTCTCTTCTTATGTTGTAGGTGTTTACGCTGTCATTATAGAACTCCCTCCTGTCAGCAAGCTCGTTTTCCAGCCCGCTTATCCTATCCTGAAGCTGTTTGAAATTTTTGCTTGCTTTTAGGTTTGGATAGCTCTCTGCTACCGCAAATATGCTTTTTAGCGCACTTGATATCCTGTTGTCTGCTGCCGCTTTGTCTCCCATTGTTTTTGCTTTAAGGAATACTGTCCTTGCCTTTGCGAGCTCACTTAAGGTCTGTTTCTCGTGCTTTATGTATCCTTTTACAGAATTGATAAGTTTTGGCAGCTCATCGCTCCTCTGTTTTAAGAGTACGTCGATGTTTGCCCATGATTTCGTTATGTTGTTTTTCAGTATTACAAATCCGTTGTATACCCCTACTGCCCATCCTATCATTATCAGTGCAACAAATAGTATTACCGTTGTTGCTAGAATCAATATTCCGACTGCCATTTTTTGGCCTCCTTTCTTACCTCATTTGTAGGACACAGTTATCCTGTGCTACCGTAATACATTGAGTTCCAGCAATAATCCTGCTAAGCAGAGTGCCATAAGTATTCCTCCGCTTACTATTCCCCATAGTGCATTCTGTTTCATGCTATTCAAAAGCTGCTTTTCTTCCTTGTCTGATATAATGAATATGCTGCCTCCCTTTCCAATCATTAAGTCTTCATTATTGTTTATTGCTGTTCCCTCTTCAACATGGGGATTGTCTCCTGCCTTTCCCAGAACATAGATGGCATCTCCTCTTTTAAGATACCATTCCCTGTACCTCATAGTCTTGTTAATCCCAAGGAACCCTTCAAAACTCATTTTGCTCTCTTTCAGGAAGGACATGACGTTTTGCGGGGGGTCTTTTCCAAACCCACTGTTGAATACTGCATCCAGTGCAACGTCCAACTTAGCCCCTCTTGGGTCTATCAGCACACATCCCGTATCATCCTGGCAGAAGAATTTTTCTCCTGCGCTTGCCTTTTTCAAGGTCACCCACCTGCTGCTCTTGCCACTTTTTCTGTATTCTTCTATGGTATATTGGTACCACACACACGGCTTCTTTGTAAATGGGGAGGCAAGTGAGCTTTCTTTTTTTGGTAACACTTTACCTTTTATCTCGACTAGCCCCATCGCTATGCTCCTTATTTTGGATGTTGGAATATTGCTTATAATCTGAAAATTTTTCCATGTCTTTATCCCCCACATTGCAATTACAATTCCTACAAAAAATCCGATTGTTACATAGATAAATTTCATGGTATCTGGCATATGCAATTCCCTTTGATAACAAAGTACTTCTCTTAGTGGAATTTATAAACCTGCCTTATTGCGTTTTTAGGTTAGTTCTGGATTTGATATCCCTGCCCTACCATAGCCAACTGGGCCAACTATTGCTTTTGGGGTATCTTACACCCCAACAACCCCCGCCAAAACCTGCGCCGCAATCATGTTGAAGATGAGCATGATGATAAGGGAGATGATAACATAAAGGATTGTTGAATTGGTCAGGTTTTTTCCCATGCTGTACTGCTCAGCAAGGGAATCTGAGCCGTTCTCAACGCCGTTTGACAGGATGGTGAGAATCCAGGTTATCTGCACGACGTAGATGCCGACTATTATCTGAAAATAATAGGCGGAGATGCCTGAGCCGAAATCAAGGCCGCTTAAGCCGCCTAAATCTGCCTGATCAACTGAGCCCTGCCGGATGAGCGCGTCAAGCTTAATCATGATGGTGCTTATCATGGAAGTTATGCCAACGACTATCCCCGATATTGCAGGAGTCAGAAACTTTATCTGGGAGGACATGGAAGAGATTATCTCAGCAAGCAGGTCCTTAAGGCGCTCGTTGACGGTGTGTATCTCCTTGATGTAGCGGGAGATGTTCATGAGGCCCTGCGCAGCAACCAGAGGGCCTTTGGTTATTGACTCGGTCAGCACTTTCATCGAGCTTTCGATTAGCTTTGATGGGTAGTAGAGAAGCGCTCCGTAGCGAGGGTGGAATATTGCGTCGCGAATGCCAAAGCCAAGCCTCCTGATATTTGCATCAACAAGCTGGAAGAAATTGCCTGATGTGGTCCCAGCCATCATGCTGGCAACCTTTCCTACGGCGTTTTCAGCTGGAATGCCGTCCCCAAGCCTGTTGCCCAACTGGAAGAGCGCTCCTGCAAACTCCTCCTCTAATTCTTTTGAGCGCTCACGCACCTTAATGAGATTCTGCGAGCGCGTTTTGTAGTACATGCCAATGCCCAAACCAAGGGCGAGAGGGATGCAGAGAGAAAGGAGAGCAGCCCCTATCCCAAAGGGTCCTGCTGATTCATTCCCTTCCTGAAAGCCAAGGAAGCAAAAAGTAGCACCGCAGGAGGATGTCGCATCCTCGCCTCCCCACCCGATGTCAACGTATCCCATGAAGCTGAAGAGCAGAGGAGAAAGGCCAATGAGGAGGAGGATGGATCCGAAGAGCATGCCTATCCATAACGGGCTGATGAGCAACTCTGATGCGCCTATCCTGATGATGGTACCGCTGTATTTCTTCAAATGGGGATTTTCAGAAGCTATGTTGTTCTCCCCGTAGCCTGTAGGCCTCTGAGAGAGGATGTTCTTTCCCAGATAGAACACCAACAGGGGGATGGTGACGTTGTAGAGCGTCGCTATGTGGTACCATTTCACGTCATCCATAAAGCTGACGATGAGGGGCAGAATGACCAGGCCAAGAATAGGCAGGATGACGCCAAGCATGTGCAGCATGGTGATTGGAGACTTGAGGTTATAGGCATAATGGAGCATCTTCTCGTAAGTCCCATTGAGGATGATATCAAGCCCCTTATCCAAAGCCGAAAGCCTTCGGTCATCAGATGCCTCATAGAGTGATGACTCCAGCATGTGAAATGATTCGATGAACTCCATGTTCCACTTGCGCCAGGTCCCAAGATAGCCCTCAAGAGAATCCTTGACTGAGGGGTATTGCTCTGTCTCTACATCCCAGAGGACCTTCATGAGGTCAAGGGAGAGCGGAGGGGCAAGATGCTCTGCCGCAAACTCTATCGCACGCTCAAGGTTGGATGAATGGCGCATGTAGGTTGAGACATAAAAGATGCAGAGCACCATCTGGTTGCTTGCGCGCATGCGCCAAGCATTGGCAGTGAATTCAGGAAACTTGCCTAAAGGGATGATAAGGCAAAATCCTGCCAGCAGAAAAAAAAAGACGAAAAAGAAGGAATCTGGCTTTATCGCAAAAGAGATAAGGGAGCCAAAAAGGATGACCGCAAGAGGGCCAAGCAGGGAGAATGAAACAACGCCTGCCGGAGTGACGTTGAGATGGCAAATGCGTATTGCTTCCTCTATCATCTCTGCTTTCTTAGGGTCAGGCTGGACCTTGAGAATCTTCTCGCTTGCGTTACAGGCCTTCTCGTAGAGGGAGAGGTGTACGGGAAGATAGGTCTCTTTAAACTGGGCATATTCCCTGGAAGTTATCTTCTTTGGAGGCTCGTATTCTTTCTCGCCAAGTTCTAAGGCTACTTTTTTCTTATAGCGATGGAGGATATCCATCAACTCGTCCCGCGACAGGTCAGCCATCGTTCCCCTTTGTTATGCAGTATCTGAACATTCCGCTCAAGAATATGGGCTCTCGCGCCTATGCCTCTATAGCCTTTTTTTTTACCTCGCGCTGGAGCCACTCGTTCCATTCGAAAAAGATGCGCTTTGAGTCCAGAGCTCCCACTTCCTCCTTGACCTTGTCTGATGCCTTGTGGAACTCATCATTTGCCCTGATGACAAATTCTGCCTCAAGCAGCTCTGGCGCCTTCTCCTTTACCGACATCTCAACCAAGGTCTCCTTTATCCTTGCGCGAAGCAGAATATTGTCCCAGACAGCGTCCCAGTTGCCTGCCCACTCCTTGACGTTTCCTGCTATTGCCTTGATTATCTCAGAGTCGCCGTTCATGAGGTCTGGCGAGGGAATCAACTCATCTTCTTTTGAGTCATATTTCATCAAGTCCACAAAGCCGCTCTCAAGGAGCGGGTCCTGCTCCCAGTGCTTGCGCACTTCTGATATCTGGGTAATCCTGCGGAAGCGATGGAGGCCGTCAGCTGAGCGCACAGGGTTTGCGACGACGATGATGTCGGTAGCCTTAAAGCTCGTCCTTGGAACGCCCAAATCATTGACGACGCGGTCAAAGACGCCATAGGGGCTGTCGCCATGGATGGTTCCAGCAACAACGTTTGCAAGCGCTCCGATGCGCATGGCCTCATAGAGCGCTCTTGCCTCGACACTCCTCACCTCCCCTATGATTAGGCTTGAATCACCAAGGCGCAGGGTTGTCCTGATGCCCTCCTCGGCAGCAACCTCGCTTGTCCCTTTGGTCAGGGATGATGCGACTTTCATGGACTGGATGTTGTAACCAAGATTTCTCAGGGATGAAACCGGCAGCTCTAAGGTATCTTCAATCGTTATAACCCTATATCTTCTCATGATCTCAGTCATGACCGCTCCAAGAAGGGAAGACTTTCCTGCGCTTCTCGTCCCTGCAACAAGCATGGTGCGTGCGCCATCTATAAGGAAGCTGAGAATGCCCGCTGCAAGGGAATTCAACATCCTGTGCTTGATGAAAAGCGGCAAGGTCCATGGCCTGTCGCGGTGCCTTCGCAGGGAATAGGCCAAACCTGTCGGGTTCAGGGGAGGGGAAATGACAGCTACACGGGACATTGCACCTGGCAATGCAAGCTCGGTATCAAGGATGGGGTTCGCTTCATCAAGAGGCCGCCCTGACATCATCCTCAGCTTTGATGCCCAGCTCTCTGCCTCTGATTTTGTAGGAATCATATTGGTGACGCAGTCTCCATAGTCCTGATGGACGATGTAGATAGGGATGTTGCCCATGGGAGAGTTGATGCTGATGTCCTGAATCTTCTCGTCCTGGAGAATGACTTCAATCAGGCCAAAGCCCACTGTGTAACGGACAAGGATTTTGGTGAGCTTCTCGATGCTCTTTGGCTTTATCTTGTAGTTCTTATGGGAGATAAGCTCCTCTATGAGGTCATAGCCAACGTTATGGAATACCTGGCGCATGCGCGCAGGATCGACAAACTCCTCTTTTTTGGGCTTGTGCTCAGCCATGATCTTTCTTGCTGCATCAAGGACCTCGTACTCGTCTTCTGAAAGCTTGAATTCAGGAGGGACGAGATGGTAGAGATACTGGACGGTATCAGGCAACTGGAAGATGGTGACGTCAGTATCATCAGCGACGGTGTAGTTGTCAAGCTCATCACCTTCTGCCGGGTAGGTCGCCATGAGCTTGGTGAACATAAAGTCAGGCTTGATGGTTGGCTTGAATATCCTACGATAGACCTCACGGTCACCCATGCGAAAGCCCGAGAGATAGGGCTTTGCCTCCTGGATTATCCTTGTCTTTTCAAACATTGCAAGGATATGGGTGAGCCAGGAGATGACCTTCTGCTCTGAGCGTATGCAGCCATCATCAATAGTTGATTCTTCCCTAATCTTCTCCCTTCGCAACATCCTTCGCAACTCGACGTAGGAGCCGAGTGGGTCTGATCTCATCAGGTTGTTGACCGCATGCCGTATCTCAGAGAACCAGTTGGGGATGCAGCGCTGGAAATCAGGGTCAGTGACCACCGCATCATAGCCAAGGATGTCTTTTCTGCGTATGAGCATGTTGTAGAGCTTTGCAACCTCTACAAGCATCGCTACCTGCGAGAAGTCGTACTCATAGTTCCGCTTCTGGGCGAATATGATCTTTGTCGCGTGAGAGACCGATGCTAGGATGTCACATGTCTTCTCCATGGTGATGGGGTCATCCTCTATTGAAGGAAGCTTGAAGTATTCCTCGCAGTCTATGAGAAGGGTAACTTCCTCGCCCTCCCTGAGAACCTCGTAAGAAAACGGCTGCTTTTTCGCATCGAATAACGCCATCTATGTACCTCTTTTTCCTGACAGCCCATCCTTTCAGGCCATGCCGCTTTACCGACGGCTGGGTTTAAATAGTTTGTTCTTGGGTTTTTATGGTATAGAATGGTGCCTTCTGGCTTCATCCCAAAATGCTTTTCGCGCTGTATCACTTCGCAATCCATCCACCCATGGCAGCAGGCCAATAGCATCTCGTGCAGGGCGCTGCTACCTGCGTGGTTGAAGGATGGGCGCCGCTCCTGTGCACGACGGAATTTTCAAGAGCAATTTCACCGCAGGCAAAAGGTGAGAGAACGGTAGCGTCGCTTTTGGCAAAAAAAGCCATCGGCAATGACTTTTTAGGGAATGCATTTTTCGGGAGCGATGCCCTTCGTAATTACAGAGGGGCAGGCAAGCTTCATAATGGTGAAGTATTACCCCTTTTCCGCAAGATTATTATAGGCTGAAGGCGGGTGCAGGCAGCATGCAACAGCAGCAGGGGGGAGGGCTTTTCACCTTCCCTGGACAGAAGCAGCAGAGGCCCCCCAAAGAGCAGCAGAACAGCTTGGCAACTCCAGGGATGAATGACGTCATCCATGAGGTGAAGGACGTATCGCGTAGGCTTCGGACGCTTGAGGAGCGGTATTCCAACCTGCAGACCAAGAGCCAGATTACCGAACAGAACACCCTCTCTAGGCAGCGCAGGACATCTCTTGAAATCAAGGCACTGAATGCGGACATCAGCGAGGTGAAGAAGGACCTCCTCGAGATTAAGGACAGGATGCTGATGATCATCAGGGAAATGCAGAACCTTGCTAAGCGAGAAGAGGTGACTATACTTCAAAAATATCTTGGCTACTGGGAGCCAGTAAACTTTGTGACAAGAAACGAACTGAAGGAAATCCTTGATGAGCGCCTCGGAAAGCGAAGGCAAGAGGAGCCTATTGAGCATAGGGCAAAGGTTTAAAAAGAAAGGAAAGAGAAATTTTGGAACATTCATACTAAAAAAGAGGGAATCGTGGCACTTTTTGGCAAGCAACAGCCTGGAACTGGAGGAGCGACTGCCAGCCAGATACAGTCTATGCGCCAGCAGGGATATGCAGATAACCAGATAATCCAGATGCTGCAGAATCAGGGCTATCAGAGCCAGCAGATATTTGAGGCGATGAGCATGGCTGAGGCTGCAAATGCACCCCAGCAACAAATGGCCATGCCCCAGCAGCAGGTCTATCCAGCACAGGACCAGAGAATGATGGGAGGGGGTCAGGAATTATATGACGTGGGCTCTTCAGTTGATGACAGGGAAAGGATTGAAGAGGTTGCTGAGGCCATCATTGACGAGAAGTGGAATGACCTCCTGAAGGATATCAATAAAATATCTGACTTCAATGCCAAGACTGAGTCACGGCTGACAAAGATTGAGCAGGATATCAAGAACCTGAGGGACAATTTTGATTCATTGCACAGGGGAGTGCTTGGTAAGATATCTGATTATGACAGGAATCTTGTGAGCGTGGGAACAGAAATCAAGGCTATGGAGAAGGTGTTCCAGAAGATACTGCCTGCGTTCACTGACAACGTGAATCGGCTTGCCAGGATTACTGATTCTATGCCTTCTGTTCATCCGCAGCCTCAAAAGCAGGGGCAAGGGATGGTTGTGAAGAAGCGGCCAATGGAGTAGAAATCCACTACCCTCTATCTCTTCACCATCAGAGCAACAGTCACGGCAGCTATGGCAAAGATCATGAGCATGCCAAGGACCATGGGGTGGAAGATGATGTTTGTAGCCTTGCCATAGTCAATGCCCTCATCGCTCTCTTCTCCATCAACAGGAGCAGCATCGCGGGCGTAGGTTGCGGCGCCTATGATGATTGCGATGATGATGCCGGCAATGGAAAGGGCCTTAAGGCCTGAAAACTCAGAGGAATCCCCTGCTCCAAATGACTTCATGATCATAGAGAAAAAAATCATGAAGATGAAGACAATGACTATCCAGGGGGCAGTGACGTAGATTATGTTTGTCGCAAGCTCTGAGACAAGGACAAAAATAGCAAGAATGAGGGCTATGAGGACGTTGACTACCTGATTTACCCCAAGAAACTTGAAATAGTTCAGGATTGCCCAGACTGCCAGAAAAACAAAAATGAAGACGAACAGGCTCCCGAACTGCTCCAAGCCTGTGACGTCAAGAAACGTTGCCATCGTCGCTGCTTATTTCTTTCCGCCAGGGAAGAGGTTGCTGAACCCCTGACCTATCTTTCCCAGGGCGTTCTCAGCCTTCTCGCCCTTACCACTGCCTTTCGTGACAAACCAGACAATGAGGGCAAAGACCAGCAGCATGATGACTATTGCTATGGCATCGGAACCGAAGGCTTCAACGATATAGTTCCAGCCTCCCCACCAGTCTGCGCTTGCTCCGAAAATCCAGATGACAACGATTGCAGCCAAGATTACAAACCAGCCTGAAAGGGGATGGTCTCCAAGCATGGCTTCACGGCCGACAAGACCGAGGATAAGGAGGAACATAGTCAGCCCCAACAGCAGGAGTACGGTCTGGGGGAGGGCATTCTTGAATTGCTCAACCACGTCAAACTGTGGCGGATAAAGCTGCAGCACGTGAGGGATGGTCACCAGCAGCGCGAGCACAAGTGCAATTGCCCCATTGAGCCTTTTCTGCTCTTCCCCAAGCAACTTTGACTTTGCCAGGACAGCATAGACGATGACAAATATCAGCATGAAGGGAAGCCAGAAATCAGACAGACCCCATCGCTCCATGATTTTAAGTAAATCTATCAGGTTTTCTCCGCCGATTGCCATGGTACCACCTTTTGTTTAGCTCTCTTTTAATACTTTTGGTTTTGTATCCTTCAAGATGTACATCATGAACATGATGACAAGGATAATGAGGATGATAGAGCCAATTGCAGTAGAGTTCCTTCCACCACTGAGGACCTCCCAGAATATCTGAAGAAAGCTATCGCCATTGCTGTCAGTTATTGCGTCAAGGAAGATGATAATGATGCCGATCAGCATGACAAACATGAAAAATATCTTCCATCCACCCTCAAGGGACTGCATCTGGCCCTCCTTCATGAATGAGCCTATCAGGAGCATGAACAGGACGGATATCATCAGCAGGACAATGACGTTTGAAGAGACCGTGGTTATGGTTTCAACGAGCTGGGAGGATGCGACGACTAGGAAGCCAACGACAAATGCAACCATGGCGTTGATGTTCTTCCTCGTGTAGTCCCTGTCGCCAATCTTTTCCACGCCAAATACCTTAGTCTTCTCCAGCATTGCAAAAACGACGGTGAAGACCAGCAGGAACGGCAGGACTACGTCATACAACCCTACTTCGTGAAAGAACTCGATAGTCTGCCTGAATATGGAGTCTGCCATAGCCTTGCTTTTTTTTATGAAGTAGGTATTTAAAGTTTTCGGTAGCTTTGTCGAGGGGATTTGAGGAAACATATTTAAATCAACCGAATGCCACTACCATCACAGGATGATGCCACCCATGATAGACAGGAAAGCATTTGCTGGGATGAGAGCAGAGATGAAGGCGCATGAGGCTCGGCGAGAGCAGGTCATAGCGCTTTCGCGGGATATCATCCGTGCTTCCAAGCAGATCATCTATGCGGTGCATCGCGGCGACATGGCTAAGGCTAAGAAGGAAATTGCCCTGACCACAAAGGACAGGCAGAAACTGGCCTCTTTAGGGAGCGGGATTGATACGGATATTGATGGAACTGCATTGCAGGAATACGTTGAGGCATTGTGCTATTATTCATTTGTTGCTGAGAAGAAGATACTCACTGCTTCATCGCTTGGCGTTGATACCACTTCGTATCTTTTAGGGCTTTGCGACCTTACAGGAGAGCTTGCCAGGCGGGCAGTCAATGCAGTGATCAGGAAGGAGTTTTCAGAGCTTTCGCTGGTCCACAAGGCAGTTGAAGGGATTTATGGCGAGTTTTTGCAGTTTGACCTTCGCAACGGGGAGCTTCGCAAGAAGTCCGATGCCATCAAGTGGAACCTGAAGAAGATTGAGGAAGTGCTGTATGATGTGAGGGTGAAGGGGATGTGCTGACCAATAAGGAATGGATTTTCCATCCCCGGAACACTACGTTACGGCCATGCTCATCGCTTTTTCTGGAGTAGGACTATCGCTACGAATAACAGTATAAGGAGGAAGGCTGCAATGAACACTGCTCCTTTGATAATCGTCATGCTGCTGCCTTGCTGGTTAGGCTGACCCTGGCTCCTTTCAGCTTCTTCAGAGGGCAGCAATTCATGGGCATCTTCTTTCTGGACCGCTTCCAGCGTGCCTGTTGCTCTGGCTTCTTGTGCTGGTGGCATGGCTCTTGCCTGAATTCCAAAAAGGCCAAAATAGGGAACCTCAGCCTCATAATACTGGTAACCTGCCATGGCAGTTGTGGGATGAGCAGAAAGCTCCTGCCATGAGGAACCAAAGAGGGACAGGCTGACACTATCCTTATCCAATACTCCGTCATCAATGGCAAGCGGCACCCTGAATTCTACTGAAGCGTCAGTGTATTGCTCCTCTGAAATCTTAATGTGGGTAACCTGGTCATATTGATAGGCATCAGGCAGGGGATTTGCTGCGCTCTGAATGGCCTCAACTTTGAGGGTAAACAAAACAAGCGGCTGCTCTCTTGCACGCAGGATAAGTTTAGTAATTGCAATGCCTGGATGGTCAATCTCAAGAGTAGCCAGTGCATTTGCTTCTACTCTTGTCTTTCCTACAGCGACGATTGCAGGACTGTCAGCTCCTGCGCTGACTGACGTGGATGCTGCACCACCCCCGCCGCCCCCGCCGCCTGAGCTGCTACTTGAGCTGCCGCTCTCAACAGGGACAGGAGTTTCCTCTGAGACGTATTCGCTCCAGCCAGGAACGCTAAAAGTCAGGTTTCCGTCTTTGTAGTTGAGGATGACACAATCGCTGCACACGCTCCCATCACGCAGGATACGCGGATTGCTAAAAGCCAGATTATAGAAGGTTACATTTGCCGGCTTGTTCAGGAGGTCAAGATGTAGTGAGGCAATGCTGGTATCAATCCTGATGCGGTTGTGCTCTATAATGATAGCGTCAAGGTCAAGGTAGTCATGATACCTATTGGAAGCGTCCACTAGGGCATTGTAGTGGAGAACGGATACATTCTCGATGAACTCGACCCTTCCTCTGTCTCTGATGCCAAGGCTCATTCTGCTGACGTTAAAAAGGTCATGCACCTTTGCAAAGTCAGTGCTTAATTCATGGTCAAACTTCGTGGCTTTTGGCATGGGACAGCCATTGAAGGCACTCACCCTCGCTTTCATAGATGCAGGCGTCTTTGGGCAGCGATCACTGTAATCAGCAACCCCATCACCATCTTCATCGCTCAGGCAGGCTTCGTTTGGCGTACAGCTAAGCAAGGAGCATTCCCCTTCAGAGCATTCTCCCTTATCATCACTCACAACACACAAACCCTCTGCCGTATCTTCAAACATAGCTATCTCGTCTTCTTTGCAGCCTCCTATGCCGCAGGTTGCCGGAGGGCACTGTGTTACCTTGCACTTGTCATTCTGGCCGACACAAGCACCGTGCTCTCCAGCTTCGTCTGAGCAAACGGCGCATCCTTGGCACCTGCCGATGCCCTCATCGTAGTCATTACAATCTATGCCATTTGGAACTCCATCGCCATCCTTGTCATTTCCTCCTTTGCGAACAGTCAACTGGTTTGATGAAGTAACCGTAATTGCTGCATCCTCACTAAGTGCTGCATCAAAGACGTATTCAGGGTCACCTGCAATGTCGCCAGCCCATTCTGCTGTCCATGTCGTGGTTGCCTGTCCTGATGAAAAGACAGCAGGCTCTGGCTGGTTTGTTGCAAGATCCATTCCTCTGATAAGGCCAAGGATGCCGCCATCGGTCTCTGCAACAATAAAATTAGTGGTAAGCCCATCGCAGTACGCGCCTGCTGCCGTTAGCGTCACCTCTTCCCCTTCATTTGTCTCTGTTGTTGACCAGAAGGCATCACTAAGTGCGCATTGGTTGCAGACACTCGGGCTTCCTGTGCAGGTATATCCTGCTTCTCTTTCGCATGCTGCTGAGCAGCCGTCACCGTTATCGGTGTTTGCATCATCACATTCCTCGCCTGGATCAATGGTCCCATCACCACATACTGGAGGGCAGATGCCGCAATCGGATGGACAGGTGTTGCAGGTCTCATCGCCGTTGCAGGTGCCATCGCCGCAGGCAGGAGTAGGAGGGCAGGCACCACAGTCACTAGGACAGCTTGCGCACGTTTCGTCGCCATTACAGGAATCATCACCACAAACAGCGAGAGCAGGGCAAGTACCACAATCATCCGGACAGGTGTTGCATGTTTCATCTCCATTGCATACATTATTACCGCAATCTTCTGGGCACTGGCCGCAATCTAAAGGACAGGTTTTACAAATCTCGTAATTGTTGCATTCACTGTCACCGCACACGGCGCAATCTTCATCAATTATTCCATTACAATTATTATCAACCCAATCACAAATGTCCTCAGCATCTGGGCTAATGGCTGCATCATTATCATTGCAATCGCCACACCGCAGGACCCCATTGTTATCATTGTCATTATCTGCGCAAGCCAGTACTGGATTATCTTCGCTGAGTATTACATCCTCCGGGTGCATAACCGGATACGCTGAAAAATACAACTCAACATTGCCTTCCGGGTTGTAGTTTGGTACTATAACAAAATTAAGACTATCCCCTATAGATCGCTCATATACTTCACCTGTTGAAGACGTAATTATTAGTTTTTTTCCTGAATCATAACAATATTCGGATGTTAGCCAGACTTCTATCCTTTTGCCGTATATAGTATGAGAACCGCCCACATCATTCCAGTCAGGATTAACAATTAAAGAGGTGACTCTGCATTTTGATTCAGGAACAATGAATTCTGCAACCTCTGAATCTGTATTGGTTCCATCGGTAACAGTAAATGTGACACTATGTTCGCCTACCTGAGATGGTTCTGGCCAGAATGTAATATAATCACCATGGAGTTCCATGTTTGGCGGCATCGCCGTAGATGTATATTTCAAATCTCCAATTGCATTGATCGTCTCAAAGTGGTATTCAAATTTTCTGCCAGGATGAACTTCGTGTTGCGGTATCGGAAGAAAATCCATTCTGGGACATCCACTGTTATCTATACTTTTGCAGTCTTCACTGCAGATCAGGGTTCCATCTGCAAAGCCATAACTTCTGCAGGTATTCAGCCTCAGATCATCCCCGTCGCAAACCTCATCAAGCTCAGCCCTGCCATTCCCGCAGGATTTGCAGTCATAGGGGCATACATGATAGGTCTCAGTCCCTTCGCAGATGCCGTCAAAATCACACCCCTCAGGCATCATATACCTGGTGTTCCTCTCATCATAATACACCTGTTCCCAGACGACAGAATCAGCAGGCCCGTTAGTGTTGTAAGCATAAACCTGCTTCCCGTCTGCTGCTACTATCTCGATAAGGCCGTCATTGTCAATATCAACAAGAGCAGGGGCATTATGAGCTATGACCAGCTGATTAAGCTCTTTTGGAAAACCCTCAATAACAGACCCTTCAGGAGTAAAGGCGTAAACCTTGCCACTTGGGGTGCCAAGCCCAAAATTAACCACAAGCTCAGCCTTACCATCATTGTTAATATCCCCAACATCAATGGTATCAGTATAATAGCCAACTTCAGTATAGCCAAAAACATTCCCTGTCGTTTCCCATGACTCCAATAGCTGAAAATCCTGGTTATATACAGATGCGCCACGACCAGTAAATACTATCTCCTTCTCTCCATCATTATTTGTATCAACAAAGGACGCAAAAGAGCCTATTTTCTCTTTTTTCTCGCCTGTTTTGATGATATTCCCATAATGGTCATAGAGGTAGATGGAGTTATATTGTTTATAGGGACTGTCCATCTGTACATATTCAAGAGCTAAAATCTCAAAATCACCATCATCATCAAGATCACCAATAGCAAAATCATAGATATATTTAAGGAAATATTCTCCAAACACGTCCATAATAGCGACCTCTAACGTGTCCTCCCATAATCGTCTGCCATCCATGGAATATGCAAGAATACTGCCCTGCCTATTGACGAGGATCTCTTTTTTGCCGTCAAAATCAAGGTCAACTGCAACCTGTTTTACTCCGCGGTGTTTCACCGAAAGGAGGTTCTCATTAGTTTTTACAGGCCATCCCTCAGCATAATTCCCCTCATGGTCAAACGTATGTATGATAGTATTATATTCGCCCCTAGAAGGGTTTCTATAAATTATTGAAGTGACAATAATCTCAAGGTCGCCATCATTATCAATATCAGACAGGGTATTGCAGGATATACTGCCCTCAATGTCCTTCTCAAAAACCAGCTCACCGTCAGAATGATAAACCCTGAGCTTGCTGTTCTCTCCCCAGTCAACGCCTTTTAGGGGACCATTACTTGTTTCCGTTGTTCCGCTCATCACCATTTCCATAATGCCGTCTCCATCAAGGTCGCCGACGCTTGGCATTAACATTCCTGAATGGGTTGGCGTTACTATCGGATCAGCGAAGAGGGTTCCGTCATGGCTGATAATTTCAATTACACCCTTCATCTCTTCATTTGTTGAAGAAACTACTATCTCTTTGAACCCATCGCCATTCATATCAACAACCTTTGGGCCGCAAGCAAAATGTTCAGGAAAGCTAAACAGGTCTTCATTCACATAATTGGCTGTTGTATAAGGAAATCCAGAAACAAGCTCCTTCTCAACAAATACCCTTATGGTGTAAGCAACCTCCTCCCCATTATTAAGAATGGTTGTCAGAACTAAGGTATAATCTCCAGTCTCTGGAACAGGCGCAGTATCCCATCCTGCAAGTATGCCGCTCAGAACAGGAGTGTTTCCATTGCCTGAGAGGGATATTCCTTCGTCGCTGCACAGCTCGTCTGCATCGCACCATTCAATCTTAAAGCGGGAAAACAGGGCATGATACGAATTCCCGATAATATCAACATGGCCAGCATTTATGTATCCGTCAGTTGGATCGCTTGTGTACATCCCTTCTTCTGTCGGGTCTGATTCCTGGTATGCCCTGTCTTTTGGATACTGAATCCTTGTGTTTACTATATTGATATTCTTCTCATCAGTAACGGTTGCATCAGCTGTCCTGACAGTCAGGCGAAGCTTGTATTGGCCGTCAAGCATCCCTATATTAAGGCTGCATAATGACTCCCTATTCTTTTGGCTTGTCCCGGAACAGATGCCTTCCAGTCCGCTCTCAGTCTCCATCTCAAGTGCATACTCCTGAAATCCGCTGCCCTTTGCTGTGCCGATAATGTCAATATTGAGCCCAGTAACATCTCCCAATGCATTGATATGGGCAATCGTAGGGTTAGAAACACCTAATGCAGCATTGAGGTCCATTACCCCTGAGCCCTGGGTATTCTGGCTTAAACCAATATCCCTGGCGCTGATCATAAGAGCTACCTTGATCTCTTCAGGAGTCCAATCAGGGTGAGCCTGTTTCAGGAGGGCTGCGCCTCCTGCAACATGTGGGGTTGCCATGGATGTTCCGGAAATTGCTATATGCTCATCATCAAGGCACTCCCTGTCAGAATAAGCATCACCTAATTGAGCAGCGCAGATGCTCACGCCTGGCGCAATAATGTCAGGCTTGTTTATAGATTCCGCCCCGCCTTTCTCATTAGTCCATGTCACAGGCCCCCTAGAGCTGAACCATGCAATCCTGTCATAATTCATTGATGTATCCAGCCTTACAATGGGATCCGGAAGGCTTGAGAGATATATACCATCAACATCAGAAATAAAGAAAGCAGGAATATCAGAGCCTTCGCTCAGTTCAGTCTCGACAATCCCCCCATCGTCATTGCGTATTATGACGCCTACAGCCCCATTGAGAACAGCATTGTCAACCTTTTCCTGAAATGTCATAACGGAGCCCTGATAGGGCAGGCCCCTTATTATCAATGCAATTTTCCCTGCTGCATCAATTGAGCTGAAATCCTCAGCCCTTCCGTACTTGGCATTGACAACATGGGCGGTAAGGCTTTCAGGCACAGCTGAGCGGTCTATAAGGTCACTCTCTATTACTCTTTCATCATCGTTAACAACAGTAATGCTGTAAAAAATGCCTCCTTCGTTGTTATTATAGCTTGCTCCAACAGTGATTGCATCTCTTGCTACACCTGGACTGCCGATTGACCATTCATCGGGCCCTCTGTTTCCTGCAGCAATGACCACAACCATTCCTGCAGAAACAAGCATATTAGCAGCCCTGCTTAAAGGGTCCTCAGGCCCGCAGACAGTGGGAGGCACATCCGGAAAGCAATTCGCTCCAAGGCTCATGCTGACAACATCAGGCCTGTCAGAGAAATCACCGTCACCATTGGGATCAACTGTCCATTCCATCCCCTCAACAATGTCCTTGACCGTGCCCCTTCCTTTTGCCAAAACCTTAACCGCAAGAATATTGGCGTCAGGAGCAACACCTTTCAAAGCTCCGTTGCCTGCTGCAATTGCAGCAACATGCGTACCGTGCATATGGTCATCCATGGGGTCAGAATCATCATTGGCAAAATCATACCCTCCCATAACCTTGCATCCAGGGCCAAAACAGCCTCCTAGATCAGGATGGGTGTAATCCACGCCTGTATCAAGTATTGCTATGGTCGTCCCCTTACCTGTCAAGGGATTTCCTTCATCATCCTCCATCAGCCAGATATCATCTGCATGAATAATCGGTATTGAGTCAGAAAGCATGGCATTGACCCTGAGATTGGGATAAACATTTTTCACTCCTGGAATTTTTTTAATCCCTTCTATATCCGCGCGGTCATCAACATAAAACCCGGTTAAAACATTCTTATACAGAATATCATCTGGCTCGCCAGCAAGAGCCTGCACACCTGCCCTGGCCCCGCCTTCTTTTCTTTTGATTTCTGTTATTACTTTTTCTCCCAGGTCATCAATCACCTCCTCCTGCGCCTTAACTCCCCTTATAACGTCTTTCTCATTCGGCGCAAATAGCTTTCTGACATACTTTGATGGATTATACCATCCTATTTTTCTGATCGCTTCCCTTTCCCTGTACACCTCTGCCTCAAGCTTTTCATTGGTGATAACGAGCGGCTCAGCATCCAACTCAACAAGATATCCCTCAAATGCGCCTTCCTCAGGCTCGATCGCTAAAAGCATGGGCCTGCGGTACATTTCTGCGGTTTTGTTCGCGGCTGTTTCATTAAGGCAGTTCCTGAAATCAAAGGTGCATTGATGACTGCACTCCATCTCGCCGCTCCAATACCCAAAGGCTTCGCACTCCAAATCGCTTGGAAGGCCTCCATCACATTCTTCACCCCTATCAATAATCCCGTTTCCGCACATTGCTGTATTTAACAGAGAGGCGCATGCAACCGAGCAGCAGGAGCTCTTATTGCATTCTCCAGCCACATTGTCCATGCCGTCATCGCAAAGCTCCATCCCGTTTACAATCCCATCCCCACAATACTCTAAGGATATGCAATCGCGCCATCCAGTGCCATTGGCATTGCACCATTGAACGCCTCTATACCCATCAGCCAAACAGCTTGTATTTTGCCCTACTGTACAATTGAGCGAAATTTCAACCCTGCACAATGCCGAGCAGCCATCGCCATTCACGGTATTGCCATCGTCACATGCCTCTACACTATTGATTACCGCATCCCCGCACCACTCATGCGGGATGCAGGGCTGCCACCCTGAGCCGTCTGGATTGCAGCTTTCAGTGCCGTTGTAGCCATTTTTTATGCAGTATCTTGACTGGCCCCGATAGCACAGGACAGCCTCTACTGTACAGCTTGCCGAGCATCCGTCACCATTCACCGCATTGCCGTCATCACAATCTTCATCTGCATCAATATTGCCGTCGCCACACACGAAAGTGGGTAATTCTGCAGCAAGCACTATATTGTCCATGTAGCACATGGCGTGCTCACAATCATTGTTTGTCCTTGCCTTTGCATAGCAGGACAGCGCCAGAGTCTGGCCTGCATAGGCTGACAGGTCATAGCTCTTATTTTTCCATCCTGTGTCGCTCCATTGCCACGGCGTAGAATCAGCAGACCTTTCAAGCACAGAATTCCCAATCCTCAATTCTGCATTATTGTCATAATAGCCATCATATTCCCTCATGCGGAGGTCAAGAGTCAATACGGCGTTTTCAGGAATGGTTATTATCTCTGAATTTAGGGTTGCCGTACGCTGTGCTGAGCCGCAACCGCTTGCCTTCACATAAGCATAGGGTGAATTTCTATCCTCAGGTGTTGTCAGGCATTCTCCTCCGCTTTGTGTTGAGCAGTCCCATCCATCCAAATTCCTATCATTAAAATTATCTGAGAGTGATGTCTGGCAGGTTCCACAGTCTGATGAGCAGCTCTGGCATGTCTCAGCGCCATTGCAGGAGCCATCGCCACAGGATGCTTGGCATTGGCCACAATCAGCTTGGCAGCTCTGGCATGTCTCAGCGCCATTGCAGGAGCCGTCACCGCAGGATGCTTGGCATTGGCCACAATCAGCTTGGCAGCTCTGGCATGTCTCAGCGCCATTGCAGGAGCCGTCACCGCAGGATGGAGCACAGGCACCACAATCCTCCTCACAATCGGTGCAGCTCTCACCTGCATCACAAGCCCCGTCGCCGCAATATGCAGGCTCTGCTATATGGTAAAGGCTTTCTACCTCTTCCTCAGTTAATGCCCTGCTGTAAATCCTTAATTCGTCAATCTTTCCATTAAGCATGCTCATGAAGTTGTCAGGCATGCCGCCTACATACATTGAAGAACCCTCGATTCTAATATCGCCTGAATTCTGAGTGCTTGCTGCCCTTGCACCATTTATGTAAATCCTTTGGTATCCATCCCCATATGTAACAGCAATGTGCACCCATTCGCCGGTTGAAATCGTGGAAGATGAATATATCCTCGTTGTTACAGATATTGTTGCAACATCAAAATACAGCTTGTTTGCGCTTACGTCAATTGAGAATGGCCTGCTCATGTAGCCGTTTTCAATGATGCTTGTTCCAGGGGAGTATGCAGTCGTATCAAAATTAACCCAAAACACGGCAGAGAAGGCATTGGTGATGCCAAAATTGCTGTTGCCGAGGTTGATGTTTGATGCGCCGTCAAACTGCATACCCTGGCCAATCTTTCCCTGCGAACTCACTGCACTGTTAATAATGCCATGCCTGTTGCCTATGGAATCACTTGCATCGCCTGAATCAAATGAGTAATAGGACTCAAGGCCCGTATCAAGAACAGCTAAGCCTGCTGCATTATTATAGTTGGAAAAGATAATCTCCCAGGCAAATACAGCAAATCCAGCAATGAGTAACAATCGAAGAGAGTCCTCTTTTTTAAAATCCATCAGTGAATTTTTAGTTAAAACCTTATTTAAAACTTTGTATTTGTTTAGCTCCTATATTCTGCATCACAGAAAAAATGATATAGTTGTTCTGTTCTAATCTCTTCTCGGCTTGTGGTTGGGTGGCACAAGAAACATGCTCACAATGATTACCATCCAAGAAGCCCTCAAGGAGAACAAACGGATTCTC
>Ga0208373_1002110_pt1 | contig 23184 bp, 27 predicted proteins | sample RifOxyC2_FD_184036 | JGI IMG/M metagenome (GOLD analysis project Ga0208373, IMG submission 184036) | Soil microbial communities from Rifle, Colorado - Rifle Oxygen_injection C2 (SPAdes) | ecosystem: Environmental > Terrestrial > Deep subsurface > Rock core/Sediment | place: Rifle, Colorado... | reverse complement strand
GAGCGACAGATATTGAGTACGGGTTGCTTTTGAATTTTGGGAAAAAGCCCGTAGTAAAGAGAAAAGTTTGGACAAATGATTATCAAAATTTGTAAGATCATGGTTAATCCTGGAAATCCTGGTAATCTGTGTTCTATTAACCTATGGAACAAATAATAAATTCCAAAAGCAAATCTTTTCTCATTTTTTGCTTTTCTTTTCTCCTCGGCGTCTTTATTGCCTCAATCCTCCAATTGCAATCCGGCTTCCTCTATCTCTACATATCTCTATTTATCTCCCTTTCTCTCATTATCTATTTTTGGCGTAAAACCACCCATCGTTTTGTTTTCATTTGTCTTTTTTGTTTAATTCTCGGCCTGGCCCGTTACGTCTTTGCTTTTCCAACCACACCAACACAAGAAGGCGAGCAAACTTTCACCGGTATTGTCTCCGAAGAACCAGATGTCCGTATCGACGGCGTCAACTATGAACTCCGAACTATTGGCTCCGAACTTTTTTTGGTCAAGTCCGGTCTTTATCCTCGTTTTGAGTATGGCGATGAATTGCAAGTAACTTGCAAATTAAAAAAACCCGATGGAATGTATTTTGCGAAAGAGGGCACTTTTTTGTCTTGCGACCGTCCCTACATATCCAAAATCGCTTCGGGCAAGGGTAATTTCTTTATGGCCAAAATTTTGGCATTAAAACATATTGTAGCAGAGAGGGTGAATCGTTTGTGGCATGAACCACAAGCCAGTTTTATGGCCGGACTGCTTTATGGCTATCGTGGCGGGTTGGGGGATTTGAATGATTTGTTTAATCGCACTGGTGTAACACACATTGTGGCTATCTCAGGTTATAACATTAGTATCATTGCGATGATATTGTGCACAATTTGTGTTCAATTGTATATCCCACGCAAAAAGGCGTTTTGGTTAGTGAGTACAGGAATTGTTCTGTTTGTTATTTTTACCGGCGCGGGCGCGTCAGTTGTGCGCGCGGGTATTATGGGTTTGATCGTTTTGTTAGCCAAACAAGTTGGTCGTATGTCGCAAGCCGGGCGAGTGCTTGTCTTTACAGCCGTCTTAATGTGTTTGCAAAATCCGCTCGTTTTGGTCTGGGACGCAGGGTTTCAACTATCTTTCGTCGCCACTCTTGGTTTGGTTTATATATCACCGATCGTGGAAAAGCGCTTGTCTTGGCTACCAACTAAATTTGGCCTGCGTGAATCCGCGTCATCTACTCTGTCCGCGATACTTGCGACACTTCCACTTATACTCTATCAATTCGGCCGTCTCTCAATCGTCGCGCCAATTGTAAATATCTTAATTCTCTGGACTATTCCATACATTATGCTCGCTGGCTTTCTGGCTGTTATTGGTAGTTTTATTTTTTATCCATTGGGCAAACTGATATCATGGTTGGCATTGCTTGGGCTAAATTATATAATTGAGATAGTAAAATGGTTTGGTTCGCTTTCTTTTGCCGCTGTGGATTTAACCATTCCGGCATGGTTGATGTTTGGGTTGTATGGTGGTATGATTTATGTAGTTTATAAACAAATTAAATCATCACCCTTCTCCTCGTAGGAGAAGGGATAGGGATGAGGTCTCATCGGGACTTGCAGATTATCACATGCTACAAAAGTACAATAATAATTCACTCTACCGCTAAGACCTCACCCTTGCTCCCTCTCCTACGAGGAGAGGGAAATTCTCGAACATATGCCCAAAACAAAAGTTCTTAACTCTCAAGCTGGCTATGATTTAGCGGCTTTTGACTATGACAAAAAAGAGTCATATCTAGACAGCTTTGAAAAAGACAAATTATTGCCTTTGTTGGGTGATTTGAAAGGCAAGAAAGTGTTGGACGTTGGGGCGGGGACTGGGCGGATCACGTTGCGTTTGGCTAAACTTGGGGCGGAAGTGACGGCGTTGGATGTGTCGGAAAAAATGTTGGAAGAAATTAAAAAGAAATTAAAAAGAAATTTAACAGAAATTAACTTGGTGGCTGGTGATTGTGAGAGCATGTCGTTTGAGGATGATAGTTTTGATATTGTTGTGTCAGCTTTTCACATTGTGCATTTGAAGGATTTGAAAAGATTTTTTGATGAGGTTTACCGAGTTTTGAAGCCGGACGGAAAGTTCTTAGTAACTAATATAAATCAAAAGCGTCCGCCGGAAATAAAGACAAAAGATGGGATGATTGAGATTGAATCGTTTTATCATCGTCCGGAAAAAGTGAGGGAAGTTTTGGAGGAGTTGGCGTTTGGGATTGAGAAAGAGGTGTTTGTAAGAGAAGGAGAGGTGTGGGTGAATCAGATTTTGCTTGCCACCAAGTAATCCCTCTCCTCGTAGGAGAGGGAGCAAGGGTGAGGTCTTATCGAGTCTTTCTTAATCCGCAAGCGCCGTTGAGACCTCATCCCTGACCCTTCTCCTACGAGGAGAAGGGTTGTAATTTTTATGAAAAAAAGATTTATCATAATCACCTGCTGTCTCCTCGGCGTTCTGGCGCTTCGTTGGCAAATACAGCAAACAACTGTCCAATCTTCGCCAGCGCCAGTATTGCAAAGCGCCAGCCACAATGTTGACACCGTACGGGTGACTTTTTTGGATGTGGGTCAGGGCGACGCGTCATTGATTGATTTTACAAATGGCGAGCAAATGTTGGTTGACTGTTCGCAGGACTCAAGAATTTTATCCGCGCTTGGCCGAGTGATGAAGTTTTATGATAATGAAATCGATTATTTAGTTGTGTCACATCCGGATTTAGATCATTATGGCGGGTGCGAAGATGTTTTGCGCCGTTTTGACGTTAAACACATAATAACCAATGGCTTTGATAAAGATTACGATAGCGCGTGGCGTTCGTTCAAACAGGCGATTTTGGACGAAGGAGCGGAGTGGAAAATTATTGATAAAAATTGGATATTGGATATTGGAAATTCAAAAATTAACTTTCTTTATCCAGATCATTCGCTTGCGGTTGACGCGTCTGTGCCGGAATCTGGAAAGGCGGCAAATTCAAATTACACTTCTATAATTTTTGAATTGGTTTTTAAAGATAAAAAAGTTTTATTTGTCGGCGATGCTGGCGAGGAAGAGGAAAATTATATTGTGAAAAAATATGGTTCGACAAGCTCACCACAAGTCGGTGCGGATTTGGATGTTGATGTGTTGAAAGTAGGACACCATGGTAGTTATCGTTCTTCATCTGATGCCTTTTTAAAGTTGGTTACTCCGCAAGTGGCTGTAATTTCTGTTGGCGCAAACAATAGTTATGGCCATCCATCCAATAGAACCCTGGTTAGACTTGAGCGCGCCAGTTCAACTATTTATCGGACAGATATTGATAAAGATGTCGTTGTTGAAATGGGGGATGAGGTGAGGGTTGTAAAGTAGGCCGTTTTTTGATAGAATGAGAGTATAATTAATTAAGTGAATTATATGCGACTAATTTTACGGTGGGTAATTAATGCTGGAACACTATTACTTTTGGCCTTTTATTTGCCGGGCATTAGTGTAAGTGGTTGGTACTCGGCCTTAATCGCGGCTTTGGTTTTGGGTTTGGTAAATGCGGTTTTAAGGCCAATTTTAATTCTTCTGACATTGCCGGTAAATATTTTAACTTTGGGGTTGTTCACTTTTGTCATAAACGCGTTACTGTTCTGGTTTGTGGCAAGCTTTATTGATGGCTTTGCTGTGGCTGGTTTTTGGCCGGCATTCTGGGGCGCATTGATTTTGAGTGTGGTGAGTTGGATTATTAGCGGATTATTAAAAAAATAATATGAAAAACTATTCTTCTAACAAGGCACAAAAAGGAAAGACAGCTTATCGCACACCCAGCCGGTGGATTAAAGATCAGCCGGAGATTTTTAAACGTTCTCAAGATAGCAAGTTAAATAATCAGAGAAAGTATTTCCAGCGTAAAAGCGGTGGTAGATAATTAAGTAAAATGTATGTCTTATAAAGTTCTCTCTGTTGGTGGATCAATAATAATTCCAAAAACAGGCTTTGATACTGAATTTTTGAAGAAATTTCGCGCTTTAATTTTGTCGCGCGTGAAAAAAGGCGACAAGTTTGTTTTAGTTGTCGGTGGTGGCGCGACTTGCAGGCAATATCAGAAAGCCGTCATAGAAGTTGCTAAATTATCAAGTACGAATTTGGATTGGTTGGGAATTCAGACAACATGGTTTAATGCCGAATTTGTGAAATTATTGTTTGGTAATTTGGCACATACAGAAGTAATAAAAAATCCAACAATCAAAATTAAAAGCACAAAACCAATCATTATTGCTGGTGGCTGGAAACCTGGATGTTCCACAGACAAAGATGCTGTCTTGCTCGCCAAAAATTTTAATGCCAAAGAATTGATTAACTTGTCAAACATTGATTATGTATTTGACAAAGACCCGAATAAATTTTCAGACGCGAAAAAGATTGAGAAAATAAGTTGGAAAGATTTTAGAAAAAATATAGTTGGTTATAAATGGGTGCCTGGCGCCAATGTGCCATTTGATCCGATCGCCAGTGGCTTGGCGGAGAAGAATAGTTTGACTGTTAAGATTGTGAATGGGAATAATTTGGAGGAAGTGAAGAAGGTGCTGTGTGGCGGGAAGTTTAATGGGACGACCATAGTGTAGAGTAATAAATGAGTCTTGCAGGGACTCATTTTTTGTTATATAGTGGATTATATGGCAGTCCAATCAAACTACAAAATCTACTCCACCTCCCACGAGGCCTGGGACGTGATGATGCGGGCTATTTTGGGTGCGAAAAAGAGCGTTTTTTGGGAGTTATACATTTTTTTGGATGATGAGGTTGGAAAGCCGTTTTTTGACGCCTTGGAGCAGAAAGCCAAGTCGGGCGTTGACGTTAAATTGGTGGTTGACGCTATAGGCAGTTTTTGGTTGTCAAAAAAGCGCGTTGAGTCATTGCGTTTGGCTGGAGTTGATTTGCAGTTTTTTTCAGAAAGAAGCAAAAAGTATCGCGGTTGGTGGAGACGGCTTATTTCCCGCACGCACCGCAAGATTTTAATTGTTGATGAGAAAATCGGTTTTATTGGTGGAGTCAATGTTAGTCAGGAGATGAAAGAGTGGTTGGATATTCAGATGCGTGTGGAAGGAAAAATTGTTAATTCGCTTTTGCGCTCTTTTGCCAAATCATACACTATTTGCGGAGGAAACAAACAAAAAGTAAAACAATTTTTGAAATTTCAGTACAGATTGCAAAGCGATGAAGCAAATTTGGTCATTGACGAACCGGACACACATCGCTCAACCGTGAGAAAAAAATATATTGACGCGTTACTCAAGGCACGTGAAAGCGTTATTTTGTTTTCCCCATATTATTTTCCTGACAAAAAATTTTTATATGCGCTTTGGAAAGCGAAAAAACGCGGTGTGCGTATTGACTTATTATTGCCTCTGCGAACCGATATTCGTATAATAACTTACGCCGCTTACGCGTGGTTTAAGTTGTTACAAAAAGCCGGCGTAAATATCCACCTTACAAAAGGCATGATGCACGGCAAGGGCGTGATTGTTGATGACAGGTGGGCAATGGTTGGTTCCAGCAATCTTGACCAAGTGAGTTTTTATGACAATTATGAAGCAAATTTGGAAATTAAAAAATACACGGTTGTTCAGAATCTTAAAGATATTGTGAACGAGTGGGTAGAAGACGCCAAGCACCTCATGCCAGAGGACTTGGAGAAAATAGGGCTGTGGGAGGTGGTGAAAACGAAAGTGGCGTTTAATCTTTATAAGTTATGGAATAGGAAATAATATTTGTTAATATCCGTCAATATTTGTAAATATTTGTTTATCATTGAGTATTGACAGATATTGACGAATATTGTGACAGATATTATGACAAATTTCGTTCCACTCGCCAACCGAATGCGTCCGCGGAATTTCGCGGAATTTTTTGGGCAAGAAGAAATTGTTGGTAAGGATAAATTGTTGAGAAAGTTGATTGAAAACGATGAGCTATCATCGCTGATTTTTTGGGGTCCTCCAGGGGTGGGGAAGACGACGTTGGCGCAAATTATTGCCGAGCAAACCAAATCGCACTTTGTTACTTTGTCAGCGGTTGACAGCGGTAAAGATGATTTACGTAAGGTAGTTAAAGAAGCAAAAGAACGTCTACACGGTTTTGAAAAACAGCGCACGATTTTGTTTTTAGACGAAATTCATCGCTGGAACAAAGCGCAACAAGACGCTCTTTTGCCATGCGTTGAACGCGGTGAACTTGTTTTAATCGGCGCCACGACAGAAAATCCGTCGTTTGAAATTGTTGGGCCGTTATTATCCCGTTCGCGGGTGTTTATTTTGAAGAAATTGGAGACGAATGACATTGTGAATATTATAACTAACGCGCTCAAAGACGAGGAAAGGGGATTTGGTAAAATTAAAGTAGAAATTAAAAAAGAAATTATAGAAATGTTGGCAGAATTGAGCGGTGGAGATGCCAGGGTGGCGTTGAATGGGTTGGAATTGGCGGTGAAGTCCGTAAAGTCCATAAAGTCCGTAAAGTTCATAAAGTCAGAGGACATAAAAGAGGCGTTACAGCGTACGCACTTAATTTTTGACAAACGTGGCGAGGAGTTTTATAATTTAATTTCTGCTTTGCACAAGTCAATGCGTGGTTCGGACGCTAACGCGGCGCTGTATTGGTTAGCGAGAATGTTAGAAGGCGGTTGTGACCCGCTGTATGTCGCGCGCAGAGTTCTCCGATTTGCCAGCGAAGATGTTGGCATGGCGAACAGCGGGGCGTTAATTCAAGCCAATGCCGCGTATGACGCCTGTCACAAAATTGGCATGCCAGAGTGCACGGTCCATCTGGCGCAGGCAGTTGTCTATTGCGCCAAATCCAAAAAGTCCAATTTGTTATACACCGCTTATGGCAAAGCCGCGGCTGATGCTAAAACAACCTCGCACCTCGGCGTGCCAATTCATTTACGCAACGCCGAAACGAAATTGATGAAGGAGATTGGTTATGGGAAGGATTACAAGTATAATCCGGATTTTATTGGACCAGTTGAGCAGGATTACTTGCCAGTGGAATTGAAAAATAAAGATTATTTTAAAAAATGACCCACCATTTCCCCTCTCCTCGTAGGAGAGGGATTAAGGGTGAGGTCTCAACGGAATTTTGTTATAAAATTATTAAATAAAATTTAGATATGTTAAAGATTTTTTCAATCTTCGGTTACGGAGTTCCGAAAAATATAATGAAAGACGACAATTATCGCCGGTATTTGTCAATTGTTTTTAATCAAATTTTTGACGCGGCAACGGGTGAGAAGGCAGACATTCTGTTTTGTGGCGGACCAACTGACTGCTTCAAACCATACAAACGCACTGAAGCGGGTGAAATGGTAAAATTGTTTAAGAATTTAGCAAGTAGAAACCAGGTTAAGAAACAAACGAAAAAATGGAAGTATGCTTTAATGTCAAAAACCGTTTGCGGGTTGGAGAATGTTTTGTACACGGTCGGCTATTTGAAAAAGAATAAAATTAAAAAGGCGCAAGTGATAATTTTTTGCGAACGAACACGTTCCGCGCGGATTCGTCGGCTTGTGAGTTATGGCCAGAAACACGATAAATTATTGCGCGGAATTAAATTTATTGTCACGCCGATTGATTTTGATTTGTCTTCCAATCGCTATTTAGACAAAAAGTTTATTCTTAAACGCGAGGGGCGTGATTTTGATATGGAATTTGATTCAATCAAAAGCCGTTCTGCCTTGCTTGCTTGGCGAAATTGGCACTTGAAAAAGTTGGAGTATTTTAGAAAAAATGGTTATGACAAAGACGGGGCGAAGGTGGTGGAGAAGTGGTGGAAGAGACACATTACCACGGATTTTTAATCACGGATTACACGGATTTAAATAAAAACACTTAATAATATGTCAGAACAAAAATTTGGAGAAGGTGGACACGCAGGGGATACCCAATCCACACTGCCTCCCGACTTTCAAATTCCACGTTTGACAATTGATAGAAAAGAAAAAGGCGCTGTTAAGGGCGAGACGTCATTTAGTTTTCGGTTGGGTGATAATGATTATCTTGGAAAAGTAAAATTTGACCGTCAGCATGACGATTGTGATGTTCAGATAGAGATTTTTATTGCTGGTAATCAAGAGGAATCAATTGGTTCGTTTAAGGGACTTCTTTCAAAGAGAGACGGTGATTTACGTCAGGTACCAGGTAAAGGGAAGTGTTGGAATTTATACACAAGAAGAGTGGATGTTGAAGCGCAAGGAGATCAATTAAAATCATTTTGCACGAAGGCATTTGAGGAATTGGCTGGACGAATTGGTAAAGAATATCCTGGTTTAGTTGGGGATGCCTTTTCTTTGTCCACATCTAATCAATCCGAAGCCGCGGCGCTACTTGCGGGTGATTCTGGTTTTGTATCAACCAATAATTCGCGGTCAGATAAGTTGGTTAGCGGGTTGGGCGGTTCCGCGACTTTTTATAAAATTTTGAGTTAAATTATGTTAAGACAGTTTTCAAATTTAGTTACGGAACGCTTACTGTTTATAACCCCTGAAACACGCCTTTTTGATGTCATCAGTTATTTTATTTATGATGTAATAAAAATTCTGATTTTATTGTCCGTTATAATTTTTATCGTCTCTGTCTTGCGCACATTTTTGCCAAAAGAAAAAATCAAAGCCATTTTAGCCAAGCGCCATCCGTTTTGGGGTCACTTGCTGGCTGGATTGTTTGGTGTAATTACACCGTTTTGTTCTTGTAGCGCCGTGCCATTGTTTTTGGGATTTATTGAAACCGGTGTACCGCTTGGCGTCACATTTACTTTTCTAATCGCCTCGCCAATGATAAATGAAGTTGCTTTGGCATTGTTGTTCAGTTTATTTGGTTTAAAAGTTGCCGGGATTTATGTTGTTAGTGGGTTAGTAATTGCCATGCTCGCCGGGTGGGTGATTGGTAAGTTTAAGGCAGAGGGTTTGTTGGTTGAATTAGATGGGCAGAAGGGCTGTGGTTGCAAAAAAGAAGCTATTGAATTAAAATGGGCAGATAGAATACGTTATGGTGTTAAATATACAAAAAAGATTGTAAAAAAGGTCTGGCCATATATTTTGATTGGCGTTGGACTTGGTGCTTGGATTCATGGTTATGTTCCGGCTGACTGGCTGGCTCAATATGCTGGCGCTGATAAATGGTACGCAGTGCCTTTGGCAACTTTAATTGGCATCCCACTTTACTCCAATGCCGCGGGTGTAATTCCTCTCATCTCGGCTTTAACAGAAAAAGGCGTGGCAATGGGTACGGCGTTATCGTTGATGATGGCCGTCACCGCGCTTTCTTTACCAGAGTTTATGATTCTAAAGCGAGTCATGAAAACCAAACTTATAATTATTTTCGCGAGCGTCGTTGGGTTGGGGATTATTTTTACTGGGTATTTGTTTAATTGGGTGATTTAAGATAGAACACAGATTTCCAGGATTACCCGGATTCGCCAGGATCATGGTAAATCTTGGAAATCATGGTGATCTGTGTTCTATTTATCTTGCTATGCAAATAAAGTTTCTACTCCACACCTGTTGCGCGCCATGTTCGGTGGCGGTGATTGAAGAGCTTAAAGAAAAGTTTGATCTTACGGTCTTTTTTTATAACCCAAATATATTTCCATTAGAAGAGTATGAAAAGCGCAAAAAATATGTTATTCAGGTCTGTGAAGAATGGAAAATTCCAATGATTGATATGGATTATGACGCGGAAAAATGGTGCAAAGCGATTAGAGGGCACGAAGAAGAACCAGAAGGCGAAGAACGGTGCTCGCTTTGTTTTAAATTTCGTTTAGCCAAGGCCGCTGAATACGCGAAAAATAACAGGTTTCATTACTTTGGAACAAGCTTGACAATGGGGCGCAACAAAAGCGCGGACATTATCAATCCAATTGGCGAGGCGTTTGCCAAAGCGCACAAAATCAAGTTTTACTCTGTGGATTGGAAAAAAGATGGCAGGCAAGAGCGGGCGATCCAGTTAATTAAAGAAAAGGGGATTTATAGGCAGGATTATTGTGGGTGTGTTTATTCGGCGAGAGGATAGCACGAATGGGCTGATGCCCCACGAATATCTCGAATGTGTATTAGTGTCATTAGTGGGGCTCGCGCCCATTAGTGTTATCCAAAATTATATGTATAAAAAAATAATGATTGAATTAAGAAAACTTACCAACCCCGAAAAGATAAAGATATTGTCTATCTTTTTTAAGACAGGCAAAGGGCAATACGCCGAAGGCGATAAAATGCTTTGTGTTTCTGTGCCAGAGCAAAGGGAAATTGCTAAAAAATATTACAAATTATCCAATTTAAAGGATGTGGATAAGTTATTGGAGAGTAAATATCATGAAGACAGGTTGACTGGTTTGATTATTTTGACTTATCAAATTGAGAAGGCAAGGGAGAGTGAACAGAAAAAAATTGTAGATTTTTACTTAAAGCATTTGGACCGAGTAAATAATTGGGACTTAGTTGATTTATCTTGTTATAAAATTTTAGGAAATTATTTATTGACTCATTCGCGGGGTGTGTTATACAAATTGGCGCGGACAAATCATTTATGGAGCCAACGCGTTGCTATAGTATCCACTTATGCTTTTATTCGTCAGGGACAATTTACAGACACAATTAAATTAGCAAAAATATTCTTGCATCATAAACATGACTTGATTCATAAGGCAGTTGGTTGGATGTTGCGGGAAGTGGGGAAGCGAGACGAAAAAGTTTTGAGAAGTTTTTTGGATAAGCATGCAAAACAAATGCCGAGGGTGATGTTTAGATATGCGGTAGAGAGGATAGGATATCGCTAATGGTCCGCCAGCCGGCGGACCCACGAATAACACGAATAAAACATGGGTGTGGATAACATACTCTTTTTTAATTTGACAAAAGGTTGCGGGGGGGGGGTATGATAGATGGTGAGTTTTACTTATTTAATATAAAAAATATGACAGCTGAAAGACCATTGGTTCCAGACGGTTCTCCAAAGCATGGGACAGAAGAATTTAGAAAAGCCAAAGACGCGATAAATAAAGAGGGCTGGGAAGATAATGCCGCGGTTATTATTGGCACCAAAGAAGAGCTTGCGCAAAGAAGAGAACAGTTAGAACAAGGAAGAGAGACGGTGGATTTGAGGACGTATATTCATATGAATGCCGTTGATGTGGCAACAAGTGATGAATTGATGAAATTGAGTGGTAGGAATGGAGAAAATGATTGGCTAAAAATAGGAATCGGGGTGTGTTTTTTTCTTGGCAGCAGTGATGGCGAAGGCAACATCTATTTTAAGTCAAAAGAAGGATCTCTTAAAAAAGTGGATTTTAAAATAGATGAGATCGATGAATTGAGAGGATTTACGGATAAAGACGGTTTAAAAAAGTGGGAGCTTTCAGGCGGCTGGAGAGCAGTAATGAAAGTAGAATTAGAAAAATTAGGATTTTCTTATTATGAACATAATAGTGATGGTAAAAGAGCTTTTATAAACGTGTTAGGCATAGCTGAGAAATGGAAAAAGGAAAGAGCTGGAGAAGAAAAGAAAAAAGGATTTGAATTCTAAACTTTTAACACAAAGCCCGGCCAAAAGTCGGGTTTTTTTGTTTTCCCCTCTCCTCGTAGGAGAGGGGTCAGGGGTGAGGTCTTAGCGGTACTTACTTCAAAGCGCCGTTGAGACCTCATCCTCTCTCCTTCTCCTACGAGGAGAAGGATGTTGTCACACTTCTTCCGTCACTGGTGTGTTCAACCGTAATCTTTTTAATCTTGCAATCTTTTAATAATCCTTCAACTTTCTCCGCCCACTCAATCACACACACCGTCTCCGGGTCGCCAATATAATCCTGCGCCCCGATTTCCAGAAGTTGTTTTTCATCCTCTAATCTATATGTATCAATGTGGATAAGTGTTTTAATGCTTTCATGTTTTAATGCTTTAATGTCGTACACTTGCATCAGTGTAAACGTTGGACTCACAATGTTATTTTTTACTCCGAGCCCAAGCGCGATGCCTTTCGTCAACGTCGTCTTTCCAGCCCCAAGGTCGCCGTACAACAAAACCACATCGCCGCCATGCAAGTCAATGGCGATTTTTTTTCCAAGTTCAATCATTTGTTGTTCTGTTTTGATAATGAAAGACATAATCATATTTCCCCTCTCCTTTACAAGGAGAGGGATTAAGGGTGAGGTGGTTTACTGGTTTGCGCATGAGTGACCCACCTCACCCCCGCGCCCCTCTCCTTGGTAAGGAGAGGGGAGTTTTATGTGAGTTCCGGATACAATGGAAACTTCTTCGTCAACTCAATCACCCTGCCCCTAATCTCCCCCAACTTCACATCATCTTTCCAATTCACAATCGCCTCATCAATCCAATCAGCAATTATCTCCATTTCATTTTCTTTCATTCCGCGTGTAGTCAGCGCTGGCGTGCCAAGACGGATGCCAGAAGGATCCATTGGCGAACGCGTGTCGTCTGGAATCATATTTTTGTTAACTGTAATGCCGGCTTTATCCAAGGCGATCTGGGCTTCTTTGCCGCTTAGACCCTTTTGCGTCACGTCAATCAGAAGCAAATGATTGTCTGTGCCGCCGAACATTAATTTATAGCCATTATCATTAAATTTTTTCTCCAGCACTTTTGCATTGACTTTGATTTGTCTGGCGTACTCTTTGAATGATGGTTCTAACGCTTCTTTGAAAGCCACGGCTTTGGCCGCTATATTGTTTTCGTGAGGCCCGCCTTGAAAACCCGGGAATACCGCCTTATCAATTGCTTTGGCGATTTTTGTTTTGCACATTATCATACCACCGCGTGGTCCGCGCAATGTTTTGTGGGTAGTTGTTGTTACGACGTCAAATAGTGGAACAGGATTATTCATTTCACCAGCGGCAATCAAGCCAGCGATGTGCGCAATGTCGGCCATGGTAAGCGCGCCCACTTCATCAGCGATTTTTTTAATGGCTTCGTATTCAATTTCGCGCGAATAAGCGCTGTAACCAACCAAAATTAATTTTGGTTTGTGCTCCAAGGCCATTTGTCTTAAATTTTCCAAATCAATTTTTCCTTCGGCATTGGTTTTGTATCTAACAAAATTGAAAATTTTTGCCATATAAGTAACTGGATGCCCATGCGTCAAATGCCCGCCATGAGATAAATCCATGCCTAAAATTGTGTCCCCCGGTTGGAGTAACGCGAAATACACCGCTATATTGGCTGGCGCGCCTGATAATGGCTGGACATTTACATGCTCGGCTCCAAAAAGTTGTTTTGCGCGCTCAATTGCCAATCTTTCTACATCATCAATATATTCGCAACCGCCATAATATCTCTTACCGGGGTAACCCTCGGAATATTTATTTGTCAAAACCGAACCAAGCGCTTCCAACACAGCGAGGGACACAAAGTTCTCGGACGGGATCATTTCTAGGCCCTCTTCTTGGCGTTTGAGTTCGTTAGTTATTGCTTGTTTGATTTGTGGGTCGAATTGTGAGAGAGATTGTTTATTCATAGTGTTTTAATAATTTCATAGACGTTGGGAGCGCAATCTGATGGCAAATTATTTATATCAAACCAACCCCATTCTTTTGTCTCTGGTCCTGGGTTAATCTCGCCAATTCGTTCAGCCAAGAAGTGAACCAAAATTGCAATACTTTCTTCTTTGCCAATACGATGTACCACTCGCGTTTGTAGTGGTTTGATAATTTTTACGTCAATACCCATTTCTTCCATTACTTCGCGTCGGCAAGTTTCTTCCAAAGGAATATCAAAATCTTCCACCATGCCACCCGGGAACATCCACAAATCCGAGCCGTGTTCTTTTTTTTCTTTATTTAACAGCACCTTGCCGTTTTCTATAATAACCGGCCCGGAGGCGATAATTGAGTTTGGAGGTAAAATCATAAAATTGAGATTATGTTAGATTTATGTTATCATAAACGTATATTTTTAGCAATTTTTTATGACTTGGATCTTTCTCGCAATCTCTGCCCATCTCCTCTGGGCGCTAAACAATATCTTCGATCGATATGTAATGGAGAAAAGGATGAAAAATCCGGTTGCATATACGGTTTTGGGTTTGATTGTTGGTAGTTTGGCAATTTTAGTGCTGTCACCATGGATTGGTTGGTCAGTTTTACCACCATTTATTTTGGGTTTAATGTTTTTTTCCGGCATTGCCTATTTTTTTGGAACTTATTTTTATCTTAAAGCCATCCAAACCGAAGAGGCTTCGCGCGTAAGCATTCTGTTGAATATTATTCCATTATTTAATTTTGTTTTGGCATGGGGATTTTTGAATGAGATGTTGTCTGTAAAACAGTTTGTTGCTTTAATGATTTTACTTGCCGGCGGAGTTTTAGGTTCTATTCACATTAGGCAGGGTGGAAAATGGCATTTTTCCAAAGCATTTTGGTTAATGATTTTGTCTGCTTTGTTTTATGCAATAGTGGATGTTAGTTTGCGCTATGCCGGACAGAATTATCCCAGCGGAAGTTTGTTGTTGTATCTCAACTTGGGACTTCTGCTTGCGCCATTATTTTTATTTTTCAAACCAAATTTTTCATCAGTTTTTCGCGCAGATGTAAAAAGATTAAATTGGCAGTTGTGGGTGGGTTTGATTTTGACTGGTATTGCCTCGCGGGTTGGTTTGTTATTAAGCATCAAGGCCCTAAGTCTGGCGCCAGTGGCACTGGCCACGGCGTTTTCCGGCTTTCAAGTTTTGTTTGTGTTTGTAATGGCTTTGTTGATAACCAAATTCGCTCCACAAGTGATGAAAGAGGAGACTGATAGGAAGAATTTGTTTTTGAAGTTCGCGGCGCTGGTGTTGATGATTGGTGGGTTGGTGGTGCTTAGTTTATAAAGTTTTGACCATATACGTCCCTTCTTTTCTGTATCCTAACTTCCTATAATATCCTCTCACTCCAACTCCGGAAATAACGGAGATTTTTTTAAATTTATTTTTTTTGGCGATCCTCTCCGCTTCGGCCATTAGTTTTTTTCCAAGACCGGTGTGTTGGACTTGTGTTTTGTTGTTTGGGTTTTGTGTTTTTCCAATGGCAATCATTTGGCCGTAGGTGTGGAGTTCACGGATGAAAGCACGTGCTCTCTCCCCCTTGGAAAGGGGGAGATTAAGAGGGGGTTGATGGTTGACCAATTTGTCAACCTCCCCTCGCCCCTCCTTTCCAAGGAGGGGAGTACGAAGACGACAAAAAGCAAAGACGACTTGGCGTTTTTTGTCCTCAAAGCTCAAAAAGTATTCAGTTCCTCCAACTGTGGAATACTTGTCAATAAAAAGTTTGGGCTCAGGCGCCAGTTGAGACCTCACCCCTGCCCCCTCTCCTACGAGGAGAGGGGAAGCGTGACCGACTTCGCGGCAACGAAGACACTTACATTTTAATCCACGCTTCTGCATTTCTTTCACTAAGTCTTGTCGCAGGTTAGTCACCTTGTTTCCCGCCTCAATGCTTGGTTCCGGGATATCGCGAATCAGGCGCGAGATACGGCAATAACGCGGAGTGGCGAGCTTCATTTCAATCAGCGCGTCTATCAGCTTTTTTTGGCTATATGGTTTGTATTTGCCTTGTTTGTACCATTTGTATAGTTCAGTATTTTTTATTACCGAGCAAGGATAAATTTTTATCATGTCTGGTTTTAGCCCCGGGTCTGAAAAAATTTGTTTGTACATTTCCACATCATGTTTGGCCGTGCTTCCCGGCAGTCCTGGCATAAAGTGTAAGTCAACTTTAAATCCAGCTTGTCGAAGAAGCAACATGGCATCTTTAAATTGTTGAACAGTATGTCCGCGTTTGGTTAATTTTAAAATTTTATCATCCGGCGCTTGCAAGCCCAACTCAACTCTGGTACATCCCATCTGGCGCATGTGATAAATGGTTTCGGGGGTGATGAGGTCGGGACGCGTCTCAAGAGTAAGACCGATGATGCGATGTTTGGCGGTTTCGTTTTTGGATTGTTCTTTTTGAAGCGCTTTTGTTAGATATTGGATATTAGATATTGGATATTTTTTGTTTCTTGTTTCTTGTTTCTTTCTATTCATTTCATTACAAGCTTTGAAGGATTGAAGAATGAAGTTGTATTGATAGTTGAGCGGATATGCATTCCACGACCCACCTTTAATAATAAACTCAATCTTATCAGTCGGATGGCCGTTGGTTTCCAGCATCTCAATTCGGCGCGCCATTTGCTCGTATGGGTCAAAATTAAGGCCCAAGGCGCGGGCCGCGGCAGGTTCATTGCTCAAGTAGCTTTTTGGCATTCTAGCCTCGCTAGGGCAATAAATGCACTTGCCGGGGCAAGGGTATTGTTTAGTAAGCGAAGTGACAATGGCAACACCGGACATGGTACGAACTGCCGCCTTGCGCATCAGGTGTTCCAACTGTTTATTTGGAGCAGTTTTTGCTTTTTTCACCAATTTTTGATATGCTGATAAGAGCTCATTGTTAGACGGCTGGACTGTCTTAAATTTCCGGCTGGCCTGGTGGCGGGCACGGTCAAATTCCGCCCTGGTGAGGGGGGATTGAGAAATAATGTAAGTTAGGATTTGATCCAACGACGACATATGATGTATGTCTGTTTACAATAGTTTTGCGGTACAATTTAGCCAGACGCGTGAATATTTGTGGGATGATATCAAGCCTTTGCTTAAGTATATCAAAGAAAATGATAAAGTGTTAGATATTGGTTGTGGGAATGGTAGATTATACCATGTTTTGGAAGAAAAGCAAGTTTACCCCGAGCGTGGTCGAGGGGCTTTTTATACTGGTTTAGATTTGAGTGAAGAGTTAGTTAAAATTGCTAAAACAAAATATCCAGAAATTAGTTTTGTGGTAGGTGACATGAGGAGGCTGCCCTTCGGCTCTGCTCAGGGTAAAGCAAGTTTTGATGAGGTTTTTTGTGTCGCCGCGTTTCATCATTTGGCAACAGCTGAAGAACGTTTGCAAACGCTCAGAGAGATGAAAAGAGTAGTTAAGCAGGGCGGCAGGATTTTATTAGTGAATTGGAATTTGCTTGGAAAGTGGGGGACAGAGAAAGTGGAAAAAGGGGATTACAAGCGTTTTGGTAATGATTTTTCTGTGCCGTGGAAAAATAGCGCAGGCAAGGTTTTGGGTGAGCGGTTTTATCACGCGTTTACTTTGGATGAAATAGAATTATTATGCAAAGAAGTGCGTTTGCGAGTTGAACAAAATTTGTATTCAAAGAAGGGGATTGAAAGTGATAGGGAAAATGGGGAGAATATAATTACAGTTTTAAGTTATTAATAATATGTCTTTAATTTTTGAAACTGAAAATTTTATAGTTGAGGCGGTGGATAAACCACATGTGGACCGTGATGATGGCGGGCATATTAAAATCGCGCCGAAGGTCAGATTGCTTGATCGACAACATTTTTTGCCGAAGTTGGCGAGAGAGTTGATGAAATTAACTGTTGTTGTTGGCGAGGCGATGATGATGGCGATGAATAGGTGTGGTGTTGATGTCGAGAGAGTAAATTATCATGACATGGGAAATTGGAGTGTCTTTAAATCAGAAGGGCCTTATTTTCATTACCATCTTTACGGTAGAGCCAAAAGCGCTAAATATCAAAAATATGGCGAGTCCGTTTATTTACCTTTGCGAGAAGAACATCCGGAATTTTATGTTAATTTTAAACCGTTGAATGACCACGATGTAATGGAGATTAAAAAAGAGATTTTACGACTTTTGAAAACGGAGAAGTACCAAGATAGTGAGTGGTAACAAAAAACTCCGGGAGCTTTGGCCAATGCTCCCGGAGTTTAAATTTATCCACAGTTAATTTTGACAATCTAAAAATGTCTTGTTATACTAAAATCAGTATGAATTATACAAATCACACCGGCGTATTTTTCTTTTATTTCTTTAACCACGTAGCGCGGTGTGTTTGATGTATAAATTGTTAACTGGCACCACCGCGATCCGGTGGTATTTTTTTGTTCTTTTTATGGAGGGTGCAATGCTCAGTTTTGCTTTGTTTGGTGGTGTTGTTGTTTTGTTGGTTGGTTGCGGTTTTCTTCCACACGATCCCTCTGATAAATGGAAGGTGCCGCCATATGATCCGGAGACCAGGCGAAATGGTCATCCAAAAAAGGACAAGTCGCCACCCAAACTGCGATTTGTTCCAAAAGATGAGATGCTGGTTAAGAAGGAGGATGAATACCAGCCGATCGGGCCTTGCGGTTATGGGTGTTAGATCTTTGTGGGCGGGGTGTACGCATGAGTACACCCCTGCCCGACCCCTGATTACCTTGCCCCACCACCTCCTCCGCCACCGCCTCCACCAGCAGAACCACCACCTCCGCCGCCGCCACTGGAAGAAAATGAAGAGGAAAAAGATGAGATAAAGCTGGAGCTGAAACTGGAAGGGGAGAATGATGACACGGATGATGAACTCATTGGCGCGCCGGCGACCATGGCCGAGTGATACCATTCTGGCGCTGGCAAATGCATGGCTTCAAAATTTTTCGCCCATTTTTTTTCAACGTTGAAAATCATAGCATAAGGCAGAAATTTTTCAAACAAATCCGGCGTCAAATTTTGCATCCGGTATTTTTCCGCGACTTCTAAATACATTTTAAAACCCAGCCACTCTTCTTTCATTTCACGGCCTTTTTGCGATAGACGCGCTTCGAATTTGAAAAACATGATCAGGGCGATGACGCACAAAATCACCACCAAAGACAACAGAATTGGTTGAATAGACAAGCAAACCTCGCCCATCTCCGCGAGCACAAAACCTCCACCCCATGCTAGGGCAAAAAACACGACTAAGACAATCACAAGATACTTTTCTTTTGATAGTTTATTTGTAAATGCCTCGGTTTTTGTGTCTACTTCATCTAAAAGGAGTTTTTTTGCTTCCTGAAGGTTTTTTTGTGTCTGGATTTGCCGCGAAGTTCCGCGTCCTTTCTTTATTTCTCTCGTGGAAAATGTGTCAGAGCCAGTAAATAGCGCTTGTAGGTACTTTTTTTCGTATTCACGCAATGTCTTATCATCAGCGAACTGTTTAGTTTTTGTGACAATATATTCTTGATTAAATAGGCCGATAGCGCCCGATTTTTTTAATTTAATCAATATAATTGCAGTTAAAATAGCAAAGAATAAAATTATAAAAACAATGGTGGGCACGTTACTTTTTCCTGTTTGGTGGATACTGCTTGTGGCAATTCCAGTGGCAAGGCAGACAATTAATCCAGCAATAAAAAGTGGGATATTTGCACCAATACTCTTCTTTTTATCCTCGTCAATTTTTACATATCCACGCACGGCCAAGTCAATCAGGGTTGATACCCATGATTTAGGAGTTACTCGTTCATTTGCAATAACCTGTGCCATTGCGGGCGGAAGATTTTGCGGCGGGCTGTATTGCGGAACAATTGTTCCACGGCCTTTTGGCAAAACTTCGGTGACAATCCAGCGAATTAGGGCAATTAAAATTGATAAAATAACAATAATTATACTGCCGAGATATCCATAGTTTAATTTTAGCCAGTCCTTCCAAAAGGCCGCTTTAGTTATTATGTTTTTTGGAAATAAAATATCTACTGTAAGCGCTTCCTGTGGTTTAAAGTTATCTGCACTAAATACAATTTTATTTTCGTTTATTGTCTGTTCAATTTTTTTAGCTTGCGTGCGATATGCCCACGCTGTCAGGCCCGTGTCAGTTGGCATTATGACTGTAACTTGGCTATTTTTCACCGGAACGTCATAGTTAGTAAAAATATTGTAATATAACCTGTCGCTGTCTTTGCCAAACTCAATCGCGCCATGAACTTTATATTTCAAAATCCACGTGTGCGCTGTGTTTTCCATGTTGTAGTACCACTCTATATTTTGGTGTCCGTTTTGTTTAAAGACCGCGTATTTGCCGTAATCGCTTCGAGTTGGCAGTGTGGTGTTAGTAACTGGCCTTGTGCTCGCGCGTTCCAGCCTTTTGCCTGTCTCACCATCAAACATTTCTACATCTGTCACTGAAGCCAATTCATTTAAATCAATGCTCCGCCAGCCGACAGTATATTTGCCAGTGTAATTGTATGTTTGTCTTTCTTCAACAGTGAGTGTGGAGTCAGAATTGACGATGATTGTTGTGTCAATGCTGTCATAGTAGTAAGAGCGATCCGTGGCTTGAGTCATTAGTGGCGTGAGAAAAATGATGATAGTGGCGAAAAAGAGTACCTTTTTAAACATAGATAAAATTAAATTAATTCAGAATTGTTTCCTAAATTTAAAATTTCTAAATTCCTAAATTTAATATACCTATTATACTTTTTTTCCTTTACTTTGTCTACCAGTTATGCTAAAATACCATTGGCTATATAGGCCATAATTTTGCTTTATGTTAAATACAAATTTAGACAAAAAAAACATGTTTGGCAGTTTACAGAAGCTCGGAAAACAAGTGGAGCAGGTGACTAAGATGTGGGATAGCTTCAAATTGCCTGCGAGTTATAAAAAAGTAAGTTCAGTCGTCGTTTCCGGAATGGGTGGTTCGTCGCTGGGAGCGCATATTATAAAAACGCTTTTCGCGAGCGAGCTAAAAGCTCCGATTGAAATTGTGAATGATTATCATCTGCCAGCGTATGTTGGTAAAAATACGTTGGTGATAGCCTCCAGTTATTCGGGCAATACAGAAGAGACGGTTAACGCGCTTTATGAGGCGAAAAAGAAAAAAGCGAATGTAGTTGTGTTGTGTTCTGGCGGACAGCTGGCAGAATTTGCAAAGAAAAATAAATTGCCCGCGTTAATTTTTTCAACGGAAAATAATCCGTGCAATTCTCCAAGAATGGGTCTTGGGTATTCTCTGGCCGGACAATTGCTAATTTTACCCAAAGCCGGTATTTTGAATTTTAGCAAAGACAAGCTCAAAAATATTTCAAAGCAATTAGAAAAGTATGGTGGGACTCTTATCAATACTGCTAAAGAGCTTGCCCAAAAAACACTGGATAAAAGCGTGTGGTATGTCGCGTCCGAGCATTTGCTTGGCAACGCGCATGTTGCCGCCAATCAGATGAATGAAAATGGCAAGCGATTTAGTGGATATTTTGTGATTCCAGAGCTCAACCATCATTTAATGGAGGGTATGCTTAATCCGGAAAGTAACAAAAAGACGCTTTTGTTTGTGTTGTTAGAATCAAAATTATATAATAAGCGCACACAGCGCAGATATGAGGTGACAAAAGACGTGCTTGTTAAAAATAATGTCGCTTTTGAAAATTATGAATTGACCGCCGGCGATAAGGTTAGCCAGATGTGCGAGGCGCTTGCGCTTTGCGGATATATCAGTTATTATTCTGCTATTCTAAATAACATTGACCCAACAGATATTCCTTTTGTGGATTATTTTAAAAAGGAGATGGCGAGTTGATTTTTTTAATTTCCCCTCTCCTCGTAGGAGAGGGGGCAGGGGTGAGGTCTTAACGGAACTTGCTTCAAAGCGCCGATGAGACCTCATCCTCTCTCCTTCTCCTACGAGGAGAAGGATGACGAAACGTGTATTATGAAATTACTAGTCGCGGGCGGAGCGGGCTTCATTGGCTCAAACTTCGTCCACTACATTTTAGAAACCTACCCGCACTATGAGGTGGTGAATTATGATAAGCTGACTTATGCCGGCAATCTTGATAATTTGAAAGATATTGAGTCAAATCTTCAGTATTCATCGCGTTATACATTTATCCATGGTGACATTTGTGATTCGAAATTGTTGTCAGAAGTGATAGAAAAATATAAAATCACGCATATTATCAATTTTGCGGCCGAGACGCACGTTGATCGTTCTATTCATGGCGATTGTATTGATTTTGTCATGACCAACACTTATGGCGTATTAATGATTTTAAATGCCGTGCGAAAATATGGACTTGAGAAATTTGTAAATGTTTCGACAGATGAAGTGTATGGCTCGTTGGATTTTGAAGAAGACCGGCGGTTTGTAGAATCTACACCCATTGATCCTAATATGCCTTATGCCGCGGCAAAAGCCGGAGGTGATATGCTTTGCCATGCGTATTATGCCACGCATAAATTGCCGATTGTTGTCACGCATTGTTCAAACAATTACGGCCCATATCAGTATCCAGAAAAATTAGTTCCCATGTCAATCTTTCGTTTGCTAAAAAATCAGCCTATTCCCATGCATGGCACGGGCCGTAATGTTCGTGATTGGATTTATGTGCGCGACCATTGCGCGGCGCTTGATTTAATGTTGCAGAAAGGCGTACCGGGAGAAGTATATAATGTCGGGGTTGATAATGAACACTCAAATTTAGATATTGCCAAAATGATTTTGCACTTAATGAATAAAGGCGACGATATGATTGAGTTTGTGGAGGATAGGCCGGGCAATGACAAGCGTTATGCAATTGATGCATCAAAAATTCAGGCCTTGGGTTGGAAACCTGTTTATACTGAAGATCAATTTGAAATGGGCATGTCAGAAACAATCAACTGGTATTTGACAAACCATGAATGGGTGAAAAATTTGTGGGCGCGCAATGACGAAGCTTTTAAAATTAATCATACTCCGGAATTAAATAAGAAGGTATGAAATTAGTTTTTAAAAAAACCAAAATCAAAACCTTGCAAAATGACAAGGCCGCGTATGGCTTTGTTGAGTTAAAGGATTTTATTGATTTTGAAGTCAAGCGCGTGTATTACATTCATAATTGTAAGCAAGCCACTGGCCAACACTGCCATAAAGAAGAGAAAGAATTGTTTGTAATGCAAACCGGCGCTTGTACAGCGATTATTGATTCCGGCGCTGGGAAAGAGGATGTTAGGTTAGAAACAGGGGATGCGATTTATGTTGGCAATCATGTTTGGCATGGGTTTAAAGATTTTTCGGAAGACGCGATGGTGCTGGCGATGAGTTCGACGAATTATATGGAAGATAGAAGTGATTACATTGAAAATTATGATGAATATAAGGAATTGACTTCTTTTTAATTTTCCTGTATAATTGCAGACACTATGAATGTAACCGAACTGGCTCGTCAGCTTCGCATTAATACAAAAGATTTACTGGAAATTTTACCACAGTATGGTTTTGATATTGGCGCGCGCGCAATTAAAGTAGATAATAAGGTCGCAGATCAGATTTCTCGGCGCTGGCGCTTTATTAAGCGCGATTTAGATGAGAAAAAAAGAAAAGCT
>Ga0208373_1002108_pt1 | contig 23197 bp, 20 predicted proteins | sample RifOxyC2_FD_184036 | JGI IMG/M metagenome (GOLD analysis project Ga0208373, IMG submission 184036) | Soil microbial communities from Rifle, Colorado - Rifle Oxygen_injection C2 (SPAdes) | ecosystem: Environmental > Terrestrial > Deep subsurface > Rock core/Sediment | place: Rifle, Colorado... | reverse complement strand
ACGATAGCCAAAAATAAAACCGAATTTCTTAAAGGCCTCCGGCTCGCCTTCAAATACGACGAGCAAATACTGGTAGAGGAATACATTCCGGGAAAAGAGCTCACCGTCGGCATAATCGGAAATAAGGTCCTGCCGGTGATCGAGATCATACCCGTGAAGGGCAAATTCTACGATTTCCGGGCAAAATACGCCAAGGGCGGGTCGGTGCACGTGGTCCCGGCGAAGCTTGATAAAAAAATTGCCGAAGACGTCAAAGACACGGCAAAAAAAGCGTTTGACGCGCTGGGTTGTAAGGCAGTTTCCAGGATTGATATACGCCTGAGCCCGGAAGGCAGGCCGTATGTGCTTGAAGTGAACACCCTGCCCGGAATGACGGAAACTTCACTCCTGCCGGACGCGGCAAAGGCCTGCGGCATGAGTTTCCTGGATATGGTGCTGGAAATAATAAAAAGCTCGTTTACAAAATAAATGTTCAAGAGAAAAAAAACCAGCAGGTTCATGCCTGCGCGCAGGCCGACAAACAGGTACACGCCTAAATACAAGCATCATTTCAAGCTGAGGGCCAAGGTGCGCCAGCACGCGGTGTCCAGGGCGACAAACAGCTTCAGGTTTTTCTTCACGGCCGGCGTATTTTCATTCGCGCTGGTTTACGGCGCCTACAAGCTTTATAATTTCATGTTCCTGAACGCGAAATTCGCGGTAAAACACCTTTCCGTGTCCGGGCTTACCTCTGTCCCGGAACATAAATTCTTCGAAATACTGCCTGCCCATGAGGGCGACAACCTGTTCAGGACGTATTTCCGTAAAATTGAGAAAACTGTCACCGCGGGCATCCCGGTAATAAAGAGTGTCTCCGTGCGCAGGGATATCCCCGACACGGTAAGGTTTTTCGTGACGGAAAGAAAACCGCTGGCGTGGTGCAAAATGTCCGGGGAAACAAAGTATATCGACGATGAAAACACCTGCTTTTCGGTTGAAACAAGCACATTCGTGCTGCCGGTCCCGTTTGTCGAGTTTGAATCCGCCGAGACCCGCGAACAGGCGGTGGAACTGCTTTCTTACCTTAAGCAGAGGGATGTTCAGTTGTATTTTAATACCTTAAAGTTGTATAATGTGCGTGACAGGGTTACGCTCGTTTTAAACGACAATACAAAGATATTCTGGGGTTTTCCTGACAGCAAAGAGTTCGATGCCAAGCTGCATTACCTGCAGAAAACGCTGGAAAATTCCAGGGCAAACTGCGGCGTAATTGAGTATATAGACCTTAAATTGTTCAATGAAGGGCGCATAATAGTTAAGCCCGCGCCCGTTAAAATGCCAGGGAGGCTTACAGATGGCGAGAGAAGAACTGATTTGCGGCCTGGACATAGGATCCAGCCAGATAACCTGCGTAGTGGGAAAGACCGACGCTTACAAGGAATCCATTGAGGTTGTTTCCTCGTCCAGGACCCCCTGCCGCGGAGTCATCGGCGGCGCGGTCGTGAATATCAACGAAACAGCCCTTGGCGTAAAAAAAGTCATAGAAGAATCCGAGGAAAAACTAGACGCGGTGATCCGCGACGTTTTCCTGGGGATCCGCGGCTCGCACGTGGAAACCGTCAACAACAAGGGAGTCCATGCGATCCTGAGGACCGACAAGGAGATCACCGCCGACGATGTCACAAGCGTAATAGAAAACGCAAAAGCCATACCGATGCCGCCCGACAGGGTCATCATAGACACCATCCCCCAGCAGTACCAGATAGACAGGCAGAAAGGCGTGCACGACCCCACCGGCATGGAAGGCAACCACCTGGAAGTGAACATCCACATAATAACCGCCTCGAGCACTACGCTCAACAACATATACAAATCGGTCGCGCAGGCGGGTTTTTCAATAATCGACCCTCCCGTTTACGGCCTTGTCGCCGTAGGCAATGTGGTGGTCACCAACGAGGAAAAGGAACTGGGCTGTCTGTTGATCGACTTAGGCGGACAGACAACCGGCATGGTTTTCTACGGCGAGAACTGCATAAAGACCAGCCGTGAACTCGCTATCGGCTGCGACATGATCACAAAGGATATCTCGCACGGGCTTAAAACTTCTCTCCTGCAGGCAAAGGAAATAAAGGAACGCCACGGCGTGTCTTTTCCCAGCATGCTCAAGGGGAACGAAAACATAGATTACATCGGCGTGGACGGCAGGACAATGAAAACAACCAACAGGAAGGAACTCTCCGAATACATCGCGCCGCGGCTCGAAGAGCTTTTTGAAAAGATCAGTGAACATATCGAGAACCAGGACATCGCCCCGCCGGGCATCATACTCACTGGCGGCGGCTCTATGCTTGAAGGCATAGACAAGGCATGCGAAAAAGTAACCGGCATCGAAACCCGCCTCGGACTGCCCCAGGGCATCAGGGGAGACAACGCCGTAATTTCCAACCCCGCGTTTGCCACCGCTATCGGCCTGCTTAAATACAGGCCCGGGCAGGAAGGAAGCCGCCGGCCGGGCGCGAATATCAGTAAAATGCCTTTTTGGCGCACTTTCAGGGACATGTTTAAATAGGCGCTGGTGGATATTTAAATGAAAATGAGATTAAAATTCGAGGAAGCTTCTACCGAACGCGGAGCCATAATAAAAGTAGTGGGCGTTGGCGGCGCGGGCGGAAATGCCGTGAACCGGATGATCTCGGCCGGCGTCAAAGGAGTGGAATTCATTGCCGCTAATACCGACAAGCAGGTGCTGATGAGGTCGGAAGCTCCTATAAAAATTCAGATAGGCCCCAAGCTTACCCGCGGGCTTGGTGTGGGCGGCGACCCCGAAGGGGGCAGGAAGGCCGCCGAGGAAAGTTACGAGGAAATAAAAAGCGAACTTGCCGGCGCCGATATGGTGTTTGTGACGGCCGGCATGGGCAAGGGCACCGGCACCGGCGCCGCGCCGCTTGTCGCTGAAATATCAAAATCGCTCGGCGCGTTGACTGTCGGTGTGATAACCAGGCCTTTCAGCTTTGAAGGCGACCAGAAAGCCAGCTATGCCGACGAAGGCATACAAAAAATCCGCGAATCCACCGACACTCTGCTTGTAATACCGAACTCGCGCCTTGAAGGCATAAAAGAAAAACTCACTATGATTGAAGCGTTCCGCCTTGCCGATGACGTCCTGAGGCAGGCGATCCAGTCTATCACGGATGTCATAACTTCCACCGGCGTCATGAACATCGATTTTGCCGACGTGAAAAAAATGATGTCAGGCGCGGGCGAAGCGCATATGGGCGTCGGGGAAGGCGAAGGCGAAAGACGCACTATCGACGCGGTCAACATGGCCGTCAAGTCCCCGCTTCTGGAAAACATCACGATTGAGGGCGCCAAGGGCGTGCTGGTCAACTACACCTCAGGGCCGAACCTGACGCTTCCCGAGTTCCAGGAATCAATGGAACTCATAAAAGAACTGGTAAGCTCCGACTGCATAACGCATTTCGGCCACGTGATAAACCACGACCTGGACGACAAGGTAAAAGTGACGGTCATAGCCACGGGTTTCCCGGTGAGCAAGGTTTACGGCTCAAAGAAACGGATCCTGATACCGGCGGAAACAGAACTGAGAAGAAACGACGGTTACCGCCAGTCCATTAAACCCCGCATAGACGTGGAAGATGACGTCAGCAAACCGGCATATTTAAGACTGAAAAACAGAAAATTAAAGTGATCCCCGAAGGCATAACGAGGAACAAACCATGGACCTGCTCGCGTTGTTTGATGAAATGCTGCAGAAAGACGCTTCAGATATGCACTTGAGGTCTAATTCAAGGCCTTACCTGAGGATTCACGGTGAATTACACCCGGTTGATGAAACTTTTGTTTCCCAGGGCTCGGACATGGAAGCGCTGGTCCTTGGTTTCATGAATGAAGGGCAGAAAAGGACTTTCTACTCCAAGTATGAATGTGACCTTGCCATAACCCTTGAGAACAAGGGCCGTTTCAGGATCAACGTTTATAAACAGAGGGGCGAAGTGAACGTGGCCATCAGGCACGTGCCCATCCAGATACCCACGATCGAACAGCTGGCCCTTCCAAACGTTATAAAGAAACTTGCCGAGAACGACCGCGGGCTCGTGCTTGTCACCGGGCCAACGGGCTGCGGAAAATCTTCCACGCTGGCGGCGATGATAGACCACGTAAACAATAATTTCGCCTACCACATAATAACGATCGAAGACCCGCTTGAATTCATTCACAAGGATAAAAAATCGATAATCAGCCAGCGGGAACTCAACATAGACACGCTTAATTATCCCGAGGCCCTGAAAAACGTGGTGCGCCAGGACCCCGACGTGGTGCTTATCGGCGAAATGCGCGACCTGGAAACGATGCAGGCCGCCATGACAGCCGCCCAACTGGGCCATTTTGTGCTGTCCACGATCCACACTATTGATACCATACAGACCGTAAGCCGCGTGGTGGACATGTTCCCGCCGCACCAGCAGAACCAGATACGCCTGCAGTTCGCCGACACGCTCAAGGGCATCGTATCCCAGCGCCTCGTCCCCAGAGCAAGCGGCAAGGGGCTTATACCGGCGGTTGAAGTCCTGGTAGCCACGCCGATAATAAAGAAGTACATTGAAGAAAACAACCTTTCCGAGATAAAAACCGTCATGAAGCAGGGCCAGTACTACGGGATGCAGACATTCGACCAGGCAATCCTGAAACTTTACCAGGAAGGCAAAATAAAACTGGAAGACGGCCTTGCCGCCGCTACCAGCCCCGAAGACCTTCTGCTTGCCGTCAGAGGTATCCAGTCGTCCGTGGAATCCGCCGGAATGGCGACAGGCCCTACTATAACGCTTGAGCGGTTCGACTCCAAGAAGTAAACAACCCGATGTGGCAGATAAAAAACAACCTCGCGTTTTCCACGCTTTTTTCCCGGACAGGCCTAACCCATTTCACTACCACAAAACCCTCAGGCAGCATGGCTGACGAACCCCAAAGAAATAAAATTCTCGCCTCCCAGGCAATGAACCCCTCGCTTTTAACCTCGTCAAAACAGGTTCACGGCAAACAAATATTAATTGTTAAAAACTCTTCTGAAGCGCGCAGGTATGAAGGTTTTGACGGGTTTATGACGGGTTTCAGGGGGATCCCGCTGGGAGTTTTCACCGCTGACTGCGTGCCGGTATTCCTGGCTGACAAGAAAGGCACTTTTGCCGCGGTATTGCACGCCGGCTGGAAAGGCCTTCACGGCGGGATCGTGGAAAACGGCGTTGAAACTCTGCTGAAAATCTCCGGCACGGAAAGCTCCGGCATCATCGCCGGTATCGGGCCGCATATCTGCGGAGAATGCTATAAAGTCGGCATGGAATTCGGAGATTATTTCCCGGAAAGCTTCAAAAACGGCCGGATGGGCCTGGCGAATGAAATTGTTTTGCGTTTAAAATCAAAAAATATCCCTGAAATGAATATCGATCGCGCGCCATCGGACGGCTTCTGCACCTTCCACAATAACGATTTGTTCTTCTCCTACCGCAAGGGCGAAAAAGCCGCCAGGTTGTTGTCGGCTATAATGCTTTAGTATTTATTTTGCGAGGACGACGGAACCCTTTTTGATCGTACCGGCGGCCTTCAGCTGGAAAATGTAAATTCCGCCTTCCATAAGCCGCCCGTCCTCGTTTTTCCCGTCCCAGGAAGGAACTTCACCGCGGGCAAACGAGAGTTTCCTTATTAAAAACCCTTTCAGGTCAAACATGCTGATCTCCACTTCCATATTTTCCGGGTTATCAAAGTAGAACAAAACCTTGTCATTTATCCTGTCGCCGTTGGGGGTAAACGGGTTCGGAGCCGCTTTTTCAAACCCGAACTCGCCGGTTTTGTTCAAACTTGTAGCCATTTTGGACTTCGCACCTTGCTCAGTAGTTGCCGATTTATCGGCGGCTTTCGTGTTTTCCGTTTCATCCGCGCCCATAGCGCTAACCCTGCCGCCTATCGATTTCGTCACTTCCACTATCTGGTCGCCCTTCAAATTGCCGTCTATGGCATAAGTCACAATTTTCTTCGCGTCTTCCACCTCAACCCCGTTTGAAACCATTGTCTGCACCGAATTCACCGCGCTGTTGATATCCTGCTGGCTCACGCCTTGTTTCGCGCTTAATTCCTGCTTGATTTCCCGAATCGCTGTGTTAACCGCCTGCTGTTGTTTAACCGGCACCGGCATTGGCACCGCCGGCCTTTTCAGAGACTCTGCTGAAGGCGCTTTTGCCATCGGCGCAACAGGTTTCTCACCAACCGGTTTTTCAACTACCGGCTTATTGAAAACAAGCATATCGCGCTTGTTGATGTCCGTTATCACAAAAACAAGTATTACTGCCGCCGCAGCTATCGCCCCGACAGTCCAAACTTGTAGCCAATTCTGTAGACGAATTGAGTTTCGTACCATACTCAAATAGTTTGGACTTCGCACCTTGCTCAGTAGTTGCCGATTTATCGGCGCTTTTATGGTTACCGGTTCCGCCGCATTGATCCTGCATTTAAGCCTCTCCACCAAAGGCGCCGGCGCCTTCATGGCGGGAAGGTTCTTTATCATTTCAATAATATTATTATCAAACCGTCCCATTTCCTTATAATTCATTGTCTTTCTTCCCCGGTTTCAAATATGCTCTCAGCTTTTTAAACGCGTAACTCAGCCGGGAGCCCACCGTTCCAACCGAACAATCCATAATTTCCGATATGTCTTTCAGAGATTTTTCTTCGAAATACATCAGGAGCACAGCGGCTCTCTGGCGGGGATTAAGGCGGCCCAACGCTGAAATCAGCCGTTCGTTCACTTCCTGTTTCTGGGCTTCCTGCTCCGGCCCGGGCGCGCTGTCGGGCATTTTATCTTCCAGCGTCAGCCCCTGTTCGTCATTTTTCTCAACGGAAAAGAAACTGACCAGATTCCTGTGCCTGCCCCTGTCTATACAGTGGTTTACCGTTATCCTGTAAAGCCAGGTGGAAAAATTTGACTCCCGGCTGAAATTGTTAATTGACTGAAACGCTTTCAAAAACACTTCCTGGAACAAATCGTCAGCTTCTGATTTGTTTTTTGAAGAATAATAGCACATACTGTATATTTTATCAGCATACATATCTATGATCTTCCCGAAAGCTTCCCTGTCCCCCGCCTTCACCGCGGCAATCGCCGCGCTTACCAGCGCCTCTTCGTTCTCAATAACATCCCCCTTCTAAAACTTAATCCCTAAAGAAAAATAATGGTTTCCCGGGGACTCGCTGAAATTCAGGTTATAAACAAACCCGTAATCAACCTGCAGGGCGGAAATAGCAAACGGCGCCCTGAAAGTGGCCCCCATAGCCATTGTTTTATACTCGTTATCTCCCAGGTTGAACCCCGCTCTCACACCTACCCTGTCGCCAGGCATCCACATCTCGGCCCCGGCGCACAAATAGTTATTCAATCCCATCCCGTAAGTAACCAGGTCAGCTTCCAGCGCCAAAGTGCCACGCCTGTACCCCGCACCAATGCGATATTCGGAAGGAACCACATCTGATTTCACCAGCCTGATATTCGGCTCATTGATATTTTTGCCCACAAAGGCAAAAGATAGCTTTTCATTCACGTCATAAGCAAACCCCACGTCCAACCCGTACCCGCTTGCACTCATTTTTTCTGCGAACGCGGGGTCCAACATGGTATAACCCGTCATAGCGTAATTCTTGCTGAGATTTTTCAGGTTCACACCGCAGTAAAGCCCGCCATAAAATGGCAGTTTGCGGGCATAGGACAGCGCGAACACGTTTTCCTGGTACAAACTCATGCCCATCTGCACAAAACCCGCGCCAAAATTGCCGTATTTCTCCGACGGGTACACAAAGGACATATAACTTAACCCCAGGTTTTCCAGCAAATCCGGGTAAAACTGCGAATACATGGTGGAAAATTCCGGCTTTTTCACCCTGTTCAGCCCGGCAGGATTCCAAAACATCACGCTGGCATCATCCCCAACACAGGAATACGCGCCCGCCATACCCAGCGGCCTCGCCCCAACATCCAAATACTGGAACGCGCACTCCCCCGCGCCTATAAATACAAAATAAGCCAAAATATAAACAGGAACCCTGAAAAACTTCATTTATTCCCCCGCTTATTTAGCTAAAATAATCGTATCCTTGATAATTTTATTTCCCGCTTTCATCTGGAAAATATACACCCCGCCCTGCATCATCCTGCCGTTATTATCCCTGCCGTCCCAGTAAGGCGCGGAACCGGTGTTCACATCAATATTCCTCACCAGGAACCCTTTCAAATCATATATCTTTATGCCCACATCCACGTTATCGGGGTTCTCATAATAAAAATACGCCCGGTCATAAACCCCGTCAGGGTTGGGAGTAAACGGCTTGGGGTTCACTCTCTGGAAACTAAAACCGGACGGCTTAACTGTGCCCCTCAGGGCGTACCTGCTGAAATGCGTTACGTTTGCGGTAACGGTCTGGGCCGCCGCGCTTACTGTGCAGGGCATCTTCTGCCAGTTAACCCCGTCCCAGTAAAACAAACCAAGCTTGTCATTAACCTCGGCAATGTTCACGTTAGTATTAGCCACATTATTGCTGCCATCCAGGTTAAAATGCAGTACCAGCTTGGCGGCGCTGTTCAGGTCCGTTATCCTCAGCTGGGAAACCTTACGCTTGCCGGTTATCTCAAACTCCTGGCCCTGGCCGGAGGCAACACCCGAAACCCTGGAAATGCCCACTACCGCATCTTCCGAAAGAGCGTTCGGCGGTATTTCAACACTGCTTCTGTTGTCATCCGAAACCACAATCCCGCCGTTGGCTGATAGCACAAGCGTGAGCGTATTCACGCTGACCGTTGCCGGAACCAGGTTGCCGCTGATAGCCCTGATCTCGCATAAACCCGAATAAAGCGGCGTAAAAGCAACCGTAACCCTGCCCAAACTGTCCGTAGTCCCCGTAAGAGCGGATAAAGCCCCGCTTCCCCTGATAACATCAAACACTACCACCGCATTTTTCAACGGGCTCCCGTAATAATCCTTTATTTCTGCGGTAACCTGCGCCGCTTCATTGGTAAGAACCGATGAAGGGTTAGCGCTTAAGCTAATCCCTAACTCGTAAGTAGGCACAAACTCAATGGCACTGCTTAACCCCACCTTGAAATTGCTGTCAATCGCCTTAATCTTGATCGTTTCCCCGCGGTTATATGTTTGGGTGTTAATAGTTGCCACACCACTAGCCAAAGTCGCGTTTGTCACACCCAGCACCCCACTGCCGGCCATATTCTCATTTGAAGCCAAAACCGATTGCAAACTAACATTCCCCGAATAACTGGTTAAAGTATCCCCGGTATCGTTTTTGGCGGTTATGGACATACTGAAGTTTGACCCGGCTGAAATACTATTGGTGGGGACAGTAACATCGTAGTGGTCAAGAACATAGGATTTAGTATCTATTGAAGCTTCATATACAGTCTTCATTGCACTAGCACCTGACCACCCACCAAAAACATAGATTTTGTTATCATATACGGCTAATCCATATCTATCTAAAGAAACGGGGAGGTTTGTATCTGCTGACCAGGTATTTGTCAAAGGATCATATTTTTCGACTGTGTTTAATAAGTTAGCAATCTGAATTGCACCAGCAATAGCATAAATATTGTTATCAATAACACCTGCATTGAAATATTGACGAGCACTAAGCATATCTGCTTTTGCAGCCCATGTATTAGCTATGGGATCATATTCTTCTACAGTTGAAAGGATTCCGGCAGGCCCTTCTCCACCTAATACATATATCTTACTACTAACAGTAACTGCCGCTACTTTAGATTTTGCTGTAGTCATATTTTCTTTTGTTATCCAGGTATCACTCATCGGGTCATATTCTAATACTGTGTTCGTTTGAGGAACAAGATACCGGCCGCCAAAAACATAAATCCTGTTATTAAAAACAGCAACATTAATATCACTGACAGGAATAGGCATATGCGCTTTAATTGTCCAAGTATCTACTGCAGGATCATATTCTTCAACTTCATTGTAAAGGGTACCTACCCCCCCAACAGCATAGATTTTATTGTTGACTACGCCTATTCCCAATCCAGGTTTTGTCGGTATTGGCATACTTGCCTTGATAGTCCAACTATCACCTATCGGGTCATATTCCATTAGAGAATTATCCTCATTAACAATATATATTTTATTACCCACCACTCCCGCACATACATCCCTTGCTTGTATAGGCATATCTGCTTTTTTTGTCCAAATTAAATTTGAGCTATATGCTTGTATTGCAGAAACGAACAAAATGGTATTTAAGAAGAATATTTTATATTTCATACCGTCCTCCTGAGTTTTGCAGTAATTTCATATTCGGCAAAACTCTGTCCTCACTATATTAGACGTACAAGCTTGAAATATTTTCAATTTATTTTACTACTTTTTGGGTAGGTAGGCAATCAATATTTGGGTGAGTTGTAAACCCTATACATAATGCAACCGTAGAAATGTCTTCAAAACATTTAAGTATCAAGAAATATTTCAAAATGATTATGGGCGTTAAGATAATAGATGGTGCCATAAGAATAATACGAAATAACTTCATTATTCTTTAAATGGATGCCGCAAATGAATTTACAATTAAACGGAACACTCCGCATTACTAAAATAGTTTTATATAACCTATTTCATTAAATCCATTTGAATCATTTGATAATCCTACCGTATCAGCAGCATTATAACATTTTCCTTGTAGTGAAATACTATTCTCGGCTGTAACTGTTACTAACCACATAGGATTAGCCATTGTCACAATAAATTCTATCCCCGTATTTGCTATTTCTATAATCATCCTGATTGTATTTGATATTACTGCGCTTGTAGTATTGTTATATAGTTGAACTACACCAAAAGCATTTATATTTCCGTCATGAACAACTCTCAAATTTGCAAAAATCAAATATGTCCCAGCTGATGGTAATGTTATACTCATATTTGGTGTAGAAATATTTGCAAATGATGTTCCAAAATAAGTAATCGCGCTGTTACCTGTGTCTATTGCTGAAGACGCTTTATTGTAAATATCTCTCGCGCTACCATCGGCATCATACAATATTTTCCCACTCCCAGCCTGAAATCGCAAATTCCTCGTACCATCGGTATATATTTTTACATTTGTTCCATCATCGTCTCCTACATACACTCTTCCACCGGAATAAGCACTACCAAAACTGCCTTTACCACCCCAAACAGTAAGCATTTCTGCTGGTTCCGTTGTCCCTATTCCTACTTTGTCTGCCATTTATTTACCCTCCTGTTTATTATTGGTTTTGGTTCCAATGATTTTTACTCATTATTTGCATAAATGAGTCCTGCTTTTCATAAACACCTATATCTAAAGCAACATACAATTTGCCATTGTATACAGCAAAACCCGTGCACGATGTTGCTGTTGTATCTGTGGATTCAGCCCATTCAGACCCATTAAATATAAATAATTTACCATTATTATCGCCTCCTATATACAATTTACCATTGTAAACACCCATCCTTGACCCTTTCTCGATTGCGAATGTATTCCACACATTATCGTCGTAAATGTAGATAGTATTATTAGTACCTGCACAATAAAGTTTATTATTATAAACCACAAGTGAAGTCAGGTCTATGCTTTGACCAACATCAGTAGACAAAGACCAACTAGAACCATCGTACACATATACTTTTCCTCCGGTTGAATTACCGACAGAAGTGCAGGCATACAATTTCCCATTATATACTGCCATTGAATATATCTTATTTGTATCAAGTGTCGTAGAATCATACCATCCGCCATCATTATAAATTATTTTAGAGCTGAAACTACTATCATTCCCCAACCCTGCATATATTTTGCCTTCATATACACATAATGACCAAGCTGGGAATGGGCTAGTATCGGTACTGACAACCCACTCATCTGTAGGTGGATTTGTTGTATATATTTTCCCTACCTCATATCCTTTCCCTGCTGCAAATAAGATATGACCAAAAGGTATTAGAGCTCTTATGTCTTCACAAACAGTATCAGTAGATTCCGAATAATTACTGCCATCAAATACATATATTTTTCCGTTGCCTTGACAACCCAAATGTAAATTTCCCTTAAATGAGGAAGCGCTCAATACTGTTGCTGGCATATTAGATGCTTTCCAGTCAATTCCTTCGTATACTAGTTTGATAATGCTTGTAGTAAATTCTGATTTATCTGGATCTGAAATATTTCCCTTCAATTCCCCAGTAGCCTCTAAATCTCCTTCTACATTCATTAACGTAGACATTAATATCCTCCATTAAAGATGATCATTTTATTTATAGCATCAAAAGCTAATCACCATGCCGGGTCTCCCGATTTAAAAATATGTATTTAGCATTTTATTATCGCTTCTATTTCTCTTTTTTTAATTATATAAGTATTCATCATATTATCCCTGCAACATTCTATTGCTTTTTGAATATAAGATAATGCCATACTTTTGTTTGGTGAGTTCTTTTGCCAATATACTGACAAGAAATAATAATGTCGATGGCTAATAGGATTTATAGAAACTTGTTTTTCATTTAAATGTCTATAGTATTCTTCTTTTAACTTACATTTTTCTTTATCAAGGAATCCAAAATGATATATACCAAAAGGTGCCATTTTGCCATTTAATCCTTTTAAGCTATTATCCAAGCGTTCATGAACAATATTATCGTATTTTATACCTATATTATTTCTAAATAATCTAGTTATCAGACCGTAAGCAATTTTGGGGTGTTTCGTTTTGTATGGATCTTCCTTAAAATTCCATATTGTAAAATCATAATAGTCATATTGATCATCCTTGACCATCATTTCTAATTCAGGTATATTATCACTATCAATCATCTCATCCGCATCTAAATGAAGTATCCAATCGCCAGTGGCTTTTGAAAGCCCGAAGTTTCTAGCTGCAGCATAATCATCATTCCATTGATAATCATAAATCTTAGCGTCGTATTTCAAGGCGATTTCTTTTGAAGAATCATTAGATCCTGTATCAACAAATATGATTTCCTCATACTTATGCAGATATTTATTTAAATTGTGCTCTTCGTTTTTAACAATCATAACAAGACTAATCATTTTATCTTTACCTATTGATTTTGGATATTTTCGTCAATGCTAAGGACATCCATTAACGAATCCTGTTTAGTGTATATTTTTCCATTATTCCCTGTGCCTGCATATAATTTACCGTTATATGATGCTAATGAGTAAATATAGTTTTCTGAAAGATCTGTTGAATTAATCCATTCTTTTCCATCAAAATAATGAATTGCAGCACCACCTTCTGACGAAACCCATAATTTGCCATTATAAACGGCCATTGTAGTATAATGTATATCTCCTGTAGTTGCTTCTTGTGCTTCATACCAACTATTTCCATCATATGTAATTATCGTACCACCATTTGATACTGTATGTGTTAAAGCATAAAGCTTATTATTGAAAATCCCTAATGAATTTACTTTATCATATCCAGTATCAGTCGACTCTGACCAGCTAGATTCATTAAAAACAAATATTTTACCCGTCTCTCCTGTTCCCGCATATAGTTTATCTTTGAAAACACATAATGAATACACATTGTAACTACCTAAATCTGTAGATTCGGTCCAACTAGAACCATTGAACACAAATATCATACCATTATCACATCCGGCATAAAGTTTGTTTCTATATATTGCTAAAGAATAAGTAGTATTACTTCCTGTATCAGTAGATTGTGACCAACTAGTGTTATAAACAATTATTTTACCATTTCCATTCTCACCCGCATAAAGATTTCCATTATATACACACAGTGATTCAATAGCTCCATCTGCATCTGTAGATTCGGTCCAGCTAGAACCGTCAAAAACAAATATTTTTCCGTTCGTAGAGCAACCCGCATATAATTTATTCTTGTATACACACATTGCTTTGACACTATTTTCACTAGTGTCCGTTGATATAGCCCATTCAATACCATGGTAAAAAAGTTGAATTAAATCAGCGTTGAATGTTGATTTATTTGGATCAGAAACATTACCCTTTATTTCACCAGTAGACTCTAAATCACCTTCAATATACAATAAGCTAGACATTTTATTTACTCCTCCTTATATTTAATATTTATTCATTCTGCATGAAAATAGTATATTTATTGAGTTTATAAAGATAACCAACAGTATTCATGTCATTCTCTAATTTGAATGGTTGAGTACATGTAACACAGTATTTATACTGTTGGGTGGAACTTGTTGTTTTTCTTGTATTTGATAAACGCTTTATTTTCATGTTAAGTATTTCAAGTAATATCAATATAATTATATTTGTAAATTCTTAAAAGGAAAGAGGTTTAGAAAAATATTCTTGTTTATTAAAACCCATATTTTGTAATTCTTGTAACTTTGTTTAATCTTCCGGCTGGCGGGGTGTGTAACTGCGTTCAGCGTATTGTTCGCGGTAAAGGCGCGGGGTGGTGCCAGCATATTTTGTGAAGTGGCTGTAAAAGGTTTTGAGGTTTCTGTAGCCGGTTTGTTCCGCTATATCTTTTACTGCCAGATCCGTGTCTCTAAGCAGGTCCTTTGCCCTTTTCACCCGGTACATGTCCAGGTGCTCCATTGGCGTGTGCGCCATCATCTCCTTGAACAGCCGGTTCATGCGGGGTATACTGATTCCTATTCTTTTTCTTATGGATTTCGGGCAGAGGTGCGGGTTGGGGTATGCTTCCCTTATATACCTGCGGATTTTGTCAACCGCGAGGTATTTATTATCGGAAAACTTGTCTTCGGTTATTTTATCGCAGTTTAAACGGTCTTCATTCATTTTCCAGGAAGCGATATTTACCAGTTCATAGACCCTAAACGGTTTTTCTATGCAACATACCCTGTCGTGATAAAGCAGTTCCTTCATCACTTCGCAGCAGCTGTGACCGGTTATCATGATAATAAGCAGGTTTTTGTATTCTGGCTGGGTTCTAAGCTGTTTAAGCAAGGTTATACCGTCTGTTCCGGGCATCTGGTAGTCCAGGAACAGCAGGTCTACCTTGTTTTGGGCGAGTTTTTCACGGCCTTCTTCGGCGCTGTTGGCTGTGATTACGTTGTATTTGTGTTTGAAACACAGTTTTATGAATTCACAGATTTGCTGTTCGTCGTCTATGGTGAGAATGGTTTTTCTGTTAGCGGGCGGGGAGAGTGGTCTTTGGTCTTTGGTCTTTGGTCTTTGGTCTTTGGCATATCATTTTTCGCCTCCAAAGATTTAGACGTATGAGACCGAGAAATTTTCAAATTACGGAGCCGATAAATCGGCAACTACATGAATGAACCAATAAATTGGCAACTACGGGGTTATTTCTTTCGGATGGAAAACCTTGATCAGCTTCCGGGCTTTTTCTCTTTGATCAGAATCCAGGGTTACAAGTGGTACGTCAAAGTATTTCGCTGTTGCTACATAAATTGAGTCGGCGCCTTTTAACCTGCATTCTGCCGCTATTTCTGATGCGAGAAAGGAGATATCCCTTTCAACCGGAATGAAAATAAAGGTGGGGACCTTTAGAATTTGCTCAACAAATTCCATTGCAAGTTCAGGATTGTCCGTGCCGCGCGCTATTGCAGAGCTGATTTCCGGCAGGACTATCTCGGGCAGGTAGACAACGGCTTGTGAAACCCGGATATTTTGCATTAACTTCGAGCTGAACTGGCTGTTCTGCTCTTTTGGAAAAAATGAATTAACGATTACGCTCGCATCAAGACAATACATGTTTTACCTTCGGCTTTCCGATAGCAATTGCCAGCTTTTCTTTGAGCTTTTCCATTCTTTACTGATTTTTCTTCCTAATTCCCCCAGTTTTTCCCAAGCCAGGGGGTCTTTTCTTTCAAGCTGTGAACGTTTCTTCATTTCCAGGGATGCTCCTTTTATCTCCTCGAGGATTATTTTGATACGGTGCTCGTTTATTATACCTGGTTTGATGCTGTTATTAAGCCACCTTTGAACCGTCAATAGTTTTACACCGAGCTTTTCGGCAAGCTTGGCCTGCGTTAAGCGGTGTTCCAGCCGGTAGTGTTCCAATTCTTTTATTATATCCATATATCATAGTATATCATAATGCATCATTGTTGTCAAGCGCGATGAATCGCGCCGCTACTGAGCATAGTGCGAAGTCCAAACTGTTTGAGTATGGTACGAAACTCAATTCGTCTACAGAATTGGCTACAAGTTTGGACTGACCTGGATCGTCTTGACTTTTTTTAAACGATATGATATCGTATATTATATACGCTATTTATCATTATGCCGATGAATCGGCAACTACTGAGCATAGTGCGAAGTCCAAACTGACCACAAGTTTGGACATTTAAAGGAGAACGCGTTATGAAAATTACGATGCATCATGTTGCAAGCCATGCGGGCGTGGTAATTTCAACTGTCTCAAGAGTGCTCAACAATCACCCGAACGTGAGTTCAAAGACTAAGGAAAAGGTTTTGAAAAGCGTTGAGGCGCTGGGTTTTGTGCCGGATAAAACAGCCCAGAACCTGGTTCACAGGAGATACGCGCCACTGCACGGCAACAAAACGCGCAACATCGGCTGTATTGTAAGCAGCGGAATAGACAAATACTCCTCCCCTTTCATTGCCGGCATTATTGACGGCATCGACGAGGAAGCCATAGCGCACAACCACCGGCTGGCTTTTGTCTACAAGGTGAACGAGCTCAGCGGGAATTACGTGCTTTTTAACGAAATGATAAGCGACGACAAGATAGACGGGCTGATAATCATAGCCACCCGTCTTAACGGCATTTACAAGCAGGTGAGCGAGCGGATCAAGCCGTTGCTTTCGCTTAAAGCCACGCCTGATGTTGATATGGACTACATTCTTCCAGATGATTTCCAGGCAGGATATGACGCGGTCAAGTACCTGGCGTCATTGAATCACGATAGGATAGCTTTCATGGCGGACTTGTGGCCGGATACTGATGACCCCAGGGCACTGCTTTACAACAATTCAATTGAACAGAGATTTGCCGGGTACAAGCAGGCGCTGGCGGATTTAAGCTTGAAATACGACGAAACCATTGTCGCGATAAAAACGGTGGAAAACAAACTTAACCAGATAGAAAACGGTTATTCAATCATGAAAAAACTCATAGACAAATCCAACCCCCCGCCGTCTGCGGTTTTTTGCGCCTCGGATTTGATAACTGCCGGCGCGGTGAAGGCGCTGAAGGATAAGGAAATCGCCGTTCCTGATGATATTTCTGTGGTAACCTGCGGGGACAGCCCGGAATCCATTTCTTACGTAGAGCCGGCGCTGACCGCTTTCGGAATAAACAAAAAAGAGCTGGGGAAACTTTCCGTGAGCCGGTTAATTGAGAGGATTAATAACCCGGAAGTGCCTACAACTAAAACGATGGTGAAATACGCTTTAACGGAAAGGGCTTCGTGCAAGAAGGTAAATTTTTAGATTAGTTTATGGAGTTTTTCGAGCAGGGGGTTGAATTCCCCGGAGGGGTCTGCAAAGCAGAATTTTAGATCGGTAAACTTGCTCCTGAGTTTCTTCACTTCTTCCTTCACGTTCCTGCCTTCCACCACCGCATCGTGTATAAGCTGGGCAAGCGCCTTGAAATCCGCGGCCTCCATTCCGAAGCGCGTCATTTCCGAAACACCCATTCTTACTGAACCTGCGGCTGTAAAACCTTCTTCCTCGGATGTTGCCTGGTAATTCACTATGATATTGTTATCCTCAAGTTTCTTTGCGGCTTCAGGGCCCTTCGCATAGCCGATATTCAGTATAACCTGGTGGGTCTGGGTGAAGGATACTTCCGGGTCCCCGCCGACTTTCATTCCGGTATCATGCAGCGCCCTGGCAAATGCCTTGGCGTTGGATACGACTCTCTTCTGGTATGAATCCTTGAAGCAATTCATTTCGTAGGTTGCCATCAATAATCCCAGGAGCGTGCCCAGGTGGTGATTGCTTAAACTCCCGGGGAATGTGCGCTTTCTGATCGTTTCCCAAAGGTCATAGTCCGGATTTTTGTCATCGTATTTGCTGGCGATTATGCCTCTCTGCGTGCCGAAAAATGTTTTGTGGGTGGAACCGGTGACAATATCAGCGCCGTCCTTGAACGGTTCCTGGAAATGCGGACCGATAAGGCCTAAAACGTGCGCCATGTCGTACATTATCACGCATTTGATTGACTGCTCGTCAATGAATTTCCTGATCTGCGCCACGGGCTCCGGGTGCAGGACCATGCTCTTGCCGAAAATGATCAGTTCCGGCTTGTGTTCGGCCAAAAGTTTTTTGGTAGCTTCAACATCTATCATGTAAGGGTTATGTTTGAGCACCGGGAAATTTACAACGGCGGGTTTTTCCGTAACCGGGTCGCGCGAAACAAAATCCTGAAGGCCGCCCATCGGCTGGCCGCTGAGGTGCCCGCCCCTGATTATATGGTTGTTGAAGACCCTGTTGATCCTGCGCTGTTCATTCCTTCTGTCGGAGCGGTTTATGTAATCCATCACGGCGCTGTAAACTACCATGTTCGCCATCTGGCCGCTGATAACGCGCGCTTCCACTTCCCTGCAGCCAAAATAGGCGCACATCTCGGCCTCAAGGAGCTTCTCAACCTCGCCTATGAATTCGCATCCCTGGTAGTAAAAGACTTCTGCGTCATTGAACGCTTTTACTTTTTTATGCTCCGCGTAGCGGAAAGCCGGGTCCATTATTGAAAGCATTCTCGCCGCAGGCGAGATTGTCATTTCGGAAGGGATAAGGTTGACGCATTCATTCCGGCGCCAGGCGGTGTTTTCCACGGCTTTTTCGATAAGCGCCTGCGCTTTCTGCTTGTAATGCCGCGAAGCGTCAAATTTGTACTGCCTTTTATTCAGGTATTCCTGCGCGGTTACGGCGCGGGCGTACGGCGGCGTTTCGGTGCGCATGTGATAGGGCACGATCACAGCCTTGAGTTTCCTGTCGCGGATCTCTATTTCGACTTCATCCCAGTCGCGGAGAGAGCTGTCGACAAGCGCCATGCCTATGGGCCGGAGCACTTTTTCTTCGGTGCGCTGCGCGGAGATCCCGGAACCCTCGAATTTATAATAAGGAACGGTGGTGCCGCTTGTTATGTAGCCGGCGTGTTGGCCGTTTGAATCGAAGACCTTGTAACCGGCGCGGGCGACGCCCTTGTCAATAAGCGCGATGGGCCTGGTAATTTTCGGAAGATCTTTTGAACTCTTGCCTGCGCTTTGCGCGTGCTGGATTTGTTTAAGCGCTTCAAACTGTTTCAGCAGGGCTTTCCTGCCTGCGAACTCGCCCTTGCCAGGCGAGAAGCTCACCGCGAATTTGGCAAGCGGGCAGGAAAAAACCTGGATTTCCTTTCCTTCAATGTCTGTGCCGAATTCGTGGCCGTAAAGCGGGAGAGCGGCTTCAAGCCGGAGTGTGTCGCGGGCTCCAAGCCCTACAGGCGCGGCGCCTTTTTCAATAAGCAAGTCCCATATCTTCAACGCATCATTGTTTTTGATGAAAAATTCAAAACAGATCGGCTCACCGGTGTAGCCGGTGCGTGCGACAAGCGCTTCCGCGCCGGCTATTTTAACGATGCTCAGGCAGTTTCTCATCGGCTCGGGGAGCGCTCCGCTTTCAATGAGCGGGCTGATAATTTCTTTCGACTTTGGGCCCTGGAGAGATATCATCGCGATTTCCCGCGACTTATCAATCATCTCCACGCCCTTGAAATTTTTCAGCTGTTGTTTGAAGTAAGCCCAGTCCTTGTCCAGGTTGCCGGCGTTTACTACAAGGATATATTCGTCTTTGGTGAAACGGTAGAGGTAGGCGTCGTCTATGGCGCCGCCGGTTTCATTCGGAATGATGGTGTACTGCGCGTTGCCCGGTTCAAGGGCGGCGGCGTTGTTGGTAAGGACATGCTGGAGGAATGAAAGGCCGCCAGGTCCGCGGAATACAAACCTGCCCATGTGCGAAACGTCAAAAAGCCCGGCGCCCTTGCGGGTGAGCAGGTGCTCGTTGACTATGCCGCTTTCGTAATGAAGCGGCATGTTCCACCCGCCGAATTCCACCATGTTGGCTTTCAACGCGACATGCTTGCCGCAGAAAATTGTTTTTTTAAGTTCGCTCATAAATATAAGCAGGCGGGGAAATAAGTATTGTGTCCCCGGAATAGTGTTACATCTTCGGCGTTATTACCGGCATCGCTTTCAGTGATGCTTTTATTTTTTCTTCCGGGTAAGCGTAATCAACAAGCTTGCCGCTGTTATAATTTTCGTAGGCGGCAAGGTCGAAATGGCCGTGGCCGCTGAAACCGATAACAATGCATTTTGCTTCCTTTGTTTCTCTGCATTTTATGGCTTCGTCTATGGCGGCTCTTATGGCGTGCGATGTTTCCGGCGCCGGCAGATAGCCTTCCGTGCGGGCAAACAATACTGCCGCTTCAAAACACGGGTTCTGGGTGTAAGCCCTGGATTCCACAATCCCTTTTTTGACAAGCATAGAAACAAGCGGTGACGCCCCGTGGTACCTCAGTCCGCCCGCGTGAATTCCCGGCGGCACAAAATCATGCCCAAGCGTATACATCAGGGCAATCGGGGCCATCTTTCCGGTATCGCCGTAATCATAGCGGTAATCGCCCTTGGTAAGCGATGGGCAGCAGGTGGGTTCAACGGCTATCAGCCGTATTTTTGAACCTTTCAATTTTTCAGGGACAAACGGGAATGTGAACCCGGCGAAATTGCTGCCGCCGCCCACGCAGCCCACGATAATATCCGGTTTCTCGCCGGCTATCTGCAGCTGTTTCTGCATTTCCAGCCCCATTATTGTCTGGTGCATGCATACATGGTTAAGCACGCTGCCCAATGAATATTTCGTGTCTTCGCGCGATGCAGCGTCTTCCACCGCCTCGGAAATGGCTATGCCCAGCGAGCCGTTACAGTTAGGGTCTTTCGCAAGAATGGCTTTGCCGGTTTTTGTTTTATTTGTCGGGGACGCAAACACGTTGGCACCCCAGGTTTCCATTAATATTCTCCTATAGGGTTTCTGCTCATAGGAGACCTTTACCATGTAAACCGTGCATTCCATGTCGAATAATTTACAGGCAAAGGAAAGCGCGCTGCCCCACTGGCCGGCGCCGGTTTCGGTGGCTATTCTTTTCACGCCTTCTTTCTTGTTGTAATATGCCTGCGCGACGGCGGTGTTTGGCTTGTGGCTGCCCGCGGGCGATACACCCTCGTTCTTGAAATATATCCTTGCGGGTGTTTTAAGCTCTTTTTCCAGGTTGAACGCCCTGTGTAACGGCGACGGGCGCCAGATTTTAAGTATCTTAAGGATGTCGTCCGGGATCTCTATCCATCTTTCCTGGCTGACTTCCTGCTTTATGAGTTCCATTGGGAAAAGCGGCGCGAGGTCGGCCGGGCCGATGATCGAGCCGTCCGGTTTCAAATACGGGCTCATGGGTTCCGGCAGATCCGGGATGATGTTGTACCATTTCTGCGGCATGTCTTTTTCTGAAAGGAAAATCTTGTTGTCGGCCATAATACCTCCTCCTTGTGTTATTGCTGCTTTTTTTGATTATATTATTTTTTGCCCAGCGAGTCCAGTTTCTTTTTAATCTCGTATAAATTGGCATCCATGAAATCTATCATCTTCTGGTCCGATTTTTCCTTCTCTTCGAGTTCTCCGATCGCCTTGTCATACTTGTCCAGGGCTTCCTTCACATATTCTTTAAGCCCGCTTATAACTATGTCCTGCTTTTTCATGGTTTTCTGCAAAGCGTCTTCATCTTGACCGCCCTTGAATTCATCCCGGAGTTCCTTCTTGAATTCGTCCAGCTTGTCCTTCTGTTCCTTGAGCACGTGCTTTGCCACCAGTTCGTAGTCGGTTCCATCCGCCTTTTTAAGGGCGGCTTCCATTTTCCTGATTTTGTCGTCAGTCTGCTTTTTCATGTCGTTGATGCTGCTTTCTATTGAATCGGCCATTTTATTGTAGATCTGCTCTATAGCGCTTATACGGCCCACGACTTCCTCGTTAGCGCCGTTGAACGCCTCCTCCTGCTGCTGCATCGCCTTGTTTATTTCCTTCTTTAAAACTTCATTCACCAGCGTCATGGCCTCAACCGACCCGGCCGGATCCTTGACCGACCCGGAAAATTTGCCTCCGGGCGCGTTCTTTATTTCTTCCCTTATATCCTTCATGGTTTTTTCAAACGCCGCGTTTTTGCCGGTGAGGCCTTCGATCCTGTCGTACAGGTCGCTGATATTCCTCTTGGTTTCCATCAACTGGTCATAAGCCACCTTGTCTTCCTTGGCGGGCATGTTTTTCAGCTTGGTTTCAAGAGCCATGATACGGTCAATGAATTCCGGGTCTATCCCGCCCGTAGGTTGCGCGCCGCCCGGCTCCGCCGCGGCTTTCCGGGCTTTTTTCAGGTTATCTACAAGGATAAAGACAAACACGCCCATCCCGATGACCAGGAGATTCGTGATTACAAGCTGAATTGCAATTCCCATTATACCTCCAGAAAATAATTTATTCCAGTGTTAAATTGTCTATGTAAATAGACCCTTCTTTCAAGTTGGCGGTCTTGTTTTCCACCATTATTGCTATGCCGCCGTCAAAATATTTCAGGTTGACTTTTTTGTTCAGCCCCGCGAATGGAACAACCACCTTGCGCCACTGCCTGGAAGCAAACAGCATCATTTTAGCTACCTTTTCGCCGTCGTCTACCGATACCATGAATGTCTCGCCGCCGTCGCTTCCCTTCACGTCAAACGCGATACGCTTGTACCGGCTTATATCAACATTCTCCATTTTGCTGAAGTAGCTCACGTAGGCCTTGGGAGTGCCCGCCACGTTGAAAATCATCTTGAGCGACGATTCCCTGCCGGCATCTTCAGACAGGTTGCTCTTATAAACAAAATATTTTATGGTGCCGCCGTATTTGCTCACGGAACCGGTTTCAAAATCCAGGCCGTTGTTCGCCGCCCCGCTGTTAAAATCGTCAAGCATGTAAGTGGCGGAATTTATCTTGAAGGCGGGTTTCTTCGGCGCTGCCTTCGCCAAGGGCGGCTGCGGTTTCACGGGCTGCGGTTTTTCGGGCGTTTTTACCGGCTCTTTTGCCGGTTCCGGCGACGGTTTTTCCGCGGCAGCCGGAGGGGCGGCTTTCTCC
>Ga0208373_1002104_pt1 | contig 23255 bp, 15 predicted proteins | sample RifOxyC2_FD_184036 | JGI IMG/M metagenome (GOLD analysis project Ga0208373, IMG submission 184036) | Soil microbial communities from Rifle, Colorado - Rifle Oxygen_injection C2 (SPAdes) | ecosystem: Environmental > Terrestrial > Deep subsurface > Rock core/Sediment | place: Rifle, Colorado... | reverse complement strand
ACTAAGAAAAAACCTATATAAATTTTTTAGGGAGCGGTAAGATTGTAAAATACTTCCATGACTAAAAATTTCAATCTTCGTCTGCCAACCGCTCCCGCCGATATTCATTCTTAATAATTACTTAACGATTACTTTACATTAACTTAATGCTGTAATCAGATATTTGGGTGAACAGATAAGGAGAAAAAAATGATCGGCGAAATAGTTCTCATTGTCACCCTACTTATTATAGCTACTTATGATACTTTTAAGCACAGAAGCGAAAAAAACAGTTAATTAGCCTTTAGTACTATGTTTCTTTCACGCAGGTATCTTATAACGCTTCTGAAACAATTTTCCTCCTCTCCGATATATTCGGGAGGAGAGACGCCTTTTCTTTTATATCCGCCGCTTAGTACCAGGTTAACTACCGCATTACATGTATAGCCCGTTGTTCTTGCCATAGATGAAGTTTTTGTTTCATCATCAAATCGGTCAAACAATTCGTACATATATTCTTTCGTTTTCCCGTTCTCTTTTCCTTTCATAAAAGTCTGCAAATAGGTGAACTCAGGTTCATTTTCCTCGGGTTTCCATAAAGGGAAAAGTAATTTCGCAGAAAGATCAATAGGCTTTATTTTTTGTCCATTAATCTCAATTAGTTCGTTACTGAAGAATCCAGCTTGCTTCAAAACCAAAATAGCCTGCTTATGACCGGGGTAGCGTAAAGTTTTTTCTATCATTGTCGGGATTTTCATTGTCTTCAGAAGAGTCCGTAACCCGTCAGTATTAAATGCCTCGAGAGTTCCTACATTTTCAACTTCAATAAACTCCGATCCGCTCAGAGCATCTTTTACTACTTCAAAACCGTTTTCTCTCAACCTCGCAGGACGCATATATTCTTCTATAACATCAATTGGTGAAAAAGGAGCTTTATACTGAAACGGCATTGTTCTTTTAAATGGCAAACCACCAACCAAGCATTTAAAGAATTCAACTTCCATTCTTTTTACATAGTATCCGAGAACGATTCCGCTTAAGCCGGGCGCAACTCCGCAGTCAATAACAGCAGTAACATTTTTTTCTTTTGCAAGAGAATCGAGAGTAAAAGGATCTTCACTAAAAAAAGATATATCAACTACATTTTTTTCTGATTCGATAACAGTCTTTAAAGTATTATATCCTAAAAAGCCGGGAACAGCACCTACAACAAGGTCAAAATCTTTAACAAGATCAGAAAGTTCTTTTTTATTTGTAAGATCAGTTTTTTTTGTAAAGATATTTTTCGTTTTAAGTAAAGACAATTTATGCGGATCAAAATCGGCTGAAGTAACATTGTGGCTTTTAGCAAGTTCAATTGCTATTGCACTGCCTACCATTCCTGCCCCGAGAACAATAATTTTTTTCATACTGAAATATTTTTTTTTGCCAGAAAATTTTATTGTCCCCTATCACAGTCCGAAGGAAAAAATGGAACTTTAAAGGGTTAATCTTTCATCTCTCCGATGGTCTGTATGATCAGCTCGTTTGCTTTTCCAGCTTTTCCAAAACTCTCTTTGCTTTTTCGACAATATTTGCAGAAGTAAATCCATATTTTTCCATAACAACATTTACAGGCGCCGAAGCCCCAAATTTCTCAATGCTCACAGCTTCTCCATAATCACCAAGGTATTTTTCCCAGCCATGTTTTATTCCGGCTTCAACTGATACTCTCGCTTTTATTTCTGAAGGTAAAACAGATTCCTTATATTCTGGCGGTTGCATTTCAAACAATTCCCAGCTTGGAAAGCTGACAACTCTCGCTTTAACTCCCGATGCTTCAAGTTCTTCGGCAGCTATTAAAGTTACGCTTACTTCTGAGCCTGTTGCCATTAAAATCAATTCAGGAGAATCAGAATCTTTGAGTATGTAAGCGCCTTTCAATAAATTTTTCGCAGATGGATACTTATCCTGATCAAGCACGGGCAATCCTTGCCTGGTTAGCATAAGAGCAACCGGACCACTTTTGTGTTCAATCGCAAATTGCCATGCATACGATGTTTCGTTAACATCAGCAGGACGAATTACAACTAATTTTGGTATTGCCCTGAGTGAAGAGATATGTTCAATCGGTTGATGCGTCGGTCCGTCTTCACCTATACTATCGTGAGTAAAAACATAAATCGGTCTTATTCCTGAAAGAGAAGCAAGACGTATTGCAGGTCTTAAATAATCTGAAAATATCAGGAACGTTCCACCATAAGGAATAACTCCACCGTAAATTGCCATCCCGTTAAGAACACTTGCCATTCCATGTTCTCTTACACCAAAGTGAAAATTCCTTCCGGCATAATTTTCGGAAGAAAAAGCAGGATAATCTTTCAACATTGTATTATTAGAAGGTGCAAGATCTGCGGAACCACCTATTAAAGTAGGAAGTGAAGCTGCAATTGCATTTAACACTTTTCCCGAGCCTGCGCGTGTCGCTATTTTTTTCCCTTCATCTTTGAAAACAGGAAGTTTCGTTTTCCATTCTTCCCCGAAGTTTCCATTCATCAAATCAATAAAAAGTTTTGCATCGGTAGGATACTTACTTTTATATTTTTCAAAAAGCTTATTCCATTTTTCTTCTTTTTCTTTTCCTTTTCTTTTCACTTCGTCAAAAAAGGTTTTTACTTCGCCGGGAATAAAAAACTCTTTGTCTTCTGCCCACCCGAGATTTTTCTTTGTAAGCTTTACTTCTTCCTCGCCAAGCGGGGAACCATGCACTTCTGCGGTATCCTGTTTATTGGGGCTGCCGTAACCAATGTGAGTTCTTGTTACTATGATCGAAGGTCTTTCATCTTTTCGTGCATTTTCTATTGCATTCTCAATCGCTTCAATATCGTTTCCATCTTCTATATGCTGAACATGCCAGTTGTAAGCTTCAAATCTCTTTCCAACATTTTCTGTAAAAGCAAGATTTGTGCTGCCATCAATACTGATATCATTATCATCATAAAAGAAAATAATATTCCCAAGTTTAAGATGTCCTGCAAGAGAAGCCGTCTCATGAGAAACGCCTTCCATCAAATCGCCGTCACTGCAAATTCCGTAAATGAAATGGTCAAGTAATTTTATATCTTCCTTATTAAACTTTGCAGATAAAAATTTCTGGGCTATTGCCATACCGACGGCATTTGAAAAACCCTGCCCTAAAGGTCCCGTTGTTGTTTCAACTCCGGGAGTAAGATGATATTCCGGATGTCCCGGTGTAAGGCTACCAAATTGCCTGAAGCTTTTAAGATCATCGAGCGAAACTTCAAATCCCGTGAGATGCAGCAGTGAATAGAGAAGCATACTTCCGTGACCGGCTGATAGAATAAACCTATCCCTGTTATACCACTTAGGATTGGAAGGATTGTAATTCATATATTTTGAATAGAGTACATAACCAATTGGTGCACATCCCATCGGCATACCGGGGTGACCCGAATTTGCTTTTTGTACACCGTCAACAGCTAAAAATCTAATTGTGTTGATTGCTAATTCATCAAAATTTTTAGAAACGACTGACATTTTATTATCCTTGCTGAATAAGAAAAAATATTAACAGACTCAAATATATTAAAAGAAATTGAGCTTTTTAAGGAAAATCACCGCGGGATAGTTATTAGTTTTCTTGAGGTCAGAAGATTCCGCTAAAATAAGCGACAACTCCTAAATTAACAGTAAGAAGGTCTGTTTTCGATTTTGAAACTTGATAGGCAACTCTTCCATTGTCTCCTAAAATTACAGAGCCTTCTTTCAAATATTCGGCTTCAGAACCGAAAAGATATCTAACCTTCAGATCGAGAAAAAGTGAACTAAGCTCTCCTTCCATTTCATCAGAAAGTAAAATAAAAAATCCGCCACCGGCACCGTAGTTCCATGCAAAATCATCAAAATTTGTTGAGCTTGCTACTTCATCATAATTACGGCTATTTATCGATGTTTCAGTAAAAATATATGAACCACCGAATAATCCTTCAACATAAGGTCTGAAGGTCCCTGTCGGAGAAATTAACTGAAATAATAAATGAAAGTTTACAAGGTTATTCGTACGATCGACATCGACAAATACATCCGGGATTGTATAGCTGAAAGGTTCGCGTCTCGATTCGCTTCCATAATTTATATAACCTAAATTTATACCAAACGAAGCAGGAAAGTCGGGCGTTGGATTAAAAAACAAAACCTGCAAGCTTCCTCCATAACCCAACCGGTCAACATTTTCCTTAAACTCGCCTTGAGGAAAAGCCAATGTAAAATTTATTCCACCAGACTGGGCTAAAGTGGTTGTTGCATATAAAAATACTATCGTAATAAAAAGAAATTTAATTTTCATCTCTTTGTGCCTCCATCTATTTTGTTTTTTAATAATGAAAAACTATTGATAAAATAGCTAAACTTTTACCTGCTAAAAATAACTGCTTATTTATTGTAAAATAATTCTTTTATAAGAACTAAACAGATAGGATTTGGATGGTTAATTTTAATGATTACAGGTTCCCTGAGCATGACCAGCTCAATTTTTATAAAATATTTTATATTCCCACGGTTTTAAGTTAAACGAGGCAACATTGCCAAATTCCTGTTCTCTTCCAGAGTTAAGCTCTTTATACAGCCCCACAATCTTCTGCGATTCAATTTTAAAGTCAGTCTTTTCTTTTGATAAATTAAAAACTGAAAAAATTTTATCACCGTCTTTCTCACGAACAAATGAGAGAATTTTACTGCTGTCCCCGGAAACAGTTAGTATTTGCATCTTCCCTCCTTTTTCGCCATTAAGTAATGTATTGTTATCCTTTTTTAATTCATTCAGCTTCTTATAAAGCTTTTCAAACTCAGACTTTTTCCAAACTATAGTATCTTTATCAAAGAATCGCAATCTTTTATCCAACCCTGCTTCCTGTCCGCTGTAAATTAACGGCATCCCGGGAATCACATAAGTTAAGGCTGCAAAAGCCCCGGCAGCTTCTTCGAATTTTTCCCGGACAGTTCCATTCCAAGTATTCTCATCATGATTCGAAGTAAACTGCATTCTGAATGCTGATTCCGGGTACATTTTATTTTCTTTTTCAAATAAGAGCTTAATATCGTTAACATTTTTTTCACCTTTAGCAACTTCGCTCATTAAATGATGCATTCCCCATGAGTAAGTCATATCAAATGCTTCATGCAACTCCGGTTCCCATGCTTCAGCAAGCATGAAAACAGGCTTTATTGAATCGAGCTGTTTTCTTATATTCAACCAGAAATCAATTGGAACCATAGCTGCAACATCGCACCTGAAACCGTCAATATCCAATTCTTTAACCCAATACATCATTACACCAATCATATAATTCCGGAGTTCTTCATTATCATAATTAAGATCAATAACATCAGACCAGTCGTCAACAGGCGGAACAAAATTTCCGGCAGAATCTTTTGTATAAAATTCAGGATGTTCTGCTGCCCATTCATTATCCCACGCAGTATGATTGGCAACCCAATCAATAATAATATACATTCCCGATTCGTGGATCTTATTAACAAGAGATTTAAAATCTTCAGTTGTTCCATATGAAGAATCAATAGCAAAATAATCCTTAACAGAGTAATAACTTCCGAGTGTGCCTTTACGATTTTTTTCTCCAATTGGATGAATAGGCATAAGCCAGATAATTCCGACCCCCATTTCTTTTAATCTTGGCAGGTGCTCTTCAAAAGCCTCGAAGGAACCCTCTTCAGTATACTGTCTCAGATTAACTTCATAAATGACTTTATCGTAACTCCATTCAGGGTGTTTAACCGAAGTGAGTTCCTGTGAGATTAATTCCGAAGGAATGAAAAAAAGAATTAGTCCTAAAATAAAAACAGTTTTAATTTTCAGAAACATTGTTCGTATCCTATTTAATAAATAACTGTTATATAAAAATAAGATAAATTGATTGAGGATGCCTACGAATATTACGAAATAATCTTCTCCGACGAAACTTACTTGTCAAATACACTTTCCATTTGCTCATCTCTTTTTGCTTTGAATTCATTCCCTTCGTACCAGTTCGGAAACTTATTTTCATTGCTTAACATATAGCCCACATCAAAAAGAAGCTGAAGGTCCTCGACCATCCCGTCAAGCTTCCACCATTCCGGCTCATAATTATCACCCGGCTTATGATAATACTCGCTTGTCCATTTTGCTACTTCCTGCCTCATCCATTCTTCCCCCTTTTCAATATTCTGAACTCCACCTTTTGCATATACACCGGGGATACCGTGTTTGGCAAAACTAAAATGATCCGACCTGTAAAAGCCTCCTTTCTGAGGCTCTGGATCAGTCTTAACTATCCTATTTTGTCTCCCTGCCGCAGCTTCAACATACTTATCGAGCTCAGAATTCCCGTAACCAATTACAGTAATGTCTTTTACTTTGCCAAAAATATTCAGTGCATCCATATTAATTACAGCTACAGTTTTTTCAAGAGGATAAATAGGGTTATCTGCATAATATTTTGAGCCGAGCAAACCCTGCTCTTCCGCAGTAACTGCAAGGAAAATAACTGAACGCTGTGGTTTTATATCAAGCTTAGTAAATGCTTCAGCTATTTCAAGTAATCCTGCAGTACCGGTTGCATTATCCCTTGCACCATTATAAATCTGGTCGTCATCAAGTGTCGTGTCCATTCCAAAATGATCCCAATGAGCTGTGTAAATAACATACTCATTTGCCCTTTCAGTTCCGGGCAACAAGGCAACAACATTGTTTGATACTGATTCTCTTATTTTGTTCTTCATAATAAGTGAGGTTCTAAGATTTAGAGAAAACGGCTTAAATCCTCTCTTAGAAATCTTCTCCATTATTTCATCAAAATCATATCCGGCTTGTGCTAAAATTTCTTTCGCTTTCTGATTGTTAATCCATCCGTCCATTTTACAATTAGAAAAATTTTTATCTTCTGAAACAAGATAATATTGCGGACCTGTCCATCCGTTTCTTACAACTTCCCAGGGATACCCGGCAGCGCCCGTTTCATGAATAATAAAACAGCCTGCCGCTCCCTGCCTCGCTGCTTCTTCATATTTGTAAGTCCACCTTCCGTAATACGTCATTGCATTGCCGGTAAAAAGTGTTGGGTCCTTCGTTGCATATCCCGGATCATTAACCATTACAACTACTATCTTATCTTTAACATCAATTCCTTCATAATCATTCCACCCATATTCGGGGGCAACTATCCCGTATCCGGCGAAAATTAATTCTGCATTTTTTATTTCAACATTTTGTGCAAGGCGGGATGATGTAACAACAAACTCATCTGCAAATTTCAATGATGTGGTTTTGTTGTTCCCCTTTATGACTAATTCTTTGTTAACGTCGGTTACTATATCAACAAGAGGAACGGGTTGAAAATAGCTGTCCTTATTTCCCGGTTTCAATCCTAATTTTTCAAATTCATCTTTTAAATAATTAATTGTTCTCTCCTCACCGATTGTAGATGGCTGTCTTCCCTGGAATTCATCTGATGCTATTATAGTGAGATGTTTATCAAGATCATCTGCATTTATCGAGGTAACAGCTTTGTTGAAAGATTCATCCGGGAGGTTGCTGCATCCAAAAAGAAAGAGAAGTAAAAGAGGGAAAAGTTGCTTCATCGCTTAACCTTTGATGTATCTGAAAAAAATCTTTGAAATGATTTTCTTTTCTTAAGCCATTTGTTAAAAGCCGAAGATGTTTTTGCAAAGCATAGTGCCGCAGGCACAAGAAACAGCCAGCCGGGTAAAACCGGCAAAAGAAGTCCTATTACACCAACAATTAAAAAAATAAATCCGAAGAATAAGTAAAATAGTCTTGCAGTTTTGTTTTTAACAGGCTCTAATTTCATCGTCATAATTTTTGAAATTGTAAGGTTATTCTATAAAATTATTAATGAAATGAAAAGAGAGAAAAAATGACTTTTGTGATTCCCGGCTGTCAAGTATAATTTTTACTCACACTTTTTACAATTACAAAACTACAGTACGCAAAGAATGGCGCACAAAAGACATCAATTGAATAATGCACATGCTGCAACAAAACGCTTATTGCAACTACACCTGTTGCTATAAGGAAGAAACCTCTGAGCAGCTTCTTTTCGGTTAAAAGAAAAAAAAGAAACAATGTTGTGGTATGACCGGAAAAGAAAAGATCTTTCGTTAACAATTGTCCTGTCCCAAAAAATTCTATAAAAGGATCGCTCAGTGGAATCATCTTTACAGGAGGATTTAAGGGAACTATGTACATTGCAATAATTCTGAAAATGATAAGCAAAACGTAACTCTGAACTGCAGTAATAAGTAAAATGGGTTTTTTAAGAAAAAAATATAATGCGACAAAAAGTGAAATATAAATCAATCCAAAAGTAAGCCAGGTAAGATCAACCGGTTCAAATAAGTTAAGAACAGGATCATTAAGCGAAACACCTTCTCTTGCTTCAATAAAGTTGAGAAAATTTGCCAGAACAGTTAATACACAAACCAAAAGAAAAAAAGTTATTGCAAATTCAATCCTGAATTTTCTATTTTCTAAAGCTTCCTTCCACTCCGCCATAAGTTTTTTCTTACTCCATAATTTCAGACTTAGGAAACTCCTTCGGTTTTAACTCCTGAATTGTACAATATTATTTTTTATACTCACAAAATTCAGTTAAAACTCCAAACGTAGATTTAGGATGAAGAAAAGCAATTTCCAATTCTTCGGCTCCTTTCTTTGGGATTTTATCGATTAGCTCAACACCTTTCTGCTCGACTTGTTTCAATATCTCCGGCAAATCTTTAACACTAAATGCAATATGATGAACACCTTCTCCTCTTTTTTCAATAAATTTTCCAACGGGTCCTTCAGGATCAGTTGTCTCAAGAAGCTCTATTTTAGTTTGTCCGACTTTGAAAAAAGCGGTTTTTACTTTTTGATCTTTTACTTCTTCAACAGCATAACATTTCAATCCAAGAACATTTTCATAATAAGCAATTGCTTCATCAAGATTTTTTACTGCAATGCCGATGTGTTCTATATATTCGGGGATCATATTTCTAATTACCTCTTTTCTAAAGGAACGTAAGGGCGTAAATTTTCTCCCGTATATATTTGCCTGGGACGATAAATTCTTGCCCCCGGTGCTTCTCTCGTTTCTTTCCACTGTGCTATCCATCCGGGTAAACGCCCGAGTGCAAACATTACAGTAAACATATTTGTCGGTATTCCCATTGCACGGTATATAATGCCACTGTAGAAATCTACATTCGGATAGAGTTTTTTCTCGATAAAAAATTCATCTTTAAGAGCAACCTCTTCAAGTTTTTTTGCAATGTCTAAAAGAGGATCTTTTATTCCTAATCCACTCAATACTTTATCAGTCGAAGCTTTAAGTATTTTAGCTCGCGGGTCAAAGTTTTTATAAACGCGGTGACCAAACCCCATTAGTTTAAACTTCGAATCTTTATCCTTCGCCATATCGATGTATTTCTTATAGTTATTCCCATCATTTTGAATCATTTTCAGCATTTGTATAACGCGCTGATTTGCCCCTCCATGTAAAGCTCCCGATAATGCATTAATGCCGGCAGCAATCGACGCAAAAAGATTTGCTTCACTGCTTCCAACCATTCTTACTGTGGAAGTGCTGCAATTTTGCTCATGGTCGGCATGGAGTATTAATAACAAATCAAGAGCATCTTCCAGAACTTTTGGCACCTCATACGGAGTTGATTGGACGGCAAACATCATGTTAAGCATATCAGCACAATAACTAAGGCGGTTCTGCGGATATACATACGCTTGCCCTATCGATTTCTTGTAAGAGAATGCAGCAATTGTTTTAAGTTTTGCAAGGAGCCTGATAATATTTAAATACTCATCGTCCTTATATTCGGCTTCCGGGTAATAAGCAGAAAGAGAATTAACCATTGACGAAAGAACCGTCATAGGATGTGCAGAAGGAGGAAATCCTTCATAGAATTTCTTCATATCTTCGTGAATGAGGCTGTGATGTGTGAGGTCGTGCATAAATACTTCAAACTCTTTCCTGCCGGGAAGATGACCGAATATCAGAAGATACGATACTTCTATAAAATTGGATTTTACAGCCAGTTCTTCTATTGAATACCCCCTGTACCTGAGTATTCCCTTCTCTCCATCAATAAAAGTAATCGAACTCTGGCAGGAACCTGTATTTCCATAACCATTATCTAAAGTAATAATTCCTAACTGACCTCTCAACTTGCTTATGTCAATCCCTACCTCGCCTTCACTTCCAACCACCATCGGAAATTCAAATTCTTTCCCATCAATATTAACTTTCGAGGTTTTCATACACACACCCTGGGTTTTTGTGAATTGATTAACGACATTTTGTAAGTTACTAATTTTGAAGGTTTTTTGCCTAATAATCAGTCATCATAAAACATTTTACATTATGTGATGTCAAGAACTTCTTTCTCCTTTTATTTTGAAAAGGAAATTATGATAAAGCGGGGGACTGGTTTTTTTATGTTAAATAACGATAAGCTCCTTATACTCACCAAAAACCTTCCTCATTGTATTACAGATTTCACCGACACTCGCATAAGCCTTAACCGCATCGATTATAAATGGGATAAGATTGTTATTCCCGTTAGCGGCATTCTCCAGATTTTTTAAAGCCTTATCAACCTCCTGTTGATTCCTTTCCCTTCTTATTTTATTAAGAAACTTAACCTGTTCTTCCTGCACTTTCATATCGATCTTAAGAAGTTCCGGCTCTTCATCTTCATCGGATTGAAATTTATTGAGCCCGACAATTATTCTTTTTCCCTTCTCTATTTCCTTTTCAAAATCGTAAGCCGCCTTCTGAATTTCTTTCTGAACATATCCGCTCTCAATTGCTTCGATCATTCCACCGAAAGCATCAATTTTCTCTATGTAATCTTCAGCTTCCTTTTCGATCTGGTCTGTCATTGCTTCAACATAATAAGAACCTGCAAGAGGGTCTATTGTATTTGCAACACCACTTTCGTGAGCTACTATCTGTTGAGTTCGAAGAGCAGTTCTTGCGGCTTGTTCCGTTGGAAGCGCAAGCGCTTCATCTTTTGAATTCGTGTGAAGGCTTTGTGTTCCTCCTAATACAGCAGCAAGAGTTTGAATTGTTACACGTGCAATATTGTTATCGACCTGCTGGGCAGTTAATGTCGAACCGGCTGTTTGTGAATGAAATCTCAGCATCATTGAACGGGATTTTTTTGCTTTAAAACGGTCTCTCATTATTCTTGCCCAAAGTCTTCTTGCAGCTCTGAACTTTGCAACTTCCTCAAGAAGATCATTATGCGAATTAAAAAAGAAGGATAGCTGTCCTGCAAAGTCATCCACATTTAACCCTGCTTTAATCGCAGCTTCAACATAAGTAATTCCATTTGCAAGTGTAAAACCAACTTCCTGTGCTGCTGTTGAGCCCGCTTCTCTTATATGATAACCTGAAATCGAGATCGTATTCCAATCAGGAACTTCCTTAGCACAATATTCAAAAATGTTTGTTATTAAACGCATTGAAGGTTTTGGCGGATAGATATATGTGCCGCGTGCAATATATTCTTTTAAAATATCATTCTGAATTGTACCGCTTATTTTATCCTTCGGCACACCCTGTTTTTCGGCTACAGCAATATACATTGCAAGAAGAACGGCTGCCGATGCATTTATAGTCATTGACGTGGAAATTTTTTCGAGCGGTATCTGATCAAAAAGAATTTCCATATCGGCAAGAGTATCTATCGCAACACCAACTTTCCCAACTTCACCGGAGGCTAAGGAGTCATCACTATCATAACCAATTTGTGTCGGCAGATCGAAAGCAACGGAAAGACCGGTAGTACCCTGCGAAAGCAAGTACCTGTAACGCCGGTTGGATTCCTTTGCCGTTCCGAAGCCTGCATATTGTCTCATTGTCCAGAGCTTTCCCCGGTACATCGTAGGCTGAGTCCCTCTTATAAAAGGATATTCTCCCGGAAAACCTATTTTCTCAATATAACTCTCTTCATCAAAATCCAGTGGTGTATAAAGTGGTTTTATCTTTGTAAATGAACCGGTTGTGAATTCTTCCTGACGTTCAGCTTTTTTTAGAGATGACTCTTTATAAAGATTTTCTTCCCAATTTTTGAAAGCTTCCTGCACCTTTTTTTTTAATCGTTCTAAATCATTCATTCCAGGAATAACCTCTTTAAGTGAATTCTAACTTGGAAATTACTAAAAATCAAATAGAAAAAAGATTAAAATAGTAATTAAGAAATTGACTTAGCTAAGAAGGAAGAAAAAATATTATTTGAATCAGCTAAGTGTAGTCACTTCTTCGAGGGTTTTAACAAGATCCGTTCTTGAGAATGGTTTGATAATAAATTTGTCTGCGCCTGCATCGTAAAACTCTTTAATCTTCTCTTCCATAAACTCACTTGAAATTACAATAAGCGGACGTTTGAGGGAATCATTTTTCTTAAGGTCCCTGCAGATCAACAGGCTCTGTGCCCAATGATTATGATTAACATCGAAGATTATTACACCATGATCTTCTTCATCAATCAAATCAATTTTAAAATCCCGGAAGTTATGAGCTTCTATTTCAAATTTGTTTTTAAGAAAAGCCCTGAGAAGGTCATATGATTCGCTTGCATCATCAAGCATCAAAATTCTTTTTAGATTTTTAACCTTTTTAGGTTCGACCTCTACAGTAGTGCGTTTGTTATGTGAAAGTGGAAGAGTAAAAGAAAATGTTGAGCCTACTCCTTTGATACTATCTACAAGAAGTGAACCGCCCATTTTTTCTATATATCTTTTTGCTAAAGCAAGACCTAATCCATTCCCTTCGTAGTTTCTTCCAATGTTAGTGTCTTCCTGGCTAAACGGTTGAAAAAGATGATCGAGGTACTGCGATGAAATGCCCACCCCGGAATCTTTAATCCTGCATATAGCTAAATCTTTATCGGCTAAAACATTCAGCTCAACTTCGATAAATCCCTGTTTTGTAAATTTTACAGCATTGTTAAGAAGGTTACTAACAGCACTTTCTATACATTGATAATCTACATCGACGTAAATGGGTTTTTCTACAATCTGAGTTTTAATCTCCAATTTTCTTTCTGCTGCTAAGTTTCGAACAAACTTAACCGTACTTTTTACCAGGTCGGTAAGATTAAATGTTTCAATGTTCAGTTTATAATTGCCGGCATCAAGTTGAGCAAATTCCAGCATTTGGGTAATACCTTTGAATAATCTTTCACTACCACTGTACAAATTATCGAGATAAACAACATCCTCAGAACTTATTTTATCCTTGAGATTCTCTTTGATTATTGAGGCATATCCAAGAATTATATTTAGCGGAGTACGCAATTCATGGGAAAGCACATTGAGAAAAGTATTCTTTAATCTTTCTGCTTCCTTATAACCATCGCGGGCTTTTTTAACTTCCTCTTCAGCAAGGAATGTTTCAGTTTGATCTATATGGAATAGAACAACATAATTCTTATCCTGTAAATTAATAGGAAATATATTCGTCTTTAATATTGGAACTGTTATCTCTTTGTTTCTCAGGAGGGAATCGGAGTAATTATTAACAGATAAATAGTTTTGAGTTTCAAAAACTTTTTTTATTGAACTCTGAATGCCGCTTTTCCTCAAGTCATGATCTTCAAAGACAGAATATTCCTTCAGCTCATCTATTTCATAACCCCACTGGTTTGTAAAAGACTGATTAATATATACAATCCGTCCCTTATCACTTATTATCTGAATAGGGAATTGTATAAAAGAATACAGATTGCCAAAGTATTTATTTTCAGAGTCCTGCATATCCCTTTTTTAATTTACAGGTAATGAAAATTGAATGGTGGCACCTTGAGATTTTTCAATGATGTTAATCTCACCGTTATGCTGGTCAATAATACTTTTACATAAGAACAAGCCATAACTTCCCTTTTTTAAATTTAAGAGATCGATAAAGGTCTTAACTTTATCAACTGGAAAACCAGGACCATTATCTTCGACCTCAACAAAAATCTGCTTGTCATCTGAATATGTTTTTATTGTTATAGTTGCGTCCTTTTTTGCTTCTGCGGAATTAGTAAAAAGATGAACGAGAAGATGTTGAATTTGTTCTGAATCGTAATTGCACAAAGGCAGTTTCTTAAAATCAGTTTTAAATTTTACAGAATGAAATTTTTTCATAGGGGAAATATATTTAATAACAGAATGAATAGTGCGGCTAAGATCTCCGCTATCTTTATTCAAATTCATAATCGAGGTTTCCATAAGTACGTGAGCATATTTCTGAATGCTTCTTATGCTATCAATTGCGACTTTTGATTTTAACTTAAGCCTGTCAAAAAGTATTAAATCCCGGTCTTTTAACTCTGCCTCAAAATCTTTCTGAGCTTTTTCAAGTGTTCTCATTAAGCTTTCAGTCTCAAGCAATGCAATGTGTACCAACCCCTGCAACGATTGTCCGATCTCAGTATCAATACTTGATTTTAAAGCTTTTCTTTCTGCTCTTATAAGCTGAGTATTGGCTTCCTGCAAAGCATTATATGCGCTTATTTGTCCATGGTAAAGCTGCGCATTCCTTATCGCCGTAGCAGCCTGACCAGCCAGTATTTCAAAAGTGTCTGTTATTTCACGGGCTTTAATTTTATGCAGGTGTTTACTATCAACGTATATTACACCAATCTTTTTATCGTCAGTAATAAGAGGCGAACATAAAATCGTTTGAAGCTCAAGTCTAAGAATACTTTTGCTTGGATCATAATTAGTATCGCTCTGGGCTCCTTCAATAAACTTTGACTGTCCATGGTGGAATACATCCTCTACCACGGTATTACTTACATTAAATAAACTTTCAGGAAGCGGACTTCCGCCGGCATTAAGACCTAACTTGTACTCAAGATTGCCTGATGAGTTTTTCAGAACGATGAATCCCCTGTCTGAATTTGTTAGTGTTATAGCATTCTTTAAAACCAGTTCCAGAACATCTTCCAGTATTAAAGATTTATTAATGCTTTTTACAATGTTGAGAATTAACTCAAGATTTTTAACTTTTTCAATTGATTCGTCGTTTGGAAGAGTAGATTTCTCCAAACTTTCATCAATGGTTTTTTTAAGGTCGGTTAATTTTACCATATTTCTAAAATTGTTGTTTAAAAATAGGAATTCACACAATAAACTTGAAATGTCTCAACAAAATACATTCCATATAGAAACTTTGCAAAAATCTTTATTTGAAGGCTATAAATGATTAGAATTGTAGAATTTCCCGATTTCTTAGAAGATATAGGAAGTTAGTTTTTTAATAATTTGTACGATACAAACCATTCCCAGGAACTTTCTTTTTCTGACCAGGCATTCGCGATTCCTGCAGAAAGTGTTGACTCAAGGTTAAACCAATGTTTGAAAATTAAATTTAACTGAGCACCTACATCAATCCATTTCTCTCCTAATGGTGATTTTGTATATAATGCCTGAGAGTAAACAGAAAAATCAATATGGTTTAAGAAGTGTTGACCAATGGAAGCATTTCCAAATCTTATAGGTGGAAAATTATCCTCAAGCAATAGTTTTACAAAGCCTTCCGAATCGAGACTATAGATAGGAATCCCGGGAAATCTGAATACTTTTCTATATTGTTTTACATCGACATTTTCAAGAGCCCTGTTTCCAAACCCTCCAAAGAAAAATCTTGCCTGAAGCATTTGATCATTTTTTTTATGATAACCCCCGGCTAATCTTAAATGAAAAACATTATGATCCGAAAGGAAAGTCGTAAAATGTCCCCATTCTGCATAAAGCTGCCCTGCATATTCAATCTTCTGAAGTTCCGTAGCAAAAACCATAAGTGTTACATCGAATTCATTTCCATATTCGAAACCTGAACTTCCAATTGTTCTTCTTAAATCAGTCGAATTCAAAGTTGTCTGTGCGATTGCAAAGTCTGGTTCCGATACGCGTACGATGTTATCATTTATAAATATTATATCTCTATAATATGAAATTTCAGATTCCTGCTTTACTTTCAAAGGATTATCATAAATCCAATAATGAATATTTCCAAACCTGATTTTGGTACCGATTATTCCTCGTTTCCTACTATTAAAGAGATCATAAAAATCAGGGGCATTATGGTCTAAACCAAGAATATATTGTTTTTTATATTCATACTTACCTTTAAAATGAAATTTGGGACCCGAAGGATTTTCATTAAAAGGAGAATACCCCATCTCAATTGTTATATCATGATTAAAAAGTGGATCGGCAATGTGAGTGAATATTCCAAGCATTTTTTGTTTTTGAAATCCGCTTATAATTGGAATTAAGGTTTGGATTTTTAAATTCTCAAATCCATTGTACACTTTTTCATCGTTTTTAGTGTTTAGCAAATTAGTTTCTGAAGGTGAGGCTACAAACCAATTATATACCTGTGAATTTTTTTTAAGCACTTCCTGGCCTAAGTATTGGATAGCGGATAAATTGCCTGCCGGTTTATCCTGGATCATAACCGGAATTAAACCATCCGATGTAAACTCAAACGCAAACAATCTACCGGAACCTATATCAATAGGTTTAAACAAACCTCTCAGGGTATTGCTTATGGCTACTGGTTTGTTGTCTCCCAAATACCCACTTTCTAAATTTAATTTATATATATTCGAAACACCGTTAGTATAAGCATTCCAGAACAAGTACCTTTCATCCATACTCCAGGAAGGATTTTCAGGTGAACCGACTGAAGTAACATATTCAAAGCTGAAAGCATTCTCTGTTTTAAGGCTGTCGCAGTTTATAAGAATTATTGATTGTACTCCATTTGATTTTAAGAGGGTTGCTGCTAAATATTCGCCAGAAGGACTGACTGCCAATTGCTGAATTTCGTCCCCTACTGAAAATTCTTTTACTTGCTCAAGTATATTGTAAGGGTATGGAGAATAAATAATAGCTGCTTTACCACCCGAATGTTTCACTCCCCACAACTCATGAGTTTTAGGAGAAACGGTAAGATGCCCTATTCTTGAATCCAGAAAAATAATTTTGGTTTCTTCTGATTTAACATCAAGAACCCAAACATCTCTATAAAGTTGATTATTATTTGTTGTGTAGAAAAATAATCCTTTCCCATAATCAAATGCTGTAGAAGCAACTTCATATTGACTGGGAGTTGGCAAAGTTCCTATAATATTTGATTGGTTGGAACGAAGATCAAATTTTTGTATTGATGACAAATGATGAGGTTGATGATAACCAAAAATCACCGACTCTGTTAAAGGATCATAGTGTGGCGCGGTGACCCAGCCAAACGGTTGGTACCTGAGCCGTTTAATGTCGGTTGTTCCTGATGAGCTAAGTTTTTCAATGTTCTTACCTTGAAATTGTTTTTCGTATTCAATAAAATCGTTCCATGCTTTGTCAAAATCCGTTTTAAAAACATTTTCAAATTTATCTTTAAAGCTCCTGTAAAAATCCTTTGATGATATTTTAAACCAATCGAGTAATCTTTGAGAATCATATTTTATAGAAAGATATGCAGCAAACCGGGCTCCATATAGATAAAAAAGTATTTCTATCAAAAATGAATTGTGTGTCGATTTTGCTTCGAGTTCCACATCGGAAGGAAATTTTTTTTTATCAAGTACCATTGTTCTGAAATACATTTCATCGAAGTTGCCAAGTATTCTACCAAAACCACCGCTCATCCACGTTTCAAGAAAAACAGCAATCGCTTCCTGATGCCAGCGGGGAGTGTAACGGCTAATATTTGTTAAGAGACTATAAAAAACTGAAATCGGTTGAATTTGTTCCGGCGTTACTTTTTGGAATATTTTTCTGGAAATATCTTCAATCTCCGATGCCTGATCGTTTACCACTATATGTACTAATTCATGGCTAATAATCCATTGCAGCCTTTCATTGTAAGGAATGTTTTCATATCCGGGTTCTAACGGTTCTATTTCCAATCTGATATAATTCTGGGGAGTAGTCGTAGCAGCTCCAAATCCATAATCACTAATGTCATAAGTATTAATTATTATTTTCTCGGAAGGTTTATAATCAAAAAGACTCATCAAAACCTTTAAGGAATTCTCTGCTGATTTTATTATATACGGAATTAATGCAGAGTGCGCCTCGTGATAGATCACAACAAAGTTTTCACTTTCCATCGTAAACCAATCGGAAGGATCCGGCTGAACATTAACTCTTACAATCAAATCGTTTGTCCCGGGTACTTCCGACATATCACTAAAATTATATTTAAAGTTAATTCTTAATGTTATCTCAACCTTATTATTAATAGTATCGGACTTTACATAATTTACTAAATCAGTTTTTATCTCTATTAAAGAATCAGATTTTAGCTTCGTATTATTAAGCACAATCGTAAAATCTTTGTTATGATAATATGTTTTATACGATGAGGCTTTCCGATCCAATGAGAATCTTAGGGCAAGTCCACCGCTTTTTTCATAAATAAGTATTCCAGTAATATTTGTCTCAGATTCTCCCGATGTATTCTGGGAAATTGTTTCTTTTTCTTCAATATCAATTTCACTTATAATCATCTTTAATGAGTCTTTTAAGTAAACTTCTTTTCCAAAAGCTAAGCTAATTACATCCAACGAATATTTGAGTGGCAAGTAAATTTCATTTTCGAGAGAAATTGGCGACACGGGTAACTGAAATGTTTTAGAAATATTATCAGCTCTGTTATTAATAACTACATATGGATCGCCTGAAGCAACTGACATTTTGACTTTGTTAAAAGTAGCTTCCATAACAGAACCATCCTTTTTAATGATATGAGGAATTGAGAGGGTTTCAACAAAACCAGAAAAAGAAAAATAAAGGGTCCCATGAAATTCTATTAATGGTACTTCAGATAAATTATCTTTGTAATTAATACTTACTTTTGTTACCTGACAATTAGCATAAAATGGAAAGGCAAGAAGTAGAGAGAGAAAAATAAAAGCCTTCATCAAGTGTGAATTTTCAAAAATAATTAAGAAATTTTTAAACAATAGATATTCTAAATCAAAGATAAAAAAAAGCCTTCAATTTTCATTGAAGGCTTCAATTATCCTTTTGCAAACAGATAATTAGTTCAACTGTGTCAATTTCCTGTCTTTAGCACATTATCTGGAGAAAGCGTAACGGCTTCCTAGTTCATCAAGCTGTGAACCTGATCTGGAGAAAGCGTAACGACTTCCTAATTCATCAAGCTGTGAACCTGATCTGGAGAAAGCGTAACGGCTTCCTAGTTCATCAAGCTGTGAACCTGACCTGGAGAAAGCGTAACGACTTCCTAATTCATCAAGCTGTGAACCTGATCTGGAGAAAGCGTAACGACTTCCTAATTCATCAAGCTGTGAACCTGATCTGGAGAAAGCGTAACGACTTCCTAATTCATCAAGTTGTGAACCTGATCTGGAGAAAGCGTAACGGCTTCCTAATTCATCAAGCTGTGAACCTGATCTGGAGAAAGCATAACGACTTCCTAATTCATCAAGCTGTGAACCTGATCTAGAGAAAGCGTAACGACTTCCTAATTCATCAAGCTGTGAACCTGATCTGGAGAAAGCATAACGGCTTCCAAGTTCCTGGATTTGTGCTGAAGATCTGCTTTCAAGAACTGCGATGTTTTCAACCTCATCAACAGTACCTGAGACAGCGGAATTTTCTAGTTGAACTGCATCTTGAGGAACTCTGTATCTGACAGCTTCCTCAACGTTATTAATAGTTTGAGCGTATCCAGACACAAACGCTCCAACCATAATAACTACCATAAAAAGAGTTTTACGCATAGCACTCCTTTCCTTAATTATAGGATAACGTAGAAAATGACACAATTCCCACAATAGCCTGGGTGTTTATATGACAAGATTTATACCACCCCTTATTTTTTTTATTTTTTGCGGCTTTTTAGTGAGCGATTAAAGAGGAACGTAATTACTACTTAAACTTGTACGTAAGAACACCTTCAATGTAAATATTCTTTACAATACTTTTAGAATATACTAGTTTTTATCATTTAATAATTTATCTAACTTAGGTCTTGAAATTCCTAAAATTCGGGCTGTTTTAGTCTTATTTCCTCCCATTTTTTTTACGACTTCTTTGGCATATAGTGTTGAAAGTTTAAGAAGATTCGTCTTTTCATAGCTTAAGTCCAGCCTGATTAAATGAGGGTGAAATGCAATATGTTCTTCTCTTTCCAATAAGTTCAAAGGAAGGTTCTTTAATAAATTAGAAAAATCAGGAAGCTTTAACTCATTAATCTCGGACAACAAAACTGCACGTTCAATCGCGTTACGGAGTTCTCTTACATTTCCAGGCCATGTATATGTAAGCATAAATTCTTCGAGTTTCTTTTCTATTTTATTTACAGACTTGTTGAATTGCTTATTAAACTCGTCTATAAACTCCCAAGCAAGTGGTAAAACATCATCCTTTCTTTCTCTAAGAGGAGGTATTAAAATCGATACTACGTTCAGCCTGTGAAATAAATCCTTTCTAAAAAGATCGTTCTCAACCATTTCATTTAAATCTCTGTTAGTTGCAGAAATTATCCTGGTATTTACAGGTATATCTTCCACTCCACCAAGCCTTCTTATTATTTTCTTTTCAATTACACGAAGAAGTTTTACTTGAAGATTCAGGCTTAAATCCCCGACTTCATCTAAGAGAAGAGTTCCATTTTCTGCCAGTTCAAACAAACCTAACTTTCTATATAATGCATTTGTAAAAGCACCTTTCTCATGACCAAATAATTCAGACTCAAGTAAATTTTCAGGTATTGCGGAACATACAATTTCTATAAATGGCGCACTTGCAGCTCTACTGTTTTTATGAATCGCTTTTGCTAATAAGCTCTTACCGGTACCTGTCTCACCAAGTATAAGAACACTAACATAGCTATTTTCTGAAACCCTTTTAGCAATTTCAATTATTGATAAAAATTCAGAAGAAGTACCTATAATAGAATTGAAACCCCAAAGTTCAGATTCTTTGTTTGTATCAGTAACTGTAGAATAAGAATTGTTAGTGATTATCTCTTCAAGATAAGAAGTAAATTTCGGTATTTCGTGGGGAAACAAAAAAATATTGGTGAATCCTAATTTAACTAATGAGCTAACTAATAAAGCAGAATCGTTCCTGGTAACCAGGATAAATTTATTTTTTAACGCATCTTTATGATCCAAAATATAAGTTAACAAGTTTGAATTAAATTTATTAATGAGCAAAACTACTATATCATTCTGCCCGATTTCTATCTTACGTGGAGTTTGGCAGTAAATTTTTGCTTCCGGGATATTAACCTGTTTTACTATTGATGCTACAGAAGAAACATCTTTCCCATCAGAAAAAACTTTAACCTTTACTATCTTCTCAGGCATTATGACAATTCTTTCTCCAGAAATTTTATTTTCTCTATAGCAGATGCTCTATCTGGTCGGTTTAAATACTTATCTCTCAAATTATCATCTTTTATTTGATCGGCAATAAAGTATAGAATTTTTTTTGCATAAAGAATATAATCTGAAATTTTAGCGAGGTTCCCTCTATCATAATACAATTCAGACAACTTTAACAGGACTTTCCATGTTAATTCCGTTATATAACTATCTTCCAATATTTCATAAGATGCACTATAGCACTTAAAAGAAGGTGGTAAATCAAGTCTTTCACTTTTTGCAGAGATTTCTCCTAATAAGAATTCCCTGTAAGCTCTTACTAATGAATTTTCACCGCATATTCGTAAAAATTCCTCATCATTTACTGCATCAAAGGCATCAGAATAATTTCCATTATTTATGCAAGCTTCACAAAATAAGATGTTGGCTTTCGAATAATTTGCTCTATCGTTTAATCCCTGGTATTTTATTTTAATCTCCTTTATAAATGTTTCATCCAGACTATTTCTTGATAATAGCTCAAGAAATTCAATGTTATTTTTGTGTCTTTCGGTAATTTCAGAGAGAGTTTTTTTATACAAATTAATAATTGAATTAAGTTCATCCTGGACTCCAACCGTAAAATATAATTTGCCGAGCAGGAAAAGAACCTCAGCTTCCTCATCAATATTAGCCATTTTATTGAAAATTTCTCTGGCTTCAATTAATGAATCATATGCTTCCTGATAGTTGCATATATCAAGGTTTACTTCACCAAGATTTGTTAATGCAAGCCCTTCCCCATCCTTGTTCCCTAAAACCATAAATATTTCATTCGCTTCTTTGTACTGCTTTATCGCTTCATCAAAAGCACCTTGTTCGTAATAGTAAATTCCATAATTTAATAAGTGTCTGGCTTCCTGATCAAGGTTTCCGATCGAAAGATTTTTTTGATGAGCTGAATTCCAGTATTGTTCCGCTTTACTATGCTCTCCTTTCATATTATATATGTTTCCGATATTCCTTTCAATTTTTGCTTCCTGTAAAGTAGAATTAATCTGTTTATAATACTCAAGTGATTTTTGAAACTCCTTAACGGCTTTATCTAAATCGTTTCTCTGATAAATTTCAATTAACCCTAACAGGTTATGACTTTTGGCTTTCTCTTCAACAGTCGTATAGTTATTAGAAATGATCTCTCTTGAGCGACTCTCTGAAGTATCGTATTTCCCCAAATCAAATTCGGCATAAGCAACTTCCATAATTAGTTTCTGCTTTTTTCCCTCGTCGCTTATTTTTCCAATCAAATCAATTAAAATACTCTTACCAACATCAAGTTCACCAAGCTCAATTAGACAGCTTCCCTTTAATATCATTAGTTCATGCTCTAGATTCTCATTATTCTGTTTTAATAATAATTTTTCTATTATCTCTAATGCCGACTTGGGATCATCCAGCTTATAAAGTGTTGAAGATAATTTATAAGAAAGTTCAGTTTGATAATTCTCATCTAATGGTAACTTCAAAAGATGATTTAATATATTCTTTTCATAAGAATATGCAAATAATCTATCTGCTTCTTCAATTTCTTCTGAAAGGATATTATAGCTTGCCATAAAATCTTTACCAAGCTCATAATGCCTGGCAAGCTCCTGCCTATTAAAATCTGTGAGGTTTTTAGATATTATCTTGGCAATCTGTATATGATAATTATCTTTGCTTCCAATTGTTGAATAAATATATTTTTTTAGACTATCGGATGTGAAAGTGAATGCATCTGTAATGTTTGACACCTGTAAAATATTTTTCCTCTCTAACATCCTTACAATTCTATAAACCTCATCAACCGATAACCGATT